>Ga0247608_10005446_pt1 | contig 13755 bp, 11 predicted proteins | sample 176DNAGHGlowgp2_FD_193490 | JGI IMG/M metagenome (GOLD analysis project Ga0247608, IMG submission 193490) | Sheep rumen microbial communities from Palmerston North, Manawatu-Wanganui, New Zealand - 1766 DNA GHGlow gp2 | ecosystem: Host-associated > Mammals > Digestive system > Stomach > Rumen ...
AGAGGTCTTCGATCGACGTCTCTGAGAGGTCAAGCCAGGTGAGGTCCGACAATTCGCTGAGCGGTTCGAGGGAGATGATTTCACGGATGCCAGAAATGTCGACGTGTTGTTTTTGGGTGACGAGTTTCAGCTTGGCATCGAGTTCAGCCATGTCGTTTTTGTAGAACTTGTCGGCGGCCATGAAGTCGGCGGAGGTAATCATGCCAACGGTTTCCATCGGTATGCTGTCGTAGAGCTTGATGTCGGTGCCGAGGCGGTTTTTCCAGTTTTGCGAAAGGCTGTTCCACCAGTTGCGCAGCGCTTCTTTTTCGTTGATTTTCGTGGTGTAGATGCTGGCGATCTTGAGGCTGTTTTTCTGCCGGTCGAGGTTGATTTCGACGAAACGGTTCTTCACGTTGTCGACGGCCTCGCCAGTGACGGTCTTGCCTGTCAGGTGTCGTGTGAGTGTGGCTTTGAAAAAGATGCTACCATCGTCCCTAGTGTTGTTGGCGATGCTTTGCAAGTCGAACTTGAAATTGGCCCATTTGAAGAAGAAGTCGATGTCTTTCAGATAGGCCTGCACGTCTTTGTTGATGGGGGTCTTGCGGTTCACGTCGAGGTCGTCCTCGATTTGTACCTTGTCGTCGGAGAATATCTTGCTCCAACTTTCGGTGAACACGATTTCCTTCTCCAAAGCCGACGAGGTGCTGTCGCCGATGAAGTTCATCGTCTCTTCGAGATACGAGATCATGGTCTTGATTTCGTTCTCGTATTTGGCAATTTCGTCTTTCGAGAGTTTCTGGGCATGGGCGCCATAGGCGAACCCCAGCAGCAATATGGAGAGTAAAGCTATCTTTCTCATGGTTGATTGGGTTGGTAGAATTTAATGAGGTTTGTTTTTTCCTTTTCCGGCATATAGATGACGTTCGACATCAGCCATCCCGAGTTGAGGCCTGAGCGGTTGAACCACGACACCTCAAAGTACCAATCCTTGATTTGCAGGACGTGGAACTTGACTGCGTCGACATGTTGGAACACGAGTTTGCCGCGCTTAATTTCGTAGAAAAACAGGGTCAGGTAATCAGGCTGATAGTCTTTTGAAGCATAGTATTCGATGATTTCGGGGGTCTGGAAGGCCTTATAGATGTTCATGAAATCGAGCTCGTGGCTCATGGGATGCAGGAAATGCTTCTCCTTATCGGCCATTTCGCCTGTCGGAAACATTTTGTTGAATTCCGAGAAATAGACGTTGGTGAGCACCCACTTGGAGCCCAAGCCCTCTTTCTCAACGGCCAAGAAGAGCATCACGTTGACGTCTTTGCCGTTGTATTTGAATGTGGTCGACACCTCGCTGTACCATTTTCCGCCAAGGAAGGTCATGTAGGTGGAATCGCCCTTGGTGACGTCTTCGATGAAATAGCGCTGCAACTCCGTCTCCTTGCCGTATTTCTCCTGGTCGAAGAGGATGGGTAGCGATTTGCGGCGCATCTCGTTGCTACGGTAGTTGGGGTCCTTGGGATTGAGCTTGTAGCCAAATTGGTCTTCTTCGTAGTTGAACCGGCGCATGAACTGGCCCATCTGTTTGGTCATGGCGTAGAGCTCGGTCTCGTCCATCTTGAAATCGCCAATCGTCTGACCCATAGCGGGCCAGACGAAAGCGATGGTAAGTGCCAATGTGACAATATTTCTGAGTATTCTCATCTATTGGTGGTTTCCTTGACGCGCATGTCGCCGAGCAACACGTCCCAGAAGCCGATGGTGCGGCCTCCGATTTGGGTCTCTTTGCGCTTCACGTAGACGGTGATGTCTTTCTTGGTGGTGTCTTTGTAGGCCAGGTTGCCTTCCTTGTCGTAACCACGGAAGGTTTGGAAGATCGTGATGACGCCCACGTAGGTGCCGTCGGGCTGGCGTTGCAGGTCGCTGACATACTCGATGTTGTACCATTCAATCTCTACACGGTCGTAGTTGAGGCGCATGAGGTGTTCCATGTACTTGCGGACGCGATAGTAGGTGATTTGGTTGGAACCTAACGACGAAACACCGATTTCGGCATCGCTCATGAAGAGTTCTTCGGCGCGGTCGATGACGCGGTTGGCCTCGCTGAAAGGCGTTTCCTTTGATCCGACGATCTTGATGTATTTGCTCAGGTCTCTCACCTTCTCCAAGGCAAGGCTGTCGATGGCCTGTTTGCGTTCGAAACTCAGTTCGTCTTGTGCCATGGCGCTGCCAACAACGCACAAGGCAATCACTAATGTTGCTATGATCTTTTTCATTTCTTTATCAGTTCAATTTCGTTAATCTTTCCGTTAGCGTTGTATTTGATTTCATGCACCTTCTCTGTGGCTTTCTTTTGGTCTTTCACATAGTTGAGGTACTTCTCGATGGTGGTCGGGCGGTCGTAGTCGTTGAAGCCGGCGTTTTGCTTGATGATGATGAGCACGGGGGTGTTGGGCGACTCAAACATACCCAAGGTCTCGTTGATGACGCGGTTGGCTTGGCTGGCGCTACTGGCATTGGCAATGCTGTTGAAGTTGCGCCCAAGCACAGCATCGGCGGCGTTGGCTTTTTCGCGTTCTTCGGCAGCACGGCGTTCTTCCTCATCTTTTTGGGCACGCTCGCGGGCCAGTTTCTTCTCCACTTGGAAGAGCAGGTCGTCGACTTCGGCGTTTTGCAGGTTCCAATCCTTGATGGTCTGCACACGGGCTTCCTTCTCTTCGAGGCTCCAAAGGGTCTCGTCGTCGAGGATGGCGTTCAGGTCTTTGATGGCCTGTTCCACTCTTGATTTGTACTCAGCCTCAGCGGCTTCCTTGGCAAGGCGCTTCTTGCTCTTGCAGCTGGTGGTGCCTCCTATGGTGATGAACGCAGCCAGAAGGACCATCATGATGGTTGTGATTTTGCTTTTCATTTTTATCGAATTTTCTCTTTATAACTCCAATAGATGCAAATAAATTGCAAAAGTAGTGCTTTTTTTCGTTGCAATGGTGTTTTATGGCAAATTTAGTGCCAATCAGCCTAAGGGAATTCTTTTTATTACTTTGTATATCGGTCCTGTTGGTTGAAGGATGCTATGGTAATAGATGAGTTCCTTCACGTCGGCATGCAGGTATGGCTTTTGTTCGATGGTGTTGCATATTTTGAGGAAGAACTGCTTGTCGACCAACGACTTGATGCGGCACACGGTGAGATGGGGCACAAAGTTCTGACGGTCGCGCATGTAGCCCAAATCATCGAAGGCGTCGAGCAGGTCGTTTTCGAGGTCGAAGAGGGCTTGGGGCTGGTCGTTCATGCCTAGCCACAACACGCGCGGCACGTTGTTGCTGCCGAAAAAGCCTGTGCGGTCGAAGTCCATCGTGAACGGCTGGTGGCGTTGGGCCACTTTTTGGCAGGCCTCGATGATGGCCGGAATGTCGTCGACGGGCGTGCTGCCCAAGAACTTCAGCGTCAGGTGGATGTTTTCGGGGCGACAGTAATTGATGAATTTCTCGTGGGTCAGGTTTTTCTTGAGTCGATCCACCAAGCCCGAGTAATCGACGGTAGTCGGGATGTGGATGGCGAGGAAGGTTCGTTTGGTGTACATGATGTGTTACTTTTTTATGGTTACCTCACCATACCGATAGGATAGACCAAATAATTCTTGTCGCAGTAAGGCGAGCGTTCGTAGAACCAGTTGAGGATTTCGTATTGCGAGGGTTGCTTGTCTTTTGGGAACGTGGCTTTCCATTCGTTGAACTGTCCTTCGAGGAAGGGGTCGGCGGCAAGCATGGCCTTGGCCATCGGCTCCATCTTGTAGACCTCGAAATACTCCACGCGTTGCAACACGTTGTTGAAGAAGCCCCATTCGAAGAGCGAGCCGGGCATCTCTGGTTCGAGTAGGTTCATCAGCAGGCGGATGCCGTTCTGTGAGGTCTTCACCACGGCTGAGCCTTTGGGGAAAGTGACGTCTTTGGTGATTTCCTCCGCGTCGAAACGGGCCACACGGCTATGGCCCTCCGATGGCATCGGCATGAAGGCCACGTTGCTGAAACGGTAGGTGTTCACTTTCAGGGTCTTTTCTTCTTTCAGATAATTAATGTCGAAGCCGTGTGCCTTGACGATATCGATTGCGTCGGCATATTGTGCGGGAATGATGTATTCCTTGGGCACGGTGAGCGTCTTGGTCGGGCGGGTGGAACGCACGCGGCGGGTCTTGCGCGTCTCGGGGCGGGTGGTGTCGTAGGCGTAGTACCAACTGCCGGTCACCTCACTCTGCACGGTGTCGAAGTGGTAGCCCAAGAAGTCCTCGCAAATCGTATCGTTCATCTGAGGTTGCATATTGATGGGCAATTCCTTCAGGCTCAAGTCGTTCTTTTTGGCTTGGGCAAGGGCTTTGCCGAAGTTTTCCTTGTCGTTGCGGATGATTTTCAGGGTTTCCAAAACCATCTGATAGGTGGAGAAAACGCGGTCTTTGTATGGCTTCAGCATGTGGGTTTCGAGCAACACGCCTGGGCAATTGCGGGCTGTGGTGTAGGCCTCGGAGAACATGGCCGAAAAACTGCCGTCGTAGAGCGATGCAGTGGGGTCGCCCCATGGGTGGAACTCGATGTAGCGCGTGATGGGCAGTCCCTTTGCCTTCATCGCGGCTTGGATTTGTGGCTCCCAAACCTCGCTCAGCCAACGGGTGATGCCTGCATCATAATTGCCGAAGTTCTCCATCGAGTAGGTGGTGACGTATTGATAGTCAGCGCCATCGGTGGCGTGGGTATCGAAGAAGAAGTCGGGTTGCCATTTGTTGAACAAGGTCACGAAAGCTTGGATTTCGGGTGTGTCGAGCTTGGTGTAGTCGCGGTTGAGGTTGAGGCCTTGGGCGTTCACGCGCCAGCCCATCTGCTTCGGGCCGTTCTGGTTGATGCGGTTGTAGGGCGAGAAGTTGGCCAGCCCGTCGGGACTCAACACGGGGATGAAAAGGAAAGAGAAGTCTTGCAGCAGGTCGTGTGCGTTGTTGCCCATGAGCATGTCGCGGATGAGCATGAACATGGCGTCTTTGCCATTGGGTTCGCCAGGATGGATGCAGGCTTGCACCAAGATGATGTTTTTCCTGCTTCTGTGGATCTTTTTCGGGTTGGTGGAGCCGTTTTCGTCGACGATGAGCAGGGGCACCTCGCGGCCTTGGGCGGTCGTCCCAATGCTTTGGTAATGTACCTCCTTGAATTGTTTGTCGAGGCGCTTCGCGTAGGCGATAGTCGCAGCGTAATCATCTGTCTCCAAGTAGTTTGACTTCTCGAAAGTGGTGGTCAAGTCGGAGTTTTTTTCTTTGCATGAGGCCATCAACAGCAGGGCCAAGAAGAAAGGAAATAGTCTTTTCATCGGATGTAAATTTGTGCAAAATTAGTTTTTTTTCGCGTCCAAAGCCGAAAATCCGTATTTTAGCCCTTTCAAAACCGACAAAAATGAACACTTATTCCATAGGAATCGACATTGGCGGCACCAATACCGACATCGGGCTGGTGCGCGACGACGGCCGTTGCTTGGCCAAAAAGAACCTCCCGACCAACATCTATTTTGATGTAGAGCTTTATGTTTCTGATATTTGCCACAAAATCAAAAAAATGATGTTTGAGAACAGCATCAATGCCATCGAAGGTATTGGCATTGCCGCGCCGGCGGGCAACTACTACACGGGCTGCATCGAAGGCGCCACCAACCTCAACTTCAAAGGTACCGTCGACTTGGCCTCGATGTTCCGCAGCCATTTGGATGTGCCTGTGGTGGTCTCCAACGACGCCAACGCTGCGGCCTACGGCGAACTCGTCTACGGCGGCGCCAAGGGCATGAAGAACTTCCTCACTTTTACTTTAGGCACTGGCGTGGGCAGCGGCATTGTGGTGGATGGCAAGTTGGTACACGGCAAGACCGGTGGCGCGGGCGAGTTGGGCCACGCCATCCTGATCCCCGAAGGCCGACCCTGCGGCTGCGGACGCAAAGGCTGCCTTGAGACTTACACCTCGGCCACGGGTATCCGCCGCACAGCCTTGGAGATGATTGAGGCCACGCCCGACTATGTGGGTGCACTCTCGCAGGTGCCTGCCGACGAGCTGACGAGCAAGATGGTGGGCGATGCGGCCAAGTATGGCGACCAGCTGGCGCTCCGTGTCTTCGAGAAGACGGGCTATTGGTTGGGCATGGCCTTGGCCAATGCCGTGGCGTTCAGTGGTCCCGAGGCCATCTTCCTGATGGGCGGTCCGGTGAAGGCGGGCGAGGTGCTGATGAAGCCCACGCGCGAGTCGTTCCAGAAGCACCTATGTTTTGTTTATGATGGTAGTGTAGAAGTAAGGGTTTCGGAGTTGCCCGACAACGACGCGGCCATTTTGGGCGCAGCGGCGTTGGTGAAGGCTTGAGGAAACGATTCTTACATGAATCTTTCGTAAATATGATGAATGCCGCCAATGACTGACGGCATTCATTGTTTTTTGGTTGAGTTGTTATCATTCCTTCACCACCTTGTCCGAGTAAGCCGTTCCGTCCGTCATGGTGACCTTCATCACGTATTGCCCTGGGGCGAGGCCTTGCAGGTTGAGGCGCTCGAGGCCCGAGCCTTGGCTGCGCACGAGGCGACCCTGCAGGTCGTAGAGCTCGATTTGCGCTGGCTCCACGTCGGGCGAGTACTGCAGGCGAAGCTGGTCTTGGGCAGGGTTGGGATAGAAGGCGTAGGGGCGGACCTCGATGCCGCCTTTTTCAATGAAATCCAATCCTTCATCGGTGAGGAAGAAAAAGAAAATCCCATTTTGTGGTTCGGTTTCCCTTACACTGTAGCCGGTGACATAAACGCCTTCCTCCATTCCGTTCTCATCTTTCAGTATGTCGGAATAGCAGCTCCAATTTGGATTGACTTTAAGTTGATGGGGCTCGTAGCAGTAGCGTTTCCAGAGGACATTCAGGTTGTGAGTCATCTTCACGGCAGTCATTGGCAGGTCAGATTCCTTGTAAATGAGGAAAAAATCGCCGTCGGATGTTTTTTGGAAACACATGACGCGCACATCGGTATCGGGGCCTGGCAAGTCGTTGAAATTTGCCAAAGCCTTTCGTTGCATGGTGCGAAAATCATAGCGTGCCACCGATGCCCCGTTTTCATGAAAATCATAATACCAAGCCGAATCATAGCTGAATGGCGCGGCCACAAAAATGTCTTCGCCATCGGGGACTACAAAAGTGGAATTGGAATTGTGGCTGCCGAACCGGAATTCTTTCTGAACTTGGATGGACAATGTATCATCGATTATGTACACGGTATCCCGAAGCATTTTGTTTATGACATAATAGTTTTCCATTTGGAAAGTGGAATCCATCACATATAAGAAAAGATTTTCTTCCGAACCTCTTTTCCATTGGTAATAACTTTTCGACGTCGACTCAAACTCGTCCATTGTGCGAATGAAATTCTGGCTTTGGGGCAACACAGTCTCGTGCTTCAGCGTGCCGTCAACACCGACTCTGGCTATGTGGCAATCGAAGTTGAAATTGCCCCTGTCAATATAGTATTTCAAAACCAAATCACCTTGACTGTCCATCATATAACTGTCGATGTAATCGCCGGCTACTGTGTCGCAAAGGTGAACCACGATGTCGTCGTCAGGATTGATGTTGAGGTCGTCGTCAGGAAAGTGGGAGATGCGCAGGGCCGTGCCGCCAATGCCATCGGGCTCGATGTTGACCCGCAGGTTGCCATCGCCTCGCGGGTCTTGGACGAACAGATACCAAGCTGGCGTGCTGTCGGCCACAAACAGCGTATCAGTGATTTGCAAGGTGGTGGGCGATACCTTATAGAAGGTAAGACCGGCTATAATGGGTGGAATTTGGTTATTACCACTAGGAGTTGACACCATAACATTGGCGACGAGGTCGCCGTTGCGCTGTTGCAGAATCATATTGTTGAACTGCGGAAGTTCATAGCCTGTATAATGGAAAGGTATGAAATCCATGTGAACTTCTTGGGCTTGTGAAAGAGCGATTGCAAGAACGAATGCTAAGGATAGAAGTGTCTTTTTCATGGTTTATCGTATTTTAGGTGCAAAGATAAGTTTTTTATTGGGAAACAAAATTTTTTGGTTCCCAAAAAATGGTTCAATCTGTACCCGATCCATTGATACCCGTACATCGTCAAATTCCACATTGACATGTCCGAAGTCGTAGTTGGCCACGCTGGAGAGGTGCCAGGCGGCTTCGTCGAGCGACAGGGTCTGTCCGTCACCTTTTGTGGCCGACTGCATCCTCTGCTTGAAGTCCTTCAGGTAGGCGATCATGTCGTCGACCTGAGGCGGGGTGAAGGCCGCTTTTGCGGCACGCTGCCCAGTAGGGACGGCGGTGTCCTCTTTCTTGCAGGACACGATGACGACCGAAACAAGGGTCGCAACCACCATCACGAGGATGGCAATGAAAAACTTGGATTTTCTCATAGTTTTTGAAATTTAATTATTAGTAAATTGGTTATTAGTCTGTTACAGTAAACTCGCCGTAATACTCATCCCCATTGGGGAGTGTAAATGTGACAATGTAATTCCCCGCGTTGGGGATGTAGATTTGCAGGCCGTTCGGCGTAAGCACTGAGGTGTATTGCACCGAGGCTCCATCAGCCGTGGCAACTTCCACAGAGACTTGGCCGAGGTTTTCGGTGAAGACCACAGTCAGCACGTTTCCATTAATTGAAGGAGCAATGCTTCCGCTCTTATCAACACCTCCATGGTGAGCTTTCTGCTTTATTAAAATGGCTCCTTCTTCTTTTGTTTCCGTTCTGGCCACGCCGCTGGCATAGCAGAATGCTCCCGAAAGGATGAAACCGAGCATCAGAACCAGTTTTGCTATTTTTTTCATCGTGTATTAGTTTTAAAATCACGATGCAAAAGTATAGGAATTTCAAAACCCCGCAAGAAATTAATGGTTCGGAAAGGTTAGGTATTTTTGTTTAATATCTTGCCAATCAAGTAGATGATGGATTAAGGGCTACATCCATCAAAACAACAGGAAGCGGCTTTTCACTGCCAATTATCTTCTGTATTTTGCCGTCGCGCTCAACCACTGTGTTATAGGCACGTTGCATCAAAGCGGAGACATCAGCATGGGTTAGGCTGAGCAGATAGAGGCAGCAGTAGTCAATGTCAATTTTGGTAAGTTTAGGGTAAGCATTTCTGAGACGAAGTGTGAACTTGCTAAAGTGACGGTCGGTGGCCGCACGCAAGTCCAACAGCTGCTGCTTGTCCAAAGCATATGATTTATAAATGTCACAATCAATCTTCGCCTTGAACTGCCCTTCGTTCACCCGATCCATGATGAGACGACATATAGGTTCTTCATTGAACGACACCACTTGCGTCTCCTGTTTCGGCACGCCGTTGCCCGTCTGTTGACGCTTCAGGTCCCTCAGTTCGCGCAGTTCCTCGTTACTCCGCTTCAAACGGCCCGAAAGGGCGGCTTGTTGCATCCAGTGGGTTTGTCGCTCGGCTTCCAATTCCTCATCATGCCGCTTCTTGGTCTTCTCCATCTCCTTGTCAGCCCTGTCTTTTTGTATCCTTAACTCTTCTGAGTGTCGCTCCTCAGCATCCGCCATCCATTGCTGGTGCTTCTTTTCCGCCTCTGCCAGGTGTTGTTCGCTTTCGGCTTGCAACCGTTTCAGCGTTTCCTCATGTTCTTGTTCTTTCTCTTCAAGAGCCTTGTCTGCTTTCTCATGCTGCTGTTTCAGCTGCTTTTTGCTCTTCAGTTTCACCACAATGAAAACGGTCAATGCAATCATGATGGCAATGGGTACTATGATTTCAACCGTTTTCCTTATGGACTTTTCTCGCATTTCTTCGGCTTCTTCCTTCTGCTTTTGATCCTGATAATTCTTGAACATGCCTTCAAGTCTCGAAGTCAAAGCCTTGTTTTCACCCTCCGATTCCTTATGGTCGGCCAAATAACGCATAAACTCATTTGCCTTTTCTCTGTCGCCAAGACTGTCATAAACAACACGAATACTTTCTGCCGCCCTGATTTTAGAAGTTACATCTGACCTGTTTTCAAAAGCCAATTCAAAGTAACGAAGTGCCGAATCGTAAAGGCCTTCCTCGGAATAAACCGACCCTATGACCAAAAAACGGACGACCTTCTCTCCATCATCTGTTACAGAAACAAGGCTCTGTTTCATTATGTTCAGTGATTGTTCCGCTCCTAAACCTAACTGATAGTCGCAAAGTGCTTTCATGGAAATGGCATCCCTGTATATAGGACTATTAGTATCGGATATTTCTTCTATGGCCTTCTCATAATAACACCTTGCAATGTCTATTTCTCCTTTTTTGTCGTATTGTTTCCCGATGTGTAAATATGTATTGGGAATCACTTTGGATAAAGAAGGATCTTTTCGGCAATATGCCAAAGCATTTTCACCACAAGTTAGGGCTGGATCCATCATAAATTGTGCCGAAAACAATTCCAAAAGCCTATTATAAATATAAAACATGAAAACAGCATTCTTACCCGTCAATGCTTTCTCTTCAAATTGTTCCTCCATCACCTCCAAAGCCTTCAGGTATTCTGCACAGGCGTTCACCACGCTGTCTTTTTCGTAATAGCCTGCACCGTTGATGTAGTGGGCGCGGGCGGCGAGGAAGACGTTACGTTCAAAAGACGGCCCTTCGACAGGCTCAGGGACCTGCATAATACTATCGAAATAGGCCACAGCTTGAAGCAATTCCTCACGGTTGGTTTGAGCCGCATAGTTCTTATACAGCAGCTCCGAAATCAGCAGCTGGCAGTAGTGCCCATTAAACTCATCAAGGCTGTCGGCTTGTGGGCTTTCCGCAAACTGTTTCAGCAACGCAAAAGCGCTGTCAGGCTGCCGCCACATCAGGCTGTCGATGGCGGACAGTTCTTCAGACGACCCCTCGGCAGGCTCAACGACCTGAGCCGAAGGCGTGCAGGCTACCATCAAGGCCAAAAACATCAATGCTATGACATGCAGGTGTTTCATTTCACCAGCAAAGATAGAAAAAAAGGATATTTCTCAGAAATTCTTTTCCAAAAACGCCTGCGCGTCCTTGTCGCCGCCGTCGCGGGCTTTCTGCATCAGCAGCTTGGCGTAGGTACGGTCTTGCTCTACGCCTTCGCCGTTGTAATACAACAGGCCGAGGCGGTATTGTGCGCTTGCGATGTTTTGGTCGGCGGCAGGCTTGTAGTATTCGATGGCCTTTTTGAGGTCTTTCGTCACCCCGATACCGAAATAATAGCAATCACCCATCTGCGACTGGGCGTAGGCATTGCCTGCATCGGCGGCATCTTTCCACCATTTGACGGCTTCCTTATCGTCTTTTTGGGTGCCCATGCCGTAGAAATAGCAGTTGCCCACGTTGAGCATGGCCTGCGCGTCGTTGGCATTGGCGCCTTTCATGTACCAGCCAAAGGCTTGGGTGGCATCGGCTTTCACGCCCGAGCCGCTCCTGTAGAGGTTGCCTAACGCATTGTAGGCAGCTGGAAACGCCTTCTTGGCGGCCTTGGTGTACCATTCAAAGGCTTGCTTGGCATCCTGCTTCACGCCCAAGCCGTTCTCGCAGCAATAGCCGTAGAAATACATGCACTCGGCATCCTCAAGTTGCTCGGCGCGACTGCGGATGGTGTCGATTTTCGCAATGAGCTGGTCGTGCATCGTCGGTTTTCCATTCAACTGGCTGAAGTCGAGCGGCTTGCCTTCTTCCAGTTTCAGGACGGTGCCATTGGGGTTGCTCGTCACGTTCATGTCATTACCGCCTTTTTCGGGTACTGTAATTTGCTGCATGGGCGCCACGGGAACACCCATAGGCACCTTCACCTCGTTTTGTTCCTGAGGCTCTTGCTCTTTATTGTCTTTTTGTTCTTTCTGGGCACAGGCCGACAGCAGCAAGGCCGTGGCGCAAAGGAAAAGGAGTTTTTTCATTTGATGAGTTTTTGAGCCGCAAAGATACGTTTTTTTCACGCAGAATCATGGGAATCATGGGAATTTGTCGGAGCCAAGCGATGACAAATTCCCATGGTTCTGCGGATTCTGCGTGAGGAAAAAGACTATTTCACCGTGAAACGAACACCCAAATAGGCTCTAATCCCGCTCAGCGGTCCCCAAACCATCGAACCATCGAAATCCTCACTCGCGGGATTGTCAGCAGAGATGATGGGATGCGTTTGCTTGTAGTTGGTCAGGTTCTCGCCACCGACGTAAAGTTCCCAACACTCACCTAACGACTTGGTAATCTGCGCATTCATAATCACATAGAACGGCGAGCGCTCGATGTTTTGGTCGTGGGCCACCGCCGTGGCATTGCCGTTGAGGTTGGGCACGCGACTGTCGCCGTTGAACTGCGTCGTGAAGTCGAACTGCCAAGTGCCTGGGGCATACGACATCGTCACCAAGCCCTTGTAGCGGTTCACAAAAGGCTTCTCGCGCAGCGTGTCATTAATGGTCATTTTTACGTCGTTGTAGCGGAAGGCTAAGGTGAGGTCGAAATCCTTGAAAATCTCGCAGTTGGCCTCGATTTGGGCACTGTTGGAGTACGACTTCCCGTCGAGGTTGTAGATACGGATTTGGTGCGCATCGGCATCGCGGTCGAGGACGATTTGGTTGACGAAGTCGGTGCGGTAGAAGTCGGCGGCCAAAGTGAGTTCGCGCCAGCCGAGGCTGAAGGTCTTTGTCAGATTGATGCCGTAGTTCCAAGCCTCTTCCATTCTAGGCGATTCCACAAAAACAAGTTCGCGAGCCGAAGCCAGCATAGTCGAGTTTTCGGCCAACACATTAGGCGAGCGGTAGCCCTTGCCCGCCGAAGCCCTGAGGGTCAGGTTGTCATGGGTGTTGAAGCGCACATGCAGGCGGGGCGTGTAGAGCAACTTCTGGTAATAGGTGTTGTAGTCGGCACGCATCCCAAGGATGAAACTCCAGTGGTGGTCGTCGTCGAAGGTGTATTCGGCAAAAACGCCTGGCACATGCTCGATGCGCCCATAGAGGCTATCGGCCAAAATCTGGTCGGAATGGCCGCGCTCGGTACGACGCAGGTGTTCCTTGTATTTGTCGTAGGAATAGCTGGCGCCCACCGAATACTTGTGCATCTCGTTGACAATGTATGAGTTAAATAATAGATTTGCGTAATAGGAATACTGCTCGGCATGATAGAGGTTGGTGTTGAAATAGGCCGAGTGCATCTTGTGGTAGGTGAACTGCTGCTGGATGCCGAGGCTGGTGTCGTCGCGGTCGAAGAGGAAACCGGTCTTGGAAAAAGCCTCATAGCGTTGCGTGTTGATGACAAAGCCCAAACTGTCGCCAGCCGAGCCTTCGTGCAAATGCGCACCTGGAACAAACCCGATTTGTCCACCGTAGCGGTCTTCTTTCAGGGCTTTCACGCCCCACATGCCTTCAAACCAGTCGTTGGCGTAGTTGTAACGGGCAAAAATGTTGTATTGCGTCACCATCGGGTCGTCGACGAAATGGTCGCCGTTGCTGTCCATCGTCATGAAGCTGTGGTTGACATGGCCCAAAACCATCATGCTGCCGCGTTGGCCCATGTTCCAGCGGGTGTTGAAGTTGAGTTCGGCCATGCCCATGGTGTTGCCGTAAAGGTTAAGAAACAGCTTCTCGCTCTCGCCCACTTCAGGTTTCTTGTAGTCTACATTAATCTGTCCGCTGATGGATTCATAACCATTTCTGACAGAAGAAGTTCCTTTGGAGACTTGAATGCCGTTCATCCAAGTGCCTGGCACATAGTTGAGACCGAAAGTCGAGGCCAAGCCACGGAAATTGGGAATGATTTC
>Ga0247608_10005447_pt1 | contig 13755 bp, 7 predicted proteins | sample 176DNAGHGlowgp2_FD_193490 | JGI IMG/M metagenome (GOLD analysis project Ga0247608, IMG submission 193490) | Sheep rumen microbial communities from Palmerston North, Manawatu-Wanganui, New Zealand - 1766 DNA GHGlow gp2 | ecosystem: Host-associated > Mammals > Digestive system > Stomach > Rumen ...
GACCGGCCATGTGTTCTCCAGGTCATCGTAGAGCTTCTGCTCGTTGAGGATGAGCTTTCGCAGTCCCTTGAGCGTGCTCTGGAAGGCGATGAGGGCATGAGCGATGGGTACGCCGACATTGCGCAGGACGGTGCTGTCGGTGAGGTCGCGTTGCAGACGGCTGACGGGCAGCTTCTGTGCAAGGAAGGAGAGCACGGCATTGGCGATGCCGAGGTTGCCCTCAGAGTTCTCGTAGTCAATGGGGTTGACCTTGTGCGGCATGGCGCTGGAGCCTACCTCGCCAGCCTTGATGCGCTGCTTGAAGTAGTCCATGGAGATGTAGAGCCAGAAGTCGCGGTCGAGGTCGATGACGATGGTGTTGATGCGGCGCAGTGCATCGAAGAGCGCTGCGAGATAATCGTAGTTGGATATCTGTGTGGTGTACTGCTCGCGCTCCAGACCGAGCTTTTCGTTGAGGAACTGCTCGGCGAACAGCTGCCAGTCGTACTGCGGATAGGCCACATGGTGTGCGTTGAAGTTGCCGGTGGCCCCCCCGAACTTCGCGGTGATGGGTGTCTCCTTGAGCGCGCGCAGCTGTTCCTCAAGACGATAGACATAGACCATGACTTCCTTGCCGAGCCTGGTTGGCGATGCCGGCTGTCCGTGGGTGCGTGCCAGCATGGGCACGTTGCGCCACTGCTGGGCATAGTCGTGAAGCTGCTCGATGAGCTCTTCGAGGAGTGGCACATAGACGTCGTTGAGGGCCTCCTTGATGGACAGGGGCACGGCGGTGTTGTTGATGTCCTGCGAAGTGAGGCCGAAGTGGACGAAGTTCTTGATAGAGGTGAGAGGTGAGAGGTGAGAGGTGAGATTTTCGTTCTCATCCATCTTCTCCTTGATGAAATACTCGACGGCCTTGACATCGTGGTTGGTGACCTTCTCAATGTCCTTGACGCGCTGGGCATCCTGGAGAGTGAAGTCCTGATAGATGGAGCGTAGCGTCGGGAAGACGTCGTGGGGCACACCTTCGAGCTGCGGCAAGGGCAGCTCGCAAAGGGCTATGAAATACTCTATCTCCACACGCACACGGTAACGTATGAGTGCGAACTCAGAGAAATAATCTGATAACGGGAACGTTTTTTCATGGTAACGGCCGTCAATAGGCGTAACGGCGGTGAGTGCTGATAGCTCCATAACGTTATTTCTAATAATAAATGTTGCGTTGACAACGCAACATACTGAACCTTTTCTATACCCTTGGTGGGCGTTGACGGATTCGAACCGCCGACCCTCTGCTTGTAAGGCAGATGCTCTAAACCAACTGAGCTAAACGCCCTTGCTCTGAAAGCGGTTGCAAAGGTAGCCAAAAAAGGTGACACCTGCAAATTTTTAGACTATTTTTTTAGTTTGAGGACAAAAAAAAACGTAAGGATATAAAAAAAGATGATATAGATTTGGTTGTATCACGGTTTTTTAGTAGTTTTGCAGATGAAATAAGACACACCATGAGAAAGCTGTGCCGCTATCTGTTATTATCACTGACGCTGTCCGCAGGCCTGCATGCCTCCGGCCAGGTGTCTACGTCATCCCCTCAGCTTAAACCTTTCAGCCACATGGACCTGTCGTTGACGGGAGGCTCGACAGGTTTGGGCTTCGACGTGTCGATGCCTATCAACGAGGTGTTCTCGCTGCGCGCCGGCTACGCGTTCATGCCCCATGTCAACCACACGATGCACTTCAGCGTTGACGTGGGCGACGACCCCGCTGAGAGCCAGCGTAAGTTCGACAAGCTCTCCGGTCTCTTGGAGCAGCTGACGGGCAACAAGGTTGACAACGTGGTGGACATGGTTGGCAATCCTACCTACTGGAACTGGAAGCTGATGGTGGACGTAAAGCCCTTCCGCAACAAGCACTGGCACCTGACAGCCGGTTTGTACTTCGGCAGCCGTGAGGTGGCTAAGGCCGTGAACGCCATTGAGGACATGCCCTCGCTGATGGCCGTCAGCATCTATAACAGCATGTACTATCGTGCGCTGAACGACCAGCCGATGGTGGTGATAGGCTCGACGGAGGTGTATCACCCCGAGCTGCAGCAGAAGCTGATAGACTACGGCAAGATGAGCATCGCCATGGGTGAGTACAAGCACGACGTTCCATACCGTGAGGACGTGGTGACGACAGAGGGTAGCTTCATCGATGGCGAGTATATACCTGCCGGTACGGTGATTCACCATGCCAACGACCCCGAAGACCCGCAATACCGTGCAGGCGACACCTACCGCATCGTGCCCGACGAGAACTCGATGGTGAAGGCCTGGGCTTATGCCAAGCGTCTGAAGCCGTATCTCGGCTTTGGCTACGGCGGCCGTCTGCTGAAGAAAGACGACAGCTGGCACGTTTCCTTCGACTGCGGTGCGATGTTCTGGGGCGGCACGCCCGAGATTGTAACGCACGACGGCACCGACCTGGTGAACGACGTGAGGAACGTGCGGGGCAAGGTGGGTGACTATGTTGACATCATCAAGAAGTTTCAGGTGTTCCCAGTACTGAACCTTCGCATCAGCAAACGACTGTTTTAGTTCCCCGTGGGAGAACCCCCGGGAACGGCGGTGGTGACACCCCGGGAGACGCGGCATGAAAGACCCCGTTCCCCTCTCTCATTGTATATAATAAGGAGAACGAAAAAATACAGTGCACTAAGTGCACCTTTTGGGCTTAGTCTGCTGACTTGCAAGTCGTTGACAGGTGCTCAAGCGTTCTCAATGGTGCACCAACGAGCACCACCCCCCTCAAAGCCCCCCCTTCTTGCGTCCCTTCGGTAGCAAGCGACAAAGGTCGAGCGCTGCCCCCGAGGGGGCTACTATAGACACTACCCTTCATTGCAATACTATAGAAGCCCCCTCGGGGGCAGTAGTGGGGAGCTTTATTCCCATAAGTCGGCACTTTTTCGTGCAATTTTCGAGAGAATTTACCAATTAGTCGGCACTTTATGGGAACAAGTCATTGAGTTATGACAACAAGTCGTTGAGTTATTGGAATAAGTCGTTGAGTTATTGGAATAAGTCATTGAGTTATGAGAATAAGTAGCCGACTTATGCGTAAATTCTCGAGAGAATTTTGGCAAGAAGCGGTGCATCACAAGTGAGAGGCGGCACTTGATGCCCATCAGTCGGTCGTATGATGCGCTATAGCTATCCACTTCCCGAGGGAGGTGCTCCTCTGGTGCTCCATTGGTGCACCAACAGAGAAGCTGGTGCACCAACCAACAACTTGCAAGTTAAAGAATTATGTCAAAAAGGTGCACTTAGTGCACTATTTTTCGGCATTAGCCTATTACTATAAATGTTCCCCGTGAAAAAACCATGATAGTTTTTTCACGGGGAACTTGTAGAAATTTACAAACGAACGATACGTGTCAACGAACCACGACCTTACGCCCGTTGACGATGTAGAGTCCGCGAGGCAGACCAACCATTGTGGTAGCAGCACGGCGGATGCAACGGCCATCGGCCGAGTAGATGTCGGCAGGCTTGTCGAAGCTGACAGTAACAGCAGCGATGCCCTGAGTCTCTACCACGTCCAGAACGCCATTGACATAGTTGAACACGTAGTTCTTTGCCTGGCCACCACTAACGATGATTTCGTAGCTTCCAATAGCGCTGTCGGCCGTGGCCTCGCAGGTGGCAGTAGGAGCGACGTCGAGCACGCTGGCATCCTCGCCGTTCTTGAATCCCTCATAGGTAATGACGAACTCGGGGTTGGGCTCACCTTGACCGCGCTTGTAGCTACCCACAGAAGCAGTAAGCGTAGCAGGCGTTACAGTGAGTTTGCCATTTACCAACACGAGGTTGGGATAGCTGATAGTGCCCGGCGTGATGACGATGTCGTAAGTGCCTACCGGCGACTGCTGTGTGGCCTCGCAAGTGAAAGCTGGTGTGCCTTCTATCTCTCCGCCGTTTACTGTAAAGGTGAAGGTAGGCATGGCATCGCCATAAACCATCGTGGCGTCTGCAGCAGTCAGGGTGATGGGATCGGCCTCAACAACAGTCAGCGTACCGGCAACGTAGTTGAAGTCGTAGTTCTGGGCGGCAGCTCCGCTAACAGTAATCTGGTAAGTGCCGACGGGAACGAATGTCGATTCGGGCACAGTGCAGCCGACCTGCGGCTGGGCGGTAAGCACGGCGGCCGTCTCTCCATTCTTGAAGCCCGTCATGTCAGTTTCAAATACGGGCAGCGGCTCGTTCTGCTTGATGGTGTAGCTCTTGGCAGTAACGGTGAGCGGTGCCTTGGTGACCGTGAGGGTACCCTTGTTGCCCGTGAAGTTAGCATTGGTGACTGTTCCCTTGTTGACGATGATGTCATAAGTGCCGACGGGCGACGACGGTGTGGCCTCGCAGGTGAGCGTGGGCTGTCCGTCAGGGGTGCCGGAAGTGACGTCATACTCGAAGGTGGGATTCTGCTCGCCATATTCACGGCTGTAGGAGCGGGCAGTGATGGTGACAGCATCCTTGGCCTTCTCAATCTCATACTCCTCAGGTGTAACCAGCGTTATCTCGTCCGGAGCGTCGGCGCTGACCACGAGGAATGCCTTGTTGCGGGGCACGGTCTTCTGGCTGGGGTCCTTGACGAAGCCCAGCTTGCCCTGCGAAGTGACGCCGAGGAAACGCATGGTGTCAGCGCTGCAAGGAATGGCATTATAGTGGAACGCCTTTGAGCCGTAGAAGTCGGAGTTGTTGAAATACTCGCCCTTCAGGACATTGGTGACCTTGGCGACATTCTGCAGTTCACAGTTGATGCGGTTGGAGGAAGCATCGGCACCCGGGCACTCGATGATGACGGGCATGTCAGAGGCGACGGTGCCCTGCACCTGATTGAGGACGGCCAGACTGCCGTCGACCTTTGAGACGGTGTACACCTTCATGCCCTCGGCATGTGTGGTGAAGGGGAAGTAGGCATAGAAGGGTGCATAGCGCTTGCCCTGGGCAGTGACCGACGGGGTGATGCCGAAGTAGTTGGTATCGTCGTTGACATCGACGGGCTTGACCCACCACCACTTCTGCTCGTTGGTGCCACCGGTGTTCAGGAATCCGCCACTTTCGGGGTCATCGGGGTCAGGTTGGGAGTCAGCGAGGAAGACCTCGACGCCCTGGTAGATGCCCGATGCGGTATAGAGGCCAGCGGGTGCGCCCTTGACAGGCTTGACGGTGAGATAGCGTCCAACAAACTCGAAGACGCCCTTTCCCTGGCTTCTGAGGTTATAGTCGGTGCCACCGGCATTCTCGATGTAGAACACCGTGGAGGGGTCAGAGACAATGCGGTCGAAGATGCCAAGGGTGCGCAGTGCATCGACGTCGAAGCTGGTAGCCTGCACGTTGACACCCTTTGTCTTATAGTCGGTGAGGAAGATGTTGCGCTGCGAAGAGAAGTTCTGCACGCGATAGTAGCCCTTGGCAATGGTCTGTGCCGTCGCCGGGAGGGCAAGGAACGCCAAGGCGATGATGGAAAGTAATGATTTCTTCATAAACAATTAGATGTTGTACAGTTTGAGAAAATGAAAGAAAGACACAGGGCGTGGGGAGCGATGGCTCCCCTATGCTCTGTGTCTTTCATGCTAATAACAGCACGCCGTATTACTCAGCGATACAGATGCTGACGCGGTTCTTGTCGTTCTCGGCGAAGGGCTGCTCAGTGTCGCCCTTGCTGTCGACGATGATCTGCGAGCGGTCAACACGGTACTGCCTGACGAGGCGGTCAGCCACCACCTTGGCACGGTTCTCACCGAGGCGCTTGTTGATCTGTGCGTTGCCGGTGCCCTTGTCAGCATAGCCGGTAACGGTGACCTTTGCCGTCGGGTTGAGCTTCAGGTAAGCAGCAATCTCGTCGAGCTTCTTGTCCTCAGTGGGATCGATGCGTGTGCTGCTGATGGTGAAGAACACGTCGCGGCGGAGCGGCTCCTTCGGCTTCTCGATGTAGATGGGCTTGTCAATGTAGACAGGCTTCTCGACAATCTTCTCAACCTCAACCTCCTTGACGACCTCCTTCTCGACGACGCGCGTCTGGCGGCCGAAGATAGAGCGGCGGGGCTTGAACTTGGAACCGGGAGCGAAGACGCCGTATGCATCGCCAAGGTTGATCTTCACGCCGAGCTGAGCGTTGAAGTACCAGTCGTTGTTCTTAGCTGACTTTGAGTTGTACTTGTCGCTGAGGGTGTTGGCCGTCACCTCGAGGCCGAGCTTGACAGCATCGCTCAGACGGAAGTCAGCACCGAGACCAGCCTGACCGACGAGACGCACCTTGGTGCCGTCCCAGAGGTAAGACATGGGTGCATTGCCCGTTGTGTAGTAGAGTGCGTTCCACTGATGGAGTGCCTGTATCTGCTGTGCAGCGGTGGCAGCCTCATCGTTGTCGAAGCCGATGTTGGCTCCCACGCCGAGGAAGAGGTTCAGTGTGAACAGACGCTTGGGATTGAATCCGCAGAAGAGCGTTGAGAGGTCGGCCGTGAGGTCGAGTGTCGGAGCGACATACTTCCACTTCCAGTCAAACTTCCCCAGATTGTCGTAGTCAGAACCACCCTTCGACTGGAAGGCGCTGACAGCGAGCCTTGCTCCGAGCACCTCGTCGAACTGGTATCCGACGGCGAGCTGAGCGTTGTACGAGAGCATATCACTGAAGGAGAGCTCACCAAGGGTGTACTGGGCACCCAGGGGCTGCACCTGCAGGTACCAGTGAGGATTGAAGACATAGTCGGGTCTCTCCTCGGTCTGCTGTGCTGATGCTGAGACGAAGCCCAGCATCAGTAAGCAGGTAAGTATTGATTTCTTGATATTCATCGTCAATTCTCCTTTTCTATTTCTATAGTGTTAGAAAACTACTGTTGTTTGGAAACTACTGAACCTTGATGTAGAACTTCTTGGTCACAATCTTAGCCGAGTAGTCAACAGCGGAATAGATGATTTCATAGGTGTAGCCGCTCTTTGGTGCGAAGGGGAACGGCTGGAAGCCACCATCGATGACCTCGTTGAAGCCCTTGGCCTTGTTCATCTCGTCGAGGATGCTCTTGCACTGGCCGTTCTTACCCTTTGCGCTTGCGCCCGTCTCGTTGTTGATGACGTTGGTGACAGCCATGAACTTCTTGAATGCGGGCGACACGGTCTCTGCATTATAGTTGGTGGGGATGATGTAGGTCAGGGCACCCTTAGCCTTGGTCGGCGTGATGGCCGAAGTGCTGAGGCGAACCATACCCTTGTCACCAGTGACCACGAGGATGGGCTTGAAGAACCTGTTGGGATGCTCAAAGCGTGAGAAGTGGCTGTTGAGTTCCTGGATGAAGTCAGTCAGCTTCGTCGACAGCTTGTCGCTGATTGAGCTGAAGTTCAGACCCTTAATCTCACCGATGAGCTTATTGACGTCGTCGAGCAGGTCCTGGAACTGCTTCCTGATGTTGGGAACAGGCTCGGTGTCATACTTGCCCATGTAGCGGATGAAGTCGCTGATGTCGAGCTTCACGTCGATGTACGAGTCGTTGCCACTGATCTGCACCTCTACGGTCGGGTTGGTGTTCTTGATGGTGACCTTCTCGCCGTGGATACCAGTGATGGTGAAGAACGGGAAGGTGAAGACAGCCGACTTAGGACCGCTGCTGACGATGTGACGGTCGCCAAGATAGAAGCGGATCTTAGCCTCAACGGTGCTGGTGAGCTCGCCGTCGACCTCAAGGAGCTCGAGCTTCTCTACGTCGAAGCGCTCCAGGTACTTGTCAAACACGCCAAGGTTCTCGCGGAGTGCCCCCAGCATGTTGTCGAGGAAGTCCTGAGCCAGGTTTGTTCCGGGAATGCCGTCGAAGGTGATGTCCTTAGCGAAGGAGAATGAGAGCGGCTTAATGCTTGCCACACCGAGAGCGTACTGCGACACGGCGCTGAACTGCTCAGCATCCTCGTCCTCGCCGATGGTCCATGTCGTCTTCATGGCATTGGCATCGATGAGGTTGTTGATGTTGTCATAGACAGCGTTGACGAGTGTGGTGAGGCTGATGCCATTCTTGTAGTCCTTGATGTCCTTAGCCACATCCTTCACTGCATCGAGGTTGAAGTTGAGACCCAGCTCCTTGACGTTCTCAGGCTGCACGGTGACCTTTGTCTCATAGAATCCGTTGGGGCTCTGCTCACCTTCGACGCCGGCACGTGTGTAACCGAAGGTCAGCACGTGGTTGCTCTTCTTCAGGGTGCTCAGCTCAACGGGCACCTCCTTGTTAGCACTGTTGATGAGTGTGAACTCAGTGCCAGTGAAGTCACGGTTGGTGGGATTGATGGTCATGTAGATGGTTCCTGCATTGCCCTCGGTGACGTCCGTGGCATTGCCGCTGGCGTCGAACTGCTGGTTAGCTACGAACTCCTCGTTCTCGCCGATGCGGACGAAGCCCTTCAGCTGGTTGGGACGCTGTACGCCGAGCATCTCGAGATCCTCGTCGGTGAAGTTACCATCCATCCACTGGTCGGGCAGTGCAGCGTAGTCCTGATTGCGTGAGGGGAACTGCAGGCCGCGGTCATCGGTAATGCCGTTGAAGACCACGAGCATGTTCGAGCGGATGTTAAGCGGCAGTGCCAGCTCACCGTACATCGGGTTGTAGGTGCCGTTGATTTCGATGCTATTGATGGTCTTGTAGGTAATATCGTTCACGAACAAAGCCAGAGCGAAGATTGCCTCCTCAGCATTTTTCACCCTTGTCTCAAGTCCATCCACTCTTTTACCCAGCTGACCCAGGTCGAAGTCGAGCTGCTCAAACTTCTTCGTAACCTCCTTGTGGATGCTGTCGGCCTCAGCCTTGTTGGCCTTCACCGTTGCATCAAGAGCCTGGAGGGTCTTGGTGTGGTCAGCGATGGAGTCCTTCAGCTCAGCGTAGTTCTTGTCAACCTTCTGGTCGAGCAAGCCCAGGTCAGTGCGCAGGTTGCCGATAAGAGTCTCGTTGGCCTGAGCCTTTGCCCATGCGTTGTTGGCCTTTGTACGGACGGTGTCGATATCTTTCTGGAGGCTCTTCACGTCCTTCTGCAAGCCAGCCACAAGACCGTCAAGGGCATCAATGCGGACAGAGTCACGCTCGGCCAGTCCCTTTGCAGCCTCTGCAGTGGCGCGAGCCTGGTCGATGGCGAGGTTCAGCTTGACGACCTCAGCCTTGAGGATAGCGCGGATGGAGTCCTCATTGATGATGCCATTGATCTTGTTGTAGTTAGTGATGTAGTTGTCGAGAGCCGTCGTCATGACGTTGCCGCCCTGGTTGAGCAGGTCAGCAGCCGACTGTGCCAGCGCGCTCTTACGGAGATAGAGGTCGAGGCTGTCGAGCATGTCCTCACGCAGGTTCTTCACCTGTGTGTCGGTGTACTGCAGCACATAAGTCACCTTGCCGTCAACCTTCTCCTTGGTGTAGTAGTTACCCAGGCTGTCGGTGAGGGTCTTGATGAAATCCTCCTGCTTGACATAAAGCTTAAGATCGTTGTAGATCTTGGTCTGGAAAGCAGCGCAGGCCTTTGAGCAAGAGTCCTGAGCGTCCTTCACCACCTTAATCTGTCTCTCCAGGTCAGCCTTCTGGCTGTCAAGAGCCTTCTTCAGGGCATCGACGTTGTCAGAGAGGACACCTTCCAGATTGGTAATCTTCTCATCGTCATAGTCCTTACAAGAAACCATAGAGCTCGTGAAGCCCACGAAGAGGGCTCCCATGAGCAAGCCGTTAATAAATTTCTTTTTCATGAACTTAAAAATTTATGATATTAAATACTTTATGTGCAAATTCGTGGCAAAGTTAAGCATTTTTTCATTACTCACCAAGAAAAAGTCAATTTTTCTTTCAAAAAATTATTATATCTTTGAGCAAAAGCTGCTGTCCCACTGTTCTACAGCGTTTGCGCCGTCACTGCTCTGTCTGTTTTTGCATGTCCCTTATCTGTTGCCGCAGCCTTTCGTTCTCGGCCTGTTCGTCGGCCAGCTGTGCGTTGAGAGCGTCCAGCTGGCTTTCCATCAGTATGTTAACAGCATCGCTGTCGTCCACGCGCTTAAACGTGCCACTGCCCAGATTCCATGTCAGTCCGACGGCCAGCGTGAGCACCTGGTCCTTGGCGCGCAGGCCCCGCGGACAGAGGTCGCCACCAGCACCGTCAAAGTCTGGCTCCAGAGCCGTCCATGACAGGTCGAGGTTGATGGATGCCTTGGGCGACAGGCGCCACTGGTTGAGGATGCCGGCACTGAGCGACATGGCGTATGTGTTGTAGCTCATGTTGCGTCCCGCACCTGCACCCAGATAGGGGATGAGGCTCCAGCGTCGCGTATCGCTGTAGCCACAGAACATGTTGGAGAGGTTGAAGAGGACCTGCCCATCAAGGGTCCAGTACCTGGATGCGTTGTCAGCCTTGTCGCTGCTGACGACGGTGCGGCCCCAGAGTCCACTGAGCTTGGTACGCAGTCCGAGTCCTGGGGTGAACCACTTGCCCAGCGCCACGGCAAGTCCCATGTTGGTGCGGAAGGGCTTGAGCATGGACGAGGAGAGATGAGCGCCAGGGGCATTGCCACGGTCGCCATAGAAGGACGAGGCGGTGACATCAGCCTGAACGAACCAGTTACTCCAGAAGGAGGCGGTGGCCACACTGTATTTCTGTGAGGGAATCTCGCTGTCTTGTGCGCTGACTGTGAGAACGCTGGCGGTAATCGCCAATAGTAGGAGGAAACGTTTCATGAGATTAGAGGTGAGAGGTGAGAGGTTAGAGGTGAGAGGTGAGAGGTGAGAGGTAAGAGGTGAGTGTTAGGGATTGAGGAGATGGTCGATGTCGGTCTGGGGCAGGATGGCAAGGATGAGCTTTCCATCAGGGGTGTAGTTGGCATTGGAACAGGCGAAGAGCTCGTTGACGATGCGCTCCATCTCATCGTTGGTAAGCACCTGGCCGTAAGCGATGGCGGTGTGACGCGCCATGCTCAGCGCTAACTGCGTGTGCAACTCGTCGGCGGTGGCCGCACTGCCATGCTCGGAGGCGTCGGTGACGATGTTGCGGAGCAATGACAGCGGGTCGTAGGCATCAATACCGGCGGGAATACCGCTGACGGCATAGCTGCCACCACCCAGGTCGCTGACATCGAAGCCCATGACCTGCAGGTCGGGCAGCATGCGTTGCAGCACCACGCCATCAGAGGGCGAGAACTGCAGCATCTCAGGGAAGAGCAGCTTCTGTGTGCTGGCACTGTGACGGCGCAACTGGTCGAGATAGCGCTCGTAGCCGATGCGCACGTCAGCACGGTGCTGGTCGATAATCATCAGGCCCGACTTCACGGCCGTCATCACATAGCGGCCCTTGTACTGGTAGTGCTCGGGCGACTTCTCGACCAGCAGCGACGGTGGCAGGTCCTCGTCGGGGAAGAGGGTCGGCTCTTCTGGGGAGGTGCTGCTGCCACTGCCTGTCAGGTCAGAGAGCATCGACAGCTGTGACGCCACGGCGCCGCTGCTGCGTGACGAATGGAAGGGGTTATAGGCTGGGTTATACTGGACAGGAGGTATCTGTACAGACTGTCGCTGGGGGTCGAAGACCGGTATGTCGGGCCGACCCTCGGTGTCGAAGTCGATGGCGGTGATGTTGCTGAAATGTCCGATGGCATCCTTGACCGCCGCCGAGAGAATCTGCCAGATGCCCTGTTCGTCCTCGAACTTGATTTCCGTCTTCGTGGGGTGGATGTTGACGTCGATATTGGCCGGGCTGACATCGAAGTAGATGAAGTAAGACGGCACGGTGCCCTCAGCGACAAGACGCTCGTATGCCCCCATGACGGCCTTGTGGAAATAGGGATGACGCATGTAGCGCCCATTGACAAAGAAGAAGTTATGGCTGCCCTTCTTACGCGCCGTCTCGGGCTTGCCCACGAAGCCAGTGATGCGACACAGGGCAGTGTCGACGTCGACGGGCAGCAGCTCCTGGTTGAGGCGCTTGCCAAAGACATCGACGATGCGCTGGCGCAGCGTGCCGGCACGCACGGAGAGCATCTCCTGCTGGTTGCTGTATAGCTGGAAGGCGATGTCAGGATAGACCAGCACGATGCGCTCGAAGGCCGTGACGATGTTGTTCAGCTCAGTGGCATTACTCTTGAGGAACTTTCGCCGTGCGGGTACATTGAAGAACAGGTTGTCGACCCTGAAGTTACTGCCTACAGGACAGGCCACCGGCTCCTGGCTGACGACGCGCGAGCCATGGAGGGTGAGACAGGTGCCCACCTCGTCGGTGGCCATACGGGTGGTGAGGACCACCTGTGCCACGGCGGCGATGGATGGCAGGGCCTCGCCACGGAAACCCATGGTGTGGAGTGCGAAGAGGTCGTCAGCCTGCCGTATCTTCGACGTGGCATGGCGCTCGAAGGCCAGGCGCGCATCGGTCTCGCTCATGCCACAACCGTCATCGATGACCTGGATGGAGGTGCGCCCAGCGTCGGTGACGAGCACCTGAATGGTGTGTGCACCGGCGTCGACGGCGTTCTCAACCAGTTCCTTGATGACTGAGGCGGGGCGCTGTATCACCTCGCCTGCAGCTATCTGGTTAGCCACCGAATCGGGAAGGAGCTGTATGATATCCACTTTTTTAGATGAGAGATGAGAGATGAGAGGTGAGAGGTGAGAGGTGAGAGGTGAGAGGTTTGTTAAATATTCAGCACTAAAAGTGCGACAGCGAGGAGGATGATGACGACGGAGAGGAGCATGGGGATGCTCATTGTTGAGAAGAGCCCCCTACCCTTTCGTCGGCTGCGCTGCCCATCGGCAAAGACGCCATTCAGGCTGGCGGGCACTTGCTTTCCGTGCTCCACGCGTCCCTGGCGCTCACTGTAGTAGACAGGCACATGGTTAAATGGGCGCGGCCTTCTCACGGTTGTCCTCCTTTTTCTTACCTCGCCAGATGAACACGTCGTCCCTGTTGAGCGGACGCACATAGTCATACCAGGCGAAGCCCTGCAGCAGACGTCTGTTAGGGGGTATCTGCGACATAGGGTACATGGTGCCTTCAGATTTCGGTGCCCAGATACGGCTCATCTTGCCCACGCTGTCCATGAACACGCGGAGCTCGCTGGTCTCCATGTAGACCAGTCCCACATAGCTGCTGTCGGCCTTGTCCTCCGGGTAGTAGACGGTGATGACGTTGTCCTTGGCCTGCGCCTCATGGATGCGGCCTTTGGTGAAGAAGGCGAACATATCCTTCGACGACACCTGGTTGTAGCAGTCCTTCCGTGGCAGCTCCTCGATGGAGAAGGCATTGCCGATGACGTGGGCATGGTCAATGACGGAGTCCTTCATGAACACCTGTATCTCGTCGCCGAGCAACTGTTGGTTCATGTTCCAGGTGATGGGGTCGTGATACATGCGCATGCAGGAGTCGAGCGAGGAGTAGACCAGCGAGTCGCACACCGCCTGTAAATCTATACGGTACGCGCGTACCTTATTATACGCGTGTAGGACACGATAGACGGAGTCGGTGTCAAGGTTATAAGAGAAGACCTTGATGGTGTCGGCATGCATGAAGAGCGAGTCGCGCTGCGAGTAGTCGATGGCCAGCGCACGACCGGTGCAGAGGGCATAGCCAGTGCTGTCCTCGTAGTGGCCGTAGTCGCACATCATCATGCCCTTGTTGACGGTGTCATTGAAGATGACATTGTCAAACGCCTCGCTGACACCCGTCTTCCCGTTGTGCCACACGCTGTCGCCGATGAGCGTGCGACCCTGATTGCGCAGCACGGAACGGTCGAGTAGCTCGGCTTCCTCGG
>Ga0247608_10005448_pt1 | contig 13754 bp, 15 predicted proteins | sample 176DNAGHGlowgp2_FD_193490 | JGI IMG/M metagenome (GOLD analysis project Ga0247608, IMG submission 193490) | Sheep rumen microbial communities from Palmerston North, Manawatu-Wanganui, New Zealand - 1766 DNA GHGlow gp2 | ecosystem: Host-associated > Mammals > Digestive system > Stomach > Rumen ...
GAGCTTCGCCGCTGCTGAGGGTGCCATCAAGATTGCCGAAAAGGCAAACAAGGTGCGCAAGAAGCCCCTCCGCGTCATCCTCAACGGCCTGGGCAAGGACGCTGCCATGATCATCAGCCGCATCAACGGCTTCACCTACGTGCAGACGCAGTTCGACTACTACACCGGCAAGGTGAAGGTGGTGAAGGAAGTGCCCTACAGCGACGGTCCCCGCGCCAAGGTGAAGTGCTACGGTGCCGATGACGTGCGCGAAGGCGTGGCCATCCTGTGGAAGGAGAATGTCGACGTCAGCATCACCGGCAACTCGACTAACCCCACCCGTTTCCAGCACCCCGTGGCTGGCACCTACAAGAAGGAGCGCGTGCTGGCTGGCAAGCCCTACTTCTCAGTGGCATCAGGTGGCGGCACCGGCCGTACCCTGCACCCCGACAACATGGCCGCAGGTCCCGCCAGCTATGGCATGACCGACACGATGGGCCGCATGCACAGCGACGCACAGTTCGCCGGCTCCAGCTCAGTGCCTGCTCACGTTGAGATGATGGGCTTCCTCGGCATCGGTAACAACCCCATGGTGGGTGCTACTGTCAGCATCGCCGTTGAGATTGACCTGGCCCTGAACAAGAAGTAAACCGTAGCGCCACCCGTTGAGGTGGCACATCCCTACCCTACTCATGGCTGCACCCACACATAGGTGCAGCCTTTTTTTATAATCCAAAAACATGTTGCACTACTTGCACCTGAAGCCTTTTTTTAACTCCGAAACATGTTGCACTACTTGCACCTGAAGCAATGTCCACGTAAAGAAAATGTCGTTATAACTACCTGATAATCAAGTGCAGTGCAAGTAGTGCAACATATTTCGGAGTTATCGTAACTCGTGCGCGTGCGCGCGCGAAACATTAACTTTTTTCAATAACTCATGGACTTATTCCAATAACTCATGGAGATAATTTCGTAAAGCGGCTCCTGGCTGTCATAACTCATGGAGATAATTTCATAAAGCGGCTCCTGGCTGTCATAACTCATGGAGATAATTTCATAAAGCGGCTCCTGGCTGAAGTTTATTAAATCTTTCAATTAACCTCCCCAGCTCGGAATAAGTATAATCTCTGCCGTCTTTTTGCACCTCATCCATTGACCGATTGGCATTGGCCACTGCCTCCTTAAGACTGCCGCCATTGCGTTCAAAGTAACCGTGCAGTCCTTTGGTCTTGATAAAGAAATCAATCGTCTTCCGATACTCCACACATTGGTTGAGGTCTTTGAGCAAAGGTTCTTGTGTTTCGTATGGACGTGAGGTGTAACGGAAATAGTAAAGGAAGAACAACTCTGTGCAGCGGTGAGTTTCGAAGAACTCGACCTCACAGTAGATGCCTTTCTTGGGTTTGTTGATGGGCTTGGCATACTTTGCCTTTAGCTTCTGGTATTGTGAATGTTCTGGCTCCTTGTCCTTCGTATCCATGTCGATGATACAGAAGATATGACTGTAACCCATAGCCACGCCATCTGCTATCTTGCCGTCCAGTTCCTTGATGTTGGTATGCTTCGGATAATCCGGCTTGATGGTCAGACGCTTGAACACATCGCATAGGGACTTGAAGTAGAAGAACTCCGTTGGCCCTTCACCCAGGATGAGTGCTGTCTGTCGTAGCTTTCCCATATCAGTCCTCCAGATTTATAAAGATGCTACCCAGTTCGGGCTTTGCTCCCAATCGGCCAATACGATAAGAATTGTATAGCGACAGGTTCTTATGCAAGCCGAATGAGTCGCCACGAGCATATTCGGATGAAGCTGTCTCCTTGTTCTTCTCGACGAACCACACCACACCTCTGTTCTCGTTAATCATGTCCTGCGAAAGGAGGGTGGTCTCCTGACTCGTGATAACCAGCTGCGACTTATCAGAGTTAAAGATGAAGACATTGAGATAGTAGTACAACAGATCGTTGTGCAAATCCTCACCCAGTTCATCAAGATAGTACACGTGAGGACTTGTTATCAAATCGTATAATGCATCGAGAATGCGGATGTACTTCTGCGTACCCTTTGACTGCCATCTGAGAGCAATGTCAAAAGCGCCGTTGTCGGAATGGTTCAAGAAAGTGATGGAATCTGTAGTTGGCTTCAACAGAACACCTTTCATCTCCTCTGGGATATTCTCCTTCTGAATACGCTCGCGGAAATCATTGGGCACAAAGCGGTCTTCAACAACAGGACGATATTCCAAAATGTTCAAGTCGGCCTTCTGGAGCATGGTGTTATAGAACTTACGCTTCTTAGAATTGCTGTAAGCATCCTTCAAGATTTCAACAAGTCCCTTTTCTCCATCACCATCTATCTCGTGGTAGTTATACATAATCCATGCGTGAAGAGCATTGAATGGAGCTATGTCTTCTTTCAAGGCAGCCTTTCGACAAACTGACAACACACTGTGATTGTTCAGCGTGTTCTCGCGGATGCTTTCCTGCGTCTTAACTTGCAGTTTGAGACTCGCACCGAACTTGATGTCAGCTTGTACGTTTTCACCCACAAAACTGCGCTCGTAAAACAGAGATTTTGATTTGTTTGGGTAATAGTACAAGGCTTCATTCAGGATGTGCTTGCCGTTGAACTTGACGTCGTAGTCATATCGGGTGCCATCGGCATAGAATGATACGTGCATTTCCGTTGGCTCATCTTTGGTAAGCACAAAGGGAATGTAACCGCCAATTTCGACTGCGGCATCAGACTTTGGCATGACCAACAGACGGAACACCTCGTTCAAGGCTATCAGCATGTTTGACTTGCCTGAAGCGTTTGAACCATATAGGATGCCTAACTTATATAAGAACACACCATCAGCAACTTCGGTGACAAGTTCCGAAGATGGTCCTTTGGCCACGAAGCTTAATTCCTGCTTGTCGCGAATGGAAAGGTAGTTCTTTACCCAGAAATCTCGTATCATAATGCAATATTTTATCCGTTACCGTAATTTATCTACAAAAATACAAATAAAATTTAGAACTAACAACACATAATCCACTTATTTTCGTAGTAACAATACACTTTTATACATATTTAACCATATTACAGATATGTAGATTGCAAATTGGCACCATTTTACGGTTCGATGGCTATTGTCCAGTACCCCAAAGCCGATTGCTTCACCACGAAGGCAATAAAAAGGCAAGGATGACGTTTATAAATAAATGGAAATCATTGACATCATCAACATAGTGAACGACACCCTGTGGGGGTACGTCATCATCGCCGCCCTGGTGGGTTGCGGTCTGTGGTTCACGCTACGCACACACTTCGTACAGTTCCGCATGGTGGGCGAGATGCTGCGCCTGCTGACCGATGCCTCGGTGAAGCCACAGGGGCACGAGAAACACATCTCATCGTTTCAGGCCTTTGCCGTGTCGCTGGCTTCACGCGTGGGCACTGGCAACCTGGCCGGCGTGGCAACGGCCATTGCCGTTGGCGGTCCAGGGGCCGTATTCTGGATGTGGGTGATGGCCCTGGTGGGCTCGGCCACGGCCTTCGTGGAGTCAACGCTAGCGCAGCTGTTCAAGCGCCATCACAGCGACTCGTTCATCGGCGGTCCGGCCTACTACATCCAGCGCGGACTGAAGAAACAATGGATGGCCGTACTCTTCGCAGTGCTTATCACCATCACCTTTGGTCTGGCCAACAACTCGGTACAAGCCAACACCATCTGCGGCGCCATGGAGGGCGCCTTCGGGTGGAGCCCGCAGGCTGTGGGGGTGGTGCTGATGGTGCTGGCGCTGGTCATCGTCTTCGGCGGCATACAACGCATAGCCCACGTCAGCTCCATACTGGTGCCCGTCATGGCAGTGGGCTATTTCGTTCTGGCCGTGGTCATCGTAGCGATGAACATCGGGCAACTGCCACACGTGCTGAAGGTCATCGTAGAGAGTGCCTTCGGACTCAACCAGGCCGTGGGCGGCATGGTGGGCGCAGCCATCATGAACGGTGTGAAGCGCGGCCTGTTCAGCAACGAGGCCGGCGAGGGCAGTGCGCCCAACGCCGCTGCCACCGCCGCTGTGAGCCACCCTGTGAAACAGGGACTGATACAAGCCCTGGGCGTGTTCACCGACACGCTGGTGGTGTGCTCATGCACGGCGTTCATCATTCTCATCAGCGGCATCTATGACACGCCTGAGCTGAACGGCATCGTGATGACGCAGACGGCACTGGAGAGCGAGGTGGGGTCATGGGGACCCGTCTTCATTGCCACCGCCATCTTCCTGTTCGCCTTCTCAAGCATCATCGGCAACTACTACTATGGCGAGGCCAACGTGCGCTTTATGACGAACAACCCACACGTGATGACCGCCTACCGCATCTTCTCGGGAGGCGTCATGGTGATGTTCGGCGCCCTGATGTCGCTCGACACCGTTTGGAGCATCATCGACCTGTGCATGGCGTTGCTCACGGCCTGTAACCTTGTGGCCATCATCTTGCTGGGCAAGTACGCCTTCCGTCTGCTGGACGACTATAGGCAGCAGAAGCGGCAGGGCATCAAGAGTCCCGTCTTCCACCGCAGTCAGATGCCTGAACTGGAAGGCGAATTAGAGTGCTGGGAGTAAAACGACGGCCATGCTGAAAGACTATCCTGACAAGATGACTCCCGAGGAGGGACGGCTGTTCCGCAACGACGTGCTGAACATCGTCAGCCAGATACCACCGGGACGGGTGTGCACCTACGGCATCATCGCCGCCCTGGCCGGATGGCCGAGCCACTCGCGCATGGTGGGGCGCACCCTGAGATATACACCTGAGGCGGAGCAGCTGCCATGTCACCGCGTAGTAAACAAAGAAGGACGCACAGCTCCGGGATGGAGCCGTCAGCGCCCTTTGCTCGAATCTGAAGGGGTAACTTTCAAGTCCAATGGTCATGTAGACATGGCTCGCCACCTGTGGCAGCCCACTCTCGAAAACGGAGTGTAGAGCGTTTTTAGTGTAGAGCGTTTTTAGTGTAGAGCGTTTTTAGTGTAGAGTGTAGAATGTAGAGTTTGCTACCGCTGTCCCAGTAGGTGAAGGCCTGGTGCGGTAGCAAACTCTACACTCTAAACTCTACACTCTAAACTCTAAACTCCCCACGGGACAGCGGTAGCAAACTCTAAACTCTACACTCTAAACTCTAAACTCAAAATACTGCGCCAGGCATAAGCCAGGACAACGAGAAAGCCCATGAGAGGAATAACGAATGGCAGGAAGGCATTGGTGGTGTCAGCCAGCCAGCCCATGAGCAGGAAGGCACAGCCACCGATGGGAGTCATCATCAGGAGCGAGGCGGCGCTCTTCTTCTGGCCAGTCTCCAGCCCCTCAACGGCCAACGAGAAGATGGTGGGGAACATGATGGCCTCAAAGAGGTAGTTGAGAATCAATGCCACCAGCGAGACGGTGCCGAGGTTGAGCATGGTGAGTGCCATGCACGCTACCGTTCCCACAGCACACCACAGCAACAGCCGCGCGGCGCTGACATAGCGCATCACCCAGCTGCCAAGGAAGCGCCCAGCCATGAAGATGACCAGCGCCAGCGAAATGACGTTCTTGGCGGCGATGTCTGTCATCCAGCCAGTACCGGTGACGAAGATGACAAAATAGCTGTTGATGCTAATCTCAGCCACCTCGTATGCCAGCAGTGCCAACAAGCCAAACACGAACAAACGGTTCTTGAACAAAGAGGTGAGAGGAGAGCGTTGAGCCTCAGCTGCCGACTCGTCTTCAATCTCTGGCAGCTCCACCCGTGAAAACAGCAGAGCGATGAGCAGCACCAGCACTCCCATGACGGCATAGGGCACAGCCACGTCGGCAGTGCCTTCCCCACCACCGAAGAGGAAGCCACCCACGATGAAGGTAGCCATGAAGCAGCCCATGCCATTGAACGTCTGGGCGAGGTTCAGTCGGCTGCTGGCCGTGTTCCTGGGTCCCAGCTCAGTGACATAAGGATTGGCGGCGGTCTCAAGGAACGTCAGGCCGCAGCCAATGACAAACAGTGCCGCAAGGAAAGCGGTAAAGGTGCTGCCAGGAATGAAGGCCAGGGCACCAAGGCCGAACAGCACAAGACCGAGTACCACACCATGACGATAGCCATAGCGACGGATAAACATGCCGGCAGGGATGGCCATGAGGAAATAGCCCAGATAGGTGGTGACCTGAATGAGAGCCGTCTCGGTCGTCTTCATGTCCAGCGTGTTCTGGAAGTGCTTGTTCAGCACGTCGAGTATGGCACGGGCGAACCCCCAGAGGAAAAACAGCGTAGTGATAAGGACGAAGGGCACCACATAGCGTTTCTCGGTCAACTTTTGCTGCTTGTTCATGGCTTGGTGTGTTTTTAATGGATAAAAAGAAAAAGAATCGCACTGGGTGTAACTCCCCCCACTGCGATTCTATCTTGTATTGACAAAGTGAGATAATTAGTTCTTAAAGAAGTCCTTAACGGCCTCATTCGGAACCATCTGCTCGTCGAAGATGTATGCACCCGTCTTGGGGCTGCGCACCATCTTGATAACTTTTGAGTAAGCGCGACCGTCCTTCGAGCCTTCGTGGAGGGTAGCAACGGTTTTCTTTGCCATATTACTTTAGCCTTTCTATTACTTTATCTCCTTGTGAAGGGTCATCTTCTTCAGGATGGGGTTATACTTCATCAGCTCCATGCGCTCCGGCGTGTTCTTACGATTCTTCGTCGTAATGTAACGGCTGGTGCCAGGAAGTCCACTGTTCTTCATCTCCGTGCACTCGAGTACTACCTGTACGCGATTGCCCTTTGCTTTCTTGCTTGCCATGGTTCTTAGTCTCCTATAACTTTAATGTCCTTCCAGTCGACGTAGCCCTTGGCAACGGCCTGCTTCAGAGCGGCATCAAGACCTACCTTGTTGATGATACGGAGGCCAGCGGCGCTGATCCTCAACTGAATCCAGCAGTCCTCCTCGACATAGAAGAACTTCTTGCTGAACAGGTTTACATCGAAGCTACGCTTTGTGCGGTGCTTCGAGTGTGACACATTGTTACCAATCTGTGCCGTTTTTCCTGTGATTTGACAAACTTTAGACATTTCTATCTACTTTAAATGTGTTGCTTTTTAGTAACTTACTCCAAACAGGGTGCAAAGGTACACAAAATATTTGAGATATGAGTTTTGAGATTTGAGTTTTATTATATCCTTAATCTTTTTTAACTTTCTTGCGTCTCTTTTTGCCCTTCTTCGCCCTTGATGAAGTCGCACAACATCTGCATGGCCTTGTTTGTGGCGATGGCGAGGTTGATGTCACGGCCATGATCCTCTTCCACCTTACAGGTGACGACATTATCGGCGGTGCCCACGGCCAGCCAGATGGTGCCGACGGGAATCTCCTTCGTGCCGCCCGATGGTCCGGCAATACCTGTGGCAGCCACGGCATAGTTGGTGTTGAGCGTCTTGCATGCACCCTTGACCATGGCAACGGCCACCTCCTCGCAGACGGCGGTCTTCTCTTCCAGCAACTCATGGCTGACACCAAGGAGGTTTTCCTTTACCTCATTGACATAGCAGATGATGCCTCCCTTAAAATATTTCGAGGCGCCAGGCACGGCGATGATTGCCTCAGCAATGCGGCCGCCCGTGCAGCTCTCAGCAGTGGCAACCGTCTTTTCACTTTCCCACAGCAGTTCACTAATCTCTCTGCTGATGATTTTTCCTTCAAAATCCATATTTTAAGCCCCCTAAGTTAGGGGGATGGGGGTCTGAACAAGCGTAAAATCAGACGTATTATTGTTAGACGTACAGAGGCCCTGCGCTTGTTCAGACCCCCTGCCCCCTAACTTAGGGGGTTAAGCAAATGTTACCTTCGAGAACGCGGGGGCGTCAATGGGACAGAACACCTTGTCAAGGTACTTATAGTAGCCCACTACGCCAATCATGGCGGCATTGTCGGTGGTGTAGCTGAACTTAGGTATGTAGATGGTCCATCCGTAGCGCCGGGCATGGTCGTGGAAGGCATTGCGCAGACCGTTGTTGGCACTGACGCCACCAGCCACGGCCACATGCTTGATGCCTGTCTGCTTGACGGCTAAGCGCAGCTTCTTCATCAGAATGTCGACGATGGTCCACTCCAACGAGGCAGCGATGTCTTCCTTGTGATGCTCAATGAAGTCGGGGTCGTCAGCTATCCACTTGCGCAGACTGTAGAGGAACGACGTCTTCAGGCCTGAGAAGCTGTAGTCGAGTCCAGGGATGTGCGGCTCAGCAAACTGATAGGCCTTGGCATTGCCCTGCCGCGCCAGCCGGTCGATGATGGGACCGCCGGGGTAGCCCAGGCCCATGACCTTCGAGCACTTGTCGATGGCCTCGCCAGCCGCGTCGTCAATGGTCTGTCCCAACACTTCCATATCATTATATGCACGCACGAGGACAATCTGCGAGTTGCCACCCGAGACGAGCAAGCAGAGGAAGGGATAGGGAGGTTGCTTCTCCCCTTCTTCGGAGGGGTTGGGGGAGGCTTTGATGAAATGGGCCATGACGTGTCCCTGCAGATGGTTGACATCGATGAGGGGGATGCCTAAGGAGCGGGCAAAGCCCTTGGCGAAGTTGACGCCGACGAGGAGCGACCCCATGAGTCCCGGTCCACGGGTGAAAGCCACGGCTGACAGCTGTTCCTTCTGTATGCCTGCACGCTTGATGGCCTCGCTCACCACAGGTACGATGTTCTGCTGGTGGGCACGGCTGGCCAGCTCGGGCACCACGCCGCCGTAGGCCTCGTGCACAGCCTGCGAAGCCGTCACATTGCTCAGCAGCAGTTCGTTTCTCAGCACAGCTGCCGACGTGTCGTCGCAGCTTGACTCTATACCTAATATATATATATCCTGATTCATTTCTTTTTCAAACCGCCTGCAAAGTTAGGCATTTTTTGCGGATTGCGCAACGATTCAGCCAAAATGTTTCAAGTTTCCGCCTTTTTACCGTCGTCGCAGCCATAGTCAGCCCTACGTTTGGGATTCATGGGAAACCAGCCTTTCAGCACACGTTTGCGCTGAGCGAAGAGCTCGCCAATGCCCCAAAGTGCCGATGCGCCAAACACGCCGAGGAACGACGACAGATAGACATTGGCAATGAAGAGGGCGGCGATGATGCAGCCGATGCCCACAAGGAGATAAACCACCCAGGGACGGGTGCCCCAGCGGTATTCAGTCTTAATGACGATGGGATGCCAGATGCCAATGGTGACAAAGGTCATCACGGCAATGATGATTCCTGTAAAGTGCATGTGCATTACGTGTCAGCTTAGTATGTCAGCACCTCCACGCCGTGGTCGGTCATCAGCAGTGTGTGCTCCCACTGTGCGCTGGGTTTCTCGTCGGCCGTGATGACCTCCCACCCGAAGGGGTCGTCGGCATCGATGAACACCTTCCACGTGCCCATGTTAATCATAGGCTCGATGGTGAACACCATGCCAGGCACCAGCAGCATGCCAGTGCCGCGATGACCATAGTGGTTAACATCGGGCTCCTCGTGGAAATGCAGCCCCACGCCGTGGCCCGCCAGGTCGCGCACGATGCCATAGCCATACTTCTTGCAGTGTTTCTCAATGGCATGGCCGATGTCGCCCACAAAGCCCCATGGCTTGGCGGCCTCCATGCCAATCTCCAGGCACTCCTTGGCCACCCGCACCAGCTGTTCCTTCTCAGGCGTGGTCTTGCCAATGATGAACATGCGGGATGCATCAGCATAGTAGCCGTCGACAATGGTGGTGAAGTCAACGTTGACGATGTCGCCCTCCTCCAGCACGTCCTCCTCCTTGGGAATGCCATGGCACACCACCTCGTTGATGCTCGTGCACACGCTCATGGGGAAGGGCTGCGTATCCTCGTCGCCCCCATAGTTCAGGCAGGCAGGAATGGCATTGTGCTCGTCACAATACTGACGGCAGATGCGGTCTATCTCAAGCGTGTTCATGCCCTCGTGAATGGCGGCGGCCACTGCGTCGAGCACGCCCGTGTTCACCACGCCGGCACGACGGATGCCTTCTATCTGTTCGGGAGTCTTGATCAGCTCGCGGGTGGGCACCAGCTTGCCTTTGTTCTCCCAGTACATTATTTGTTTGTCAAGTTCTGTCGGTTCCTGCCCACTCAGGCAGTGCCAGCGTCTCTTTCTTGGTTTGGCAGTCATCAGTTTGCGAATTTACTTTTATTGTTCAATTTTGGGTGCAAAGGTACGAAGAAGTTAGCAGTTAGGAGTACTGAGCGAGAGGTTTTCTCGCGTCCATAAAAGATAAATAATGTTAAACACGAGAGAGAAACTCCGAACTCCTAACTTCTAACTCCTAACTCTTTTGTACCTTTGCACGTTGAAAAGGAAAAGAGGCAAGAACATGACAGCTACACAGCCAACGTTCATTGCAGGACCATGCGTCATAGAGTCGGCAGAGCTGCTTGACACTGTGGCACAGTGCCTGGTGGACATCAACCAGCGCCATGGCACCGACATCATCTTCAAGGCATCGTTCGACAAGGCAAACCGCACGAGTCTGCATTCGTTTCGTGGCCCCGGCCTGGAGCGCGGCTTGCAGATGCTGGCCGACGTGAAGAGCCGTTACGGCCTTCGACTGCTGACCGACATCCACGAGGCGTGGCAGGCCCAGGAAGCAGGTGCCGTGTGCGACGTGCTGCAGATTCCCGCCTTCCTCTGCCGGCAGACCGACCTGCTGGTGGCAGCTGCCCGCACGGGCAGGACGGTGAACATCAAGAAGGCCCAGTTCCTCAGTGGGCGCGACATGCGCTACCCTGTGGAGAAGGCATTGGAGAGCGGTGCCCGCGAGGTGTGGCTCACCGAGCGCGGCAACATGATGGGCTACGGCACGCTGGTGGTTGACTTCCGCAACATCAGCGACATGCTCGACATCGTGCCAACGGTCATCATGGACTGCACCCACAGCGTACAGCGCCCCGATGCCAAGGACGGCAAGACGGGTGGCGACCGCCGCTTTGTGCCCTCCATGGCTCTGGCTGCCAAGGCCTTCGGCGCCACGGGATATTTCTTCGAGGTGCACCCCACGCCCGACCAGGGCTTGAGCGACGCTGCGAACATGCTGGAGCTGGACAAGCTGGAAGGACTCATCGAGAAAATCATATCAACGTGATGACGTTATAGTATTATAACGACTAATTAAGGAATGACGACACGAGAATACGGCATACAGGCCATACACGACGAAGCAGAAGCCCTGCTCGACCTTATACCAAAGATGGACGACCAGTTTGACCTGGCCGTAGACATGATGCTTTCATGCAAGGGTAAGGTGATAGTGACCGGCGTGGGCAAGAGTGGGCACATCGGTGCAAAGATTGCGGCCACCTTCTCCTCAACGGGCACACCATCGTTCTTCATCAACCCCCTTGACGTGTACCATGGCGACCTGGGAGTGATGACTCCCGATGACGTGGTGCTGGCCATCTCTAACTCAGGACTCACTGACGAGTTGCTGCGCTTCATCCCTATGGTGCTGCACATGCACATTCCCATCATTGCCATGACGGGCAACCCCACGTCGCTGCTGGCCAAATATGCTGACTGCCACCTGAACGTGAGCGTGGAGCGCGAGGCATGCCCGCTGAACCTGGCCCCTACCAGCTCTACCACGGCAACGCTGGCCATGGGCGATGCGCTGGCCATCGCGCTGATGCAGAAGCGCAAGTTCCAGCCTCAGGACTTTGCCCACTTGCACCCCGGCGGTGAGCTGGGCAAACGGCTGCTGACCACTGCAGCCGACGTCATGCGCAGCAACGACCTGCCGAGGCTGACGCCCGAAATGCACCTGGGCGAAGCCATCATGCTGGTGTCCGAGGGCAAGCTCGGCCTGGGCGTGGCTGAGGTGGACGGACGCATTGCCGGACTCATCACCGACGGTGACATACGTCGAGCCATAGAGCGCTGGAAGGCGGCCTTCTTTGACCACACCGTCAGCGACATCATGACCAGTCAGCCCAAGTGTGTGTCGCCTCAAACCAAGATTACTGAGATACAAAGCATCATGCAGCAGCACAAGATTCACTCGGTGCTGGTGGTTGACGACCACTACCAGCTGGTGGGCGTGGTTGACCACTATTCATGCATGTTGCCATGATAGAAGTGAGAGGTGAGAGGTGAGAGGTGAGAGGTGAGAGGTGAGAGGTGAGAGGTGAGAGGTGAGAGGTGAGAGATGAGAGGTGAGAAATTTACGAGACCTAATTATCAAACGATTATAAATGACCATAAAGAATATGAAGAGATTACTGATAGCACTGTCGATCATCGTTAGCCTGCTGTGGACTGCCGATGCCAGCGGGCAAGAGGTGTTCAAAACCCTCACTGCGCGCAATGGACTTACATCGAGCCAAATAAACTGCATCCTGAAGGACGACCGTGGATTCATGTGGTTTGGAACCCCCGCCGGGCTCTATCGCTATGACGGCTATCTTTTCAAGCACTTCCAGACCGACTCGCAGGACGGCTCGTCGCTTCCTGACAGCTACATCGAGAGCATACAAGAGGGCATGGGGGGCGAACTATGGATCAAGACGGCATCGGGCTACTGCATCTACCACGCCCAGTCGGAGAGTTTTGAGCGCGACCTGCGCCAGGTGTTCGCACGCCTCGGTATCGACGGCCTGCCCACCATCATCTACATCGACTCGCAGAAGAACCTGTGGGGCTACCTGCCGACCAAGGGCATCATCTGCTATAACATGCAGCAGCAGCTTATCTACGAGTTTGGCTATACCAACAGCGCATACGCCATTCCGCAGGGCGAGGTATGCTCCATCGGCGAGTGTCAGGACGGTGCCTTGGTGGTCTACAGCGACGGCCGCATCGTATGCTGCAATGTCAGCCGCCAGCAGACCACTCCCTGGCGCAACGGCGACATTGCTCAGCAACGACTGCGCCACACCCCTACCCTAAAGGTCTTCGCCGATGCCCACGACAACATCTGGCTCTATGGACAGGGTACACTCTTCGTTTACAACAAGCAGAACAACACTTGGGACACCACCATCGGTAACAAGCTGGGCCTGACGGGCACCAATGTCGACATCAGCATCAACTCGATGGCTGGCGACCGCAGCGGAAACATCTGGATGGCTACCAGCCGCGACGGTCTCATCCGCATCGACAACAACAGCCACGAGATGGAGTACATTGAGATGCGCTCCATGGGCCTGGGCATGCGACTGGCACAAGTCAAGTCGGTGGAGAGCGTCTATGTGGACAACAGCGACCTGCTCTGGGTTGGCACCGGCAGGGCTGGCGTGGCCTATCTGGGCAAGAACATCTACAAGTTCGAGTCACAGATTGTTGGCGACATCACTGCCATAGCCCAGGACAGCAGCGGCCGGGTGTACTATGGAACCAGCGACGACGGTATCATCGGCTACGAGGGCCAGCTGGCCAGCAAGAAGGTGTCGGTACTGGCCTGCACCAGGGACGGCAGCCTGTGGGCGGGCTCCAAGCAAAACGGCCTGACGCGCATCAAGAACGGGCACGTCACCATCTACTCAACAGCCAGCGACAGCCTGCGCAGCACGCTCGTCAACAACCACATCAACGACCTTTGCACCGACAAGAACGGCAACCTGTGGGTGGCTACCGACGGCGGCCTGCAGGTGTTCAACCTGCGCCAGGAGGTCTTCTCCAGCTACACGCGCGAGAATCGCAAACTGCGCACCAACAGCATCACCTCGCTGTACTACGCCTCGGGCAACCGCATGCTTATCGGCACCTCCGAAGGACTGCTCA
>Ga0247608_10005449_pt1 | contig 13751 bp, 19 predicted proteins | sample 176DNAGHGlowgp2_FD_193490 | JGI IMG/M metagenome (GOLD analysis project Ga0247608, IMG submission 193490) | Sheep rumen microbial communities from Palmerston North, Manawatu-Wanganui, New Zealand - 1766 DNA GHGlow gp2 | ecosystem: Host-associated > Mammals > Digestive system > Stomach > Rumen ...
TGAAATTAGAAAGTATGTTGGTAACACAGGTACTACACGCAAAGTATTAAGCGGTAACAGTACACTAGGTGAACTTGTACCTGAAGACTACACTAGCAGACAGTATCTTTCTACTAATGCTGCTGGTAACATGGTGTGGGATGACATTGCTAACATTTCACCAATTGTGCTAGTTGCAACATCGGGTGATATTCCAGCATCAGGTGCATCTGACAACAAAGTATACATAGTAACAGGACTTTCGTAATGATTCTTTCTAATGCTGAAAACATAATTGTCAATGGCAAAATCGATCCAGACATTTACGTCAATGGCGTGCGTGTCTGGCCTTTGCAAGGTGCACTGAGATTTTACAGAGTGTACATACAATGGTCACCTGACAAGCATGACGGTCTTTCGTTTCAGGGTCTTGGCTGGAATGGTAACCCTGGTTCTTTGACTACATCAATGTTGCTAGCTGCTCAACAGAATACTAACGGGGATTCGTATACATATATATCTGAATCTCAAAAGTCTGACATCTGTGATACTACACAGGGTACTAGCATCTATTGTCATGCAATTGCACTTGATATCGATTCACAGACATTCATCAACTTTCAATGGAGAACACAACAGTACTATGCTCCTACTGGTACTGTTGAAATCGAAGTTTATGCATACTATGAAGATGGCATCAGAGTGTTAGCAAGAAAGACTGTTACACAAGCAGCTAATACTACGTTTGTGATTCATCAAGGAGAATTTGACTAAATCGTCTGATTTTCCTCAAGTAGCTTAACACTACAAGGGAAAATAGGTCCTCTGGCTTTACACCAGAATACAGTATTTAATCTTTCTAGAATAAATGCAAATAAGCGGCTTTGATAATCAAGGCTGCTATTTTTGTTTTCAGCTTTAGCAGTGAATGACTTATCAGACTTTACAAAGTTACGCACTTCTTCATGAGTCGTTGCATTGATTTCTTTCTGAATAGCGTAGATGCAAGGTAGAACAAAGTCTAACCACATCTTCAATACTGGTCTGTTAACTACGAACATGTTGTAAGGATAGAAGATGTTGCCATTTAACACAGCAAAGTCTTCAGGCTTAAGTACTTTAGCAAGCAAATTGACAACAGTTGGTGAATGAAAATAAGCAGTCTGTTGCACAATCGAGTTATTCCATCTCATAGCTTGAACAACATTAACTTTGCCGTCATACACATTCGTAAGTTGTCTACGATAATGATTTAATGCATACAAATCTGTGTCATTCTTCATCTGTGAATAAATGTAGACCCATGCATATAGTTCACCGTACACTCTATTGTCAAATTCGTTATTGACAATTTCGAGCGGAATGTTAGTCTTTACTTCATGATCAGCAATAGCAATTTGCAAACCTGTGTCAGCAGGCCATGTGAAGTCTTTATGTGTAAGAACGTAATTTATAAGCATAATATCTCCTAGAATGATGCAAGATAGTTCTGAACGTAAGTGTCGTCTTCAATATAGTGATGATTGTGCTCGATGAAGTTGTACTGATAGTCTAATGCAGCATTATAATTATCTTTCTTGCACATATTGAAGACTGTATTAGCAATATCTTCTTTAGACGCAAATGAGCACACTTTACAATCTTTGTAGATAACGTTGTATGGGCTATCAATAAAGTCATTAGCAATCAACACGTTACCAACAGCGCATGATTCATAGAAACGCAATGCTGATTTGCACTTATTGAATACGTTGTCAACAATTGGTGCAACCTGAATGTCAGCATTGATTCTTTGCACTAAACCAGGAAAGTTGTTGCAATCTACCCAGTTATACACTTTAATCTTGTCAGCTATATCTTCGAAGAAGAATGGCAAGCAACCCATAACTGTAAATTCGATCTTGTCATTTCTTACTGATTCTTTGATGAAGTCGATCCAAGGCTGAGTCCAGTCACCAGTAAGACCAACTACACCAGTTGGATTGTTCGGATCAGTATTGATTGGCACAGGTGTTCTATAGTGAGTAGGTGAACCCGAATACAGAATCTTTGGCTTAACTATGTCAGATGTAATGTGCTCTTTCTTATTGCAATTCCACAAATACTTTGGCACGACATTACGTACTACTTTTACATTCCAAACATTGAAATCTTGTTCAATGCAGTGTTTCAAGTAATCAGTTGAAACGTGAATTGTGTCATAGAGTGGCAATGTAGCCTGTAAATTGTCTCTAAACATGTTAGAAACAGCAGGATTGATTCGCAATGATGCAGGATTGTAGTCAGGTACACTAAATCCTTCATGAGTCCAGCACAAATCGTCAATTTCCCAAATTAACTTATAACCAAATTTAGGCTGAAGTGTCTTATAACGTCGAATGAGCTCTACATCCTGATTCGAAATGAATCTTTGACACACAATAGCGCGTGTTTGAGCAAGAATGCCCTCATCAAAGATAGGTGCAAGAGAAACTATAACTTGAATGTTGCCATATTTCTCAGAATTTGCATTTAAGTGATTAGCTAGCCAACGCAATCTAGCATGACTGCAACCTGAAGTATCTCTTACGTAAAATAGTACAATAGTCTTATTCATTTGTTTAGTCCGTCCATCCAAGTAAATATTTTTTCTAAATTCTTCATCATTCTCTTCCAATCTTTGCGTACTCGTTCATTGCCATAGATGAAATGCACACATTCATGCGTATCATGATTTAAGAGCATAAATCTTTCAGGTGATAAATTAGAATAATGTGCTACGTTTAAGTCACCATGATGCAAATTTGCATTCTTAGCTAAAGGTCTTTCGGTGACTGGGTCAATAAGTTGTGTTTCAAACTTCGATTTACGCAATGATCGCCATTCAGGTGTCGATCTAACTGCTTTCTTTATGTCAGCATTGGTCATAATATTCTCCGATACTTTATATAGGAAAAAGCTGCTAGCCTTTCGACTAGCAGCTTCAGCAATTATATGGAGGTAAAATAATCCCGTTTTATAGGGATCGGCTATGCAAATAGTAAAGGCTTAAGCTACCGTTCGATTATGAAATACATGGAATACAAGAGAGGATTCTACTAGGTAGCTTATATGAATAGTATAATTAAAGTTTAGCAAGTGTAAACTTTATTTTGCACTATTTTCTGCAGCAATGGCAGCTGCTGCATTATCAGTCTGTGGCTTTTCGAAGTACCACTTAACCTGCCAGTTTTCGCCGTTCTTAACACGATCGGCATAAACTTTTACAGGATTTACAGCCAACTTGTTATTGACTTTGTTTGCAAGTTCGAGAATAAATTCTTTATCAGTGTTAATATCTTCATCATTTGCAACCTTGTCGAAGATACGCTTTGCAGATTCTTCACCAACAGCCTTGACAAGCAACTTAACCAAGCGCTGAACAGTGATTTCACCTGCTCTATCTATAATACCCATATAAGATGCGAATGTTCCGCCTTCAGCTGTACTAAACTTAAGTTTGATGCTGATCTTACCAGTCTGACCAGTGTGTTTTGCAACTTCTACTACATCACAATAATCATGAAATTCCTTTACAGATGTAGTGTTAACGATGTCAGAGTTTGCTTTTTCCCAAGAAAATGTTGTAACCATTGTGTAATATATCCTTATGCTGCTATGATAATTTGCATAATCAAATGTAGCAGCTTACCATTTGATTATGTAGATAATATAATAAAATATTTGTTAGTTGTAAACCTTTATTTTAATTTATGTTGAAGTTCTTGTTCAGACCAATGTTCACGTCTTGCTTTGTTAAGAACTTTATCGAGTGTTTGATTATCGTCATACTTCTGACAAGTTTTAATAGCAGCATACAACCACTTGCTACTGTTGACATTTCCTGTCATTTTCGGAAACGGTGTATCAAGATAACGCTTAACAACATCCCACTTTTCACACATACCGTCGTGACTCTTATGTGTAGAAGTGAATACAGAACTTCTAAGTATCGATAGATAATTTTGTCTATCTTCTTCTGATTTAAGTGCAGCTAAATCAGTAGCATCCAACTTATATTGTGTATTATTTACTGCTAATAGTTTCTGCATTACATTATTGCTCATTCTAATCGCATTAGGACGTCTAGTCAAACGATTCGGGTTTGAACACGCAGTATCAGCTTCGTTATTGAAATATCTCTTATTCAATAAACGCCAGATTTGCTTATACTGTTCTACACTTTTAACTTCATCAGCCAATTCAATTACAACGTGAATCGATTTATTGCCGCTATCAACTGCTCTACATGCTATGTTATCACATATAAGCTTTAGTGCACGTTCTTCTTGAATTTGCTTATCGACAGTATCACATTCAAACACAAATCTATTCATTTTTAACAAATTATCGTATGAACGAGACATCGTATTCTTCAATTCATTTAAACACTCAAATTGTGTAAATCTATGTGGTTCTGTTGTACCAAACTTGTCTGTTGCTGCTGTGTAATATACGAACATTATTTACCTCCTAGTACTATTTCGGCAAGTGCGTGTAGTGTATTTGCTTGATATTCACACAAATAACACACATACATGCTCTGTTTATTATCATACGCAGTTTGAATAGCATTAGCAATACTTGTGTCGAACTTTGCGATATCAGTTATGTAATTGTGCATGAATTCATTTATGTCTTCAGTACTGTAATAACCTTCTTGTTCTGTCAACAATCTTACAATGTGATCACATGTCATTGCAATGTATTCACACTCAGCTGCTTCACTTCTAGCTAATTTGTCAGTTTTACGTGCTTTAAGTAGTTTATCAGATTTATTGTGTGCAGCGTACTCGTACAACTTTGCTTTAAGATCACTATATTCAGTTGCTTCAACTAGTGCTATTAAATTCTGATAATGCGAATCGAAATCATCTAGCAACAATGCACTGATAATTCTACATTCTGTATTTGATTGTTCATCGAGCAAATCGATGCACTTGTTATTTCTTAGAATTGTTAATAACTTTGTCTTATTCATAAAGACTCCTTAAACAATACCTTTTGTTGATGTGTTAGGTTCTAAAGCATCACTTGCAAAGTCTGGCATATAGTGTGTCATAGCATCTACGAAATTAGTGAATGTCTTATTGTGACAGCGTTCTTGTTCACACCATGATCTATACAAATCGTAAGCTTCTTTCTTCGTCAATTTCGTAAGATCGTGTTTAGATTCTGCTTCTTCACATTTCAACCACGCAAATACTGTTGTGTTAGTTGGATAATAAGTTGCTTGTATAGCAGATATCTTTTTACCTACATCAGAATTTGGATCGAAATAACCTTCATTATTGTTTTCATCGATACCTTTCCATGCGTCTTGCATTCTAGTCATACATTTGTTAATTGGATCGAAATTAGTGATGCTAGTAACTTGACACTTAAACTCAAAATAGCGTCTCATAGTTGATGCATCGTAGAATGTGTCATACAAATGATTATTACTAGAAGAAATAACGCTAAATGTTCTTCTTGCTTTCATCTGCGATTGTCCACCCATAACACGTGTTTCGAATATGTTAGAAGTGAGCAATGCTTTAATGACAGCCATGTCTGATGTTGAAGCTGTGTCAGTGTAAGTGCTATTACTTTGTCTTGCTAATTCATCGAAATTCAAGATGTAGTTGTCAGTAAACTTCTTAATTTCTCTACTACTATCGAATAACACGTCTACTTGACACTGTGCATATACATCTTCAAATGGTGAACAGAATTGTTTGATCCACAATGTCTTACCTAAACCAGATGCACCTAAGAAGTTAAGCCAAATGTGATAACGCACATCTCTATTAAACAAGAATCTCTTTACTTGCCACATCCACTGTTTCATCAATGTAAAGAATATGTCTTTATCTTCTTTGATCTGCCACCAATCATAGCAGAAATCTAACACTGAATCTAATACTGATTCACATTCTTTACTGTATTTGACATTCTTTGCTATTGCATCAATTCCATACAACAACTTGTGTGCCTTGTAATTTGCTAATGAGCGTCTAATTGAATCAGCTGTAAGCTTGTAACGTGTATGGTTTTCGTTGTAACCAACTGCGAACTGACATAGTTCATCGAGTGTAATTGGACGATTACCAAATACACCAATGTGTGAAATCATCGTCCAGTTTTCATTGAATTTGAATTCATCTTTATGCGCAGAAAGAAATTCACGAACAAAGTCATCTGGTGTAATGCTGTTATCATCAGCTGCAGATGCTGTCTTGTTCACCTTGTCTACAATCATTTGCTTAGTTTCTGCAAAATCGAAGTGTTCGTTAGTTTGTGCAAGATAATCACCAAATTGCAATGCTATTTGTTCAGGTGACATGTATCTCTTAGTCTTAAGATACAATATCTTACCCTTTTCATTGATGTTAAATTGTGCACCGAACCACTTATCGAAATTTGTCATTTTAATCTCCAAATAAAAAGAGTCGTCTTATTTGATTCAAATCTTCCACCACCTGAATCAAATAAGTTGCGACTCTATATAAAACTCTGTACAATCAGGTGGTGGATTTGATTGTTATGTTGATAATAATGTAATAAAAATTTTAGTGTGTAAAACCTTAATTTTTATTCTATAATATATATACGTGAGCTGTGACATAATATGACATGTTAACAATCTATTAACATACAGTTCTGCAGTGAATTTTACATACAGGTTATATGTGTCAAATTAAAAAGAATAATATATACTAGCCTGCTCTCTGTGTGTGCTATCTATTATATAATCTTTTTAATTTGCATATAGATAGGATATGTGAAAAATTCACTGTAGAACTGTACTTTCATTCATTGTAAAAGAAAAGGTGACTTACTTAAGTCACCTATTTGTTATCTGTAGATTATCGCGTGTGGAGGAGGTGGATATGCTTTCTCAATAGTTCTTGGATTGACTTGTAAGTACATTGACCAGATTTTTTCGAATATCAACATATCGTCTGCGTTCAAGTATCCTATGTATTCAAGTACTTTGTCACGGTTAAGACTATATCTTCTAAGACCATGTACTATTTCATCATGTATCCAGTAGAATGATTTATGTTCATTTACCCAGTTACAGATGCTCAAGAAATCGTGTTTATATTTACTCATTTGTGTTACCTTCATGTTAATTGTTTGTTATGATTATAATATAATAAAATATATGTTTAGTGTGTATAGTAAAAATATAACTTTTTACAAATATAATTCTTTATTATACTTACTATAAATATTATAGGAGTTAATTATTATTATGCCATCAAAATACAAGCAACACCCAATTTATCAGAATTACTACGTTACTCGAAAGGGCGAATATTATTTCATCAAAGCTAATGGTGAAAGATCTTCTGTACGTAAAGGAACATTGACTAAGAATAAATGGGGCAAACCTCTTTGTTACGAAGCATGCATTACAATTCGCAAAGGTGAATACACAGTAGTGAATGTCGGTAGATTAGTACTTGAAACTTACGTTGGATTTGCACCTGATGATAAACCAGAGATCGATCATCTTGATCGCAATCCTCTCAATAATGATTTGAAGAATTTACGTTGGGCAAGTCGTTCAGACAATTGTCTAAATCGTACAATGAAGCCTTGGACAGATGATAGACAAGCAAAGAGACTTGAAACAGCTCGTAAACTTGGCTACAACACTTGGGGTGAATTGTTGTCAGCAGGTAGAGCAAGAGCTAAAGCAAAGAGAGAAGCGAATGGGTAGACATTACCAGTACGATATGACTCCAGAACGTATCGAAGAACTCTTTCAGACAGAAATGGACGAAGAAGCTAAAAACATTTGGTCATGTTGCATTGAATGGCTAGTAAATTACTTTCATTGCAGCAAGCAATTAGCTGATTTGCGTATGAGAGAATGGAATAACGAGTACTGCCACAACCCGATGAAATCAGTTGGTCTTACTGCAATAAACAAGTCGACAAAGGGTAATGACAAACTAAATTACTCAAGAAGAAGATCTGGAACAAAGTGTTTTCGGTGGTATCGTTATATGATTGGCACAACGATAGCAGTGTGTGATCAGTGTAAATTGTTAGATGAATGTATTGCTGATATACTGAATCGTAGATACATCTGTCTCAATTGTCACGAATTTAACACTACAAAAGACGTAAACATATTTTACAAGTTTAGGAGATAATATGACTGACTTAGAATTAGACATCGCTGATATTAAATTAACGCTAAAGATGATTAAAGAGCACATCAAAACATTAGAAACAAAGCTTAATAGAATTAGTCCGCAATGCTTTACTTATGATGCACCAATTTACACAGAAGACATGCCACTATCGTTAAGTGCAGCTAAGTCTCTTTGGCCAATGCTGGAGAATGAGTTTGACAGATATTGCACAGATCATAAGATTACTGTATGGACACCAACAGACAGTGAGCAATTCTATAACACATACATTCGGTGTTGGCGCAGACTGGCCTGACACACAAAATGGCTAGTTTACACTTACGAAATAATTTATTACACTATTACTAATCACCTCACAAATCAATCATAAACGCAGTAGTTAGTGCTACTGCGTTTTCTTATTATCCGAATATTACTGACATCAATTCTCTTTGTCTATCAGGGCTAATCTTTACTTGATAGAGGTTTTCATCTTCAAAGAATGTTAATGCTAATGCGTCAGTAGCATCAGGAGAAGCACCAATTATTTCTTTGATCTTATCCTTAGACTGCAACGATTTCTTACCAGCATTATTGACTAAGCATGATGTAGCTTTAAGAGCATCATAGATGTCTTTGAATCGATACGTGTCAATGTAGAAACCAGACTTAATTGCCTTTGCTAATTTGTCATACATGTGAGTACGTGCATTAGCGCACGTTGGGTCAGGTGAACGTGATGCAAAGTTGACTTCAGTTATGTTACGATGCTGTGTCTTCAGTGTGTCATAGAAACCGATGTCATAACCACCAGTTGCATCCAAGTACGTATTGACAAAGTGATAAATGTTGTTCAGTCTTTGCCATTCTGACACAATCTTAGCAGTGTCAGCTTTCTGTAATGAGACACATTCCACAATTTCATAACCATTACGCACAACGATACATGTAGAGTCATTACCGCATGCGAGCAAAGTCGATGCCGGCAGTAATAGTTTCTATCAGAATTGTTACGACATACTGTGACAAAGTCTTCAATGTCGACAATACAGTTTTCAATTACGTCATCAAGGATTTCACCATAGATTTCTTGTCTACGCATTTGTTCATCATCAATAGCTTGGAACTGCATATCAAATGATTCTTGCGTAACGAATTCTTTGTCTACCATGTCTTTCATAGTACCACGATAGATTTCAATCTTACCAGTATCCATGCCTTCACGAATCCATGAATTCCACCAGCTACCTGCACGAGGTGTTGAGCAGAAACGAATCTTCGGTTTGAAATTACCACGAAGACATGGTGCAGCTACAGCTAGTAAGTCTTGCTTAGCTAGTGCAATCTCATCACAAATTAAGTATTCGATCTCAGTAAGACCACGAACTGCTTCATAGTTTACGTATGAGAAGAAGTGTGCAGTACCACCATTGCAATGAATAGTGTTGATCTGCTTATCGTAACGATATGGCAAGTTGAGCTCATCTAGTCGTTTAATAACTTCAGGCACAATTGTTTCTGCTAATTGTCTGAAGTTAATTCCATAGACTATCTGGTTCTTGCCATTGATTAAATTCGTAGCAACTAACCAAGACAGGGCTACTGTCTTACCACAACCACGGCCACCATAAATGCCAGCAATTGGAGCTTCTGATTTGATGAACTGTAATTGGTGTGTTGCTAATTTGACTTTACCATTCTTGTCTATCATGCGTCAGTAAATGTAATTGCTATCTTAGCGTTAGAGTTTTCGTCTTGACCAATAGCAACTGTAGGCTGAGCAATCTTATCATTCCATAGGTCACGCCAGCGTTTCTGCAATAATGTCATTGCCATCTGACGATCCATTGGACTGTTAATGTATTTCTCGATAAACAAGATGTGCATCTTATGTAAACAATCTAATACCCAATCGAAGAGTATCTGCAACATGTCTGCTGTTGCCTGACTCATGTCTTTAGTCGCAACAGAACAGCCTGTGTAAAGTCTGCAGTTTATGTCTTTGAACTTATCGGGCATGAACAGACGAATACGTCTGAATATCATAGTGTACATATCACCTAAATGAGCATCAGGATCAGATACATAACGTCTTAGACACGGTGTTTCGATCGTAAAGAAAGAACACCAAATCTTACCGATATTGGCTCCGTCTTTAGTTGTATCAGTTTCAAAAGTAGGCTCGTTGACGTTATCTAAGAGCCATGCTATTGCTTCTGCTACTAACTCACTACTTGGTCTTTTGTTCTGATTGGGCATCGATTAACTTATCCACTTTATCAAATACTGCCAATAGTTTGTTTAGTTTAGCATCTAGTACAATCAAGCCTTCATAGACTTGCTGCAATGTGATTTCTTCATTCATGTGATATCTCCTATTAAAAAATTGGTTACTGATTCAGGTCTATACGCTCAATAACCGAAACGTACGGAGATTTATTATGCCTGTTCTTCTTCTTTTTCATCATATTCAAATTCACCTTCATTGCCATTTTCAAGCATAGAAAGTGCTTCTTGAATACGTGCAACGTCTTCTTCAGCAATCTTGTACTTGCTTACGAGTTCGTTCAATAAATCGACGAGTTGTGTCATGTTATACCTCTTGATAATATTTATTCGACATAATATTTATGTAGAAGTTATAACAAAGTGAGATTTTATGGCTGAAATTTCAGAAGTATTAGTACGAGCTAAAGAATTCCTACAAAGAAGCTCAAATTATTATTGCAACTTAATCAAACGTAAAAAGCGTGACTTAGAAGTTTATTCGGGCAACTTTTGGTCTCAAGATATAATTGACAGTGTAGACCGCAAGAATAGACTTTGTCGAAGCTTTACACTTTACCAAAAGTTTGCAAATGCAGTTGTGAGTCCATATACGAAGAGCCCTTATCATGCCGATATTGAGGACAATGATGGCGTATACGGTGACATTCAGACTGCTCTAGATAACTTCGAGAATGACAATAACTTTAAGAACGCTATGATTAAAGCAGTTCATAATGCTTGTGTAACTGGTGTTGGTTATGTCATTATATCGACACAGAATGGTAAGCCCGTACTTGAACATGTAAGAGATATCACAGCTGTTGCCCTAGATCCTTGCATCCAGGAAATCACAGGTAATGATGCGGAAAAGGGCGCAGTCGTGAATATCATTTCTAAGGCTAAGGCTAAGAGATTATATGGTGAAGATGTCTATCTACGTGATAATGACATCTTCTTGAGCTATTTCGGACAGCAATGGAAGATTGACAAAGACAGTATAGCAGTTGTGTCATACTACGAAATGAATGAAAATGGCACAGTTGACTACTACAAGCTCTGTGGTGATAAAGTAGTTGTTGACAAGATTGAACTTCCATTTACTCGTATTCCAATTTATCGTATAGCATACAACGAAGTAATTCGTAATGACAGATTTGACTATAACGGTATCGTGGACATGACTTATGACCTTCAGTTTGGTCTAAATCTTGGCTATAGCACAATGCTTGAAAGAATGAATAGAAGCCCTAAAGCTACATTCATGATGCACGTTAATGCTATTGATGGTCTTGAAGAATACTACAAGAAAGGTAACACTAAGGAAGGTCTGGTTTACTTGTACAATGGCGATCAGCCACCTATTCCTATCGTAGAACAGTATCAGACACAAGATTTGACACAGACTATGCAGAATTGCATTGATTTGATGTCAAGTACTATCGGTGTAGCTGCTCAGGGTATCAATCCTGCACAGAATAGTAAGACTGCTACTGAAATTCTAATTCAGAATAACAATAGCGAAAGCAACGTAGAATCATTATACTTACACGCACAAGATGCTTGTAGAGAAATTACTAAGTCAGTTCTTGAAGCTCTATGCTATGAACAGGACTTGCAGCTACCAACATTCAAGTTAATCAATGGTCCTGAAGTCATTACTAAGAACATGAAGAGACGTCAGGAATTACTAGCTGTTAGCAATCTTGTTGATGACAAGACCCGTACTATTATTGCTAAACACTACATTGCAACATTGGATGCAGATGTCAAGGATGGATTGACTGCTGACATTATTGCTAACAATCCAGACATTAACTTTATATCTGACAACAATCAGGGTGAAGATGCTCGTGCTGTAGCTGTAATGCAGAGACTTGGTGCTATCATCGATGAAACTCAGAATGAACTTGAAGCACAGATTGCTGCTAATGCAGAGTTGAAGAAAGAACTTGATATGGCTAACTTGCAGCTCTTGAATGCTAAGGAACAGCACATCTTGGATATGACTAAGATCAAGAACGACTACGACATTCAGTCTGCTAAGTTGGACATTGAAGCTGCTAAGGTTCAGAATGATGCTGTTGGACAACAGGTTGATGCTGAAATCAAGATGGCTGATGCTGATCAGAAAGCTGAAACTGAAAACGTCAAGATGCAGCAAGAAATGATGAAACTTGAAGAAAAGAAGTTAGACATTATTCAGAAGAGTATTAGCTAATGCAATGGGTTGGATATACACCTTACGAGGACTTCATTAGACGATTAGCAGTAACGAATCCTACTCGTGCTGCTATCGAAGAAATGAGTCCACAAGAATATAGAGTAGCGGCTGCTAGTGTACCATTCACTAACAACCCTTCTCGTGCTTCTTCTACATTTGTTAGAAGAATCAGATATATGCCTGCTAGTCAAGTGTCATTGGTGACATTAGGCAATAGTCAGTATGTCTATCCAATGTCTAAACCACAATTGGCTCGTTGGATGACTAGCAACTCTCTTGGACAATTCTACAACAAATACATAAAGCTTAAATAGAGGTCTTATGGCAATTACAATTAGAGACATTATTGCAAATGCACTAGCAGAATCAAGATTGGTTAAACGTAATCAACCAGCACCTGCTGAGCTATTCGTTAGTGCATATCAACTATTGAAAGACAGACTGAGCGAATACAGCAATACTAATTTGCTTTCATTCGTTAGAAAAGAAGTAGACATTGACTTTACTGATGACAATAGAAGTTTGATCGTTGGTGAATACATTCCAAAAGATGACTACGTTATTGAATTTTCTACTCATGAACCAGTTGACTCTGGTCTAGCTGGTGAAATGGTGTTTGACAAAATTGCTCGTAAGCTTTATCAGTGGCAAGGTGGATGGGTAGAACTTGAAAATCCTCAAGACTATTTCATCGTTTATCCAGACATCGAAGTAGACAATCTACAGACTGTGGTAAGATGCTATAGAATGTCAGACGATCAGATCATGGAAGAAATGAACTTCCTTGCTTATGAAGACTTCTATCGTCATACATTAACATTGAATGTTTACACAGTTTTACCAATTGCTGAAGATGCTGTACAAGTTATGGTTAAGCCTGGTGTCAAGAAAGTAAAGATAATTTACAACGAGAAGTTCGACTTTAACGAAGATTCTACGTTGCACATTCCAAATCAGTTCATTGCACTCTTTACTGCTGGTCTAGTTTATGACTTAGCAAGACAATATCCAAGATTGAGTGATAACACAGTACAGTTGCTCAAGCAGAGATTGGACAAGATGGAAGAAAATGTAAGAACAAGTTCGTCAGTGAATAAGTTCGTAGGACGTGACATTGACTACAGAACTATGAC
>Ga0247608_10005451_pt1 | contig 13747 bp, 11 predicted proteins | sample 176DNAGHGlowgp2_FD_193490 | JGI IMG/M metagenome (GOLD analysis project Ga0247608, IMG submission 193490) | Sheep rumen microbial communities from Palmerston North, Manawatu-Wanganui, New Zealand - 1766 DNA GHGlow gp2 | ecosystem: Host-associated > Mammals > Digestive system > Stomach > Rumen ...
CCTACTCATCGCCCTTAACGCCGACAAGACCTTTGCCGCCACGCGCGACTATGTCAAGGTAACCACCACCACCGAGCATACCGCCACCGCGATTTGCGATACCGTGGGCAATATAATCCAGCAGCTATGAAACGTCCATTGTTTTCTTTGAAACCCTCGTTTTCCGCGCCTCGGGATGAAAGCAAGCTTTCCTCCGCTCGGCTCAGCGAGAAAACGTTCAACAAAAAACGCTTCTGGCTGATCGTAGCCATCCTGGCCCTCGTCGAGGCCGTCATCCTCTGCCTCGCCCTGCAATGGAAATACATCTTCCCCTCCCGTGAGGTCAGCGACCTTTACACCCGCTATGAAAACGTGGATGGAGTCGATGTCTCTTTCATAAAAGACTATAAGGTTAACGACACCGTTTTCGTCGATGTCACCTTGCTGGAAGCCACCGATTCTATGGGTTGGGCCACTCTTAAAAAGGATTTTGAAATACCCAATCCGTCTCCTGATTTCCAACAACGCATTGACAGAGGAAAAGATTTGATTTACACAAAAAAAGCTCCCAAATCCACCATTACAGACACTTCTCAAAACTCATACCCCAACGATTGGCTTGCCATCTCTCACTTAAACCATATAATAATTGTTTTCCACACACAGAATGATGACGAAGCTCATGCAGTAATATACCGCAATCTCTATAAGTCAATTAATCTATAAAACCTTAATAATATGCGTAAAACATTCACTACAATCGCACTTTTTGCAGTGCTTGGTTCTCTGGCTGTCAGTTGCCAGAAAGAAAACATTATTGACGAAACTGATACATATACTCATTCTGGGTTCAATCAAATTTGGTTTTATTCCAATTCATTTGAAGATACAGTGTTCGTATTTATTGATTCCATAAATTACAGATATAGTTGCTCTGTTTTTAATAATTCAGACTATTGTTTACAATTTTGGAATATGGAGAGCGGATATTTCAAATTAATGAATGATACTATCCATCTATATGGTATTTGGGGACAAAAGGACTATCTCTTACGTGAAATTGATAGTTGTAGTGTGTTATTAAAATATATCGGCTATATCAATATGCAAAATTATCCTATTATTATAACAGATTATTTATTTACCAAAAGAGAAATGTTATGAAAAAAATCGTATTACTGATAATTACCGCTATTGCGGTAGTCACTGCATGGGCGCAGGACACGGCCAGATACCTGCCCGCATTCGAAGCAGGTCAACGTTGGAATGAGGCCCGAATTTGGAGCAGTCTGAGTGAGACAGTTATATGCTATATGGATTCCTTAACAACGGTGGTGGATAGCAATGAGTACTGCACCTTTAAAATGGATAATAGGCTAGCAGGTTATACTAACCTATTTCCATCTTTCGATTATGATGAACGAATCTATTTAAGACAGAGCAAAGACAACAGCAAAGTCTACTTTAAATCTCCACGAGATAGTGAAGAATACTGTGTTTATAATTTGGATTTGCATGTGGGGGACACCTTTTGTTCAATCATGCGTTCGGCCCCAGTACCTCTGATAGTGGACAGTGTGTACTTGCTGGATGGGCGAAAGCACGTCCGGTTCACCCCCAGACTGGCACCAATAGATACGGCCAATCATTTTCTTCCCGAAGTGAAAAATCTGCCGTTGGAATTCATCGAGGGCATGGGGCCTTCATGGGGGTGGATGTGGCTCATGACAGATGAATATCATCACGGGCCGAATTACCCCAGAGCTGTGAGCCATGCAGAGGCTTGGTCCGTTATGCTATGTGTTTACAGGGATGAGATGCAGGTCAACAGTGATTTTACCGAGCCATTCGAACACCACTTGTACGACCTCCTCCCCAATTCTAATATTCCTTTTGCAAACTGTGTCTTGGATCCGGGCGAAGAATATGGAGGAATCAAGCATCCTAGTAGAGATGTGTATACCGTCTTCCCCAATCCGGCATCATCCATGGTGAGCGTAAAGGGGCTTACAGGAGGACTGGCCACGGTGGAAGTATACGATATGACTGGCCGCCTGATATTGAGGGGGCAGGCCTCGGCCTCCAACCCGACAATTGACCTCACCGCCTTGCAAGGCCAAATGCTCCTGATTCGTATCATGACCGACGAGGCGTGTTCAACTCAAAAAATTTTGAAACTATGAAAAAGCACCTGTTCGCACTGATGTGCTTCTGCACAATATGTTCCCGAACTGGCGGATGTTTGGCTGCGTGCCGCTGGTCTGGATTTGCAATCCAGACCCATTGAGTATAAGGATTTTCAATCCGCAACGACAATAGTGCACTTTCGCTGGGTCTACAGTGTGTGCTGGGCATCATGTCACCAATGGTATTCCGTATGGAGACGTGATTATTTCACCAAGTGCAGATGTGATTATCGATGCTGATAACGACACTTTTTTGGAGTCTGGTGTGGAAGTCTCCATGGGTGGGCAGTTGGAAGTTCGATAAAAACAACAAGAACCCGACGCGGTGAAAGCCTACCCCAACCCCACCACTGGCAAAGCGACCATTCTTTGTCATGAGCCCATAGCCACCGCCATTCTCACCGACCTCACCGGCCGCCGCGAGGAGGTACGCCTCACCCCCATAGGCTCTGGCCAATACTCGTTGGATTTAACCTCCCGCCCGCAAGCCTCCTACCTGTTGACCCTCATCACCGCCAACGGCAAGCAGCACACCGTCCGCCTGTTGAAGCAGTCGGACATCTTCGCTCGATAACATCGCGGAATTCGCCACGGTCAGCAATATCCATTTTTAATACGTATAATGGATAAAAAAAGGAAATTTGTCCAATACGCACTTGTGTATTGAATAAAATTTGTATCTTTGCAGTCGAAGTATTATCATTATGAAGAGCACGATATTAATGCGACGACCTGTGCATAGTCACCTTTTCGGAAAAGGAAAAGATTGATGGCGCAAGGCCCATCACGACGATACCTCATTTCCGGATATGCCAAAATTAATTTTGCCATATCACTCAACTTTCGTATCTTTGCGAAAAATTTCGTTGCGAATATTTTCGCAGTGGTAAAACGTTAAGTATATGAATCCTTTTAAGTTTGGAACAATTGTAGATGGTGATTTTTTTACCGACAGAACGGACGAAACGGCCTTGCTTATGCAGAAACTGGATAGCGAGAACCATCTGGTACTCATCAGTCCGCGTCGTTTCGGGAAAAGCAGCCTTGTGCAGCGTGTATTGTCGCATAGTAGCCGTCCGCAGATACAGCTTGACTTGCAATATGTGATGAGCGTCAGCGACTTCGCGGCACAGATGCTTAAAGCCCTTTTTCGTCTCTACCCAATGGAACGGCTGCGCCACGCAATGACCCACTTCCGCATTTCGCCCACAGTGACGATGGATGCCGTGACGGGGGCACTGGAGGTGAATTTCCAACCTACGGCCAACGCCACCGTGCTGTTGGAAGACGCAATGGCCATGCTGGACAAGGTAACATCAGCCACAGACCGTTTTATCGTGGTCATCGACGAATTTCAGGAGGTGATGAAAATTGGCAAAGGATTTGACCGACAGTTGCGCTCGCTTATGCAGCGACAGAAGAACTTGAACTACATATTGCTTGGTAGTCAAGAGTCGATGATGGAGGCCATCTTCGAGAATAAGAAGTCGCCGTTCTACCACTTCGGACAGATAATAAGGCTTGGCAAAATACCCTACGACGACTTCCTTGCATATATCCGTAACCGTATGCCCAACGATGTGCCGAGCGTCCCAGAGGAAATACTGGAAATCAGTTCTTGCCATCCCTACTATACACAGCAACTCGCCTCGCAGGTGTGGGAGATGGTCACATACCGTCACCTGACCGACGGCGTGGTGCAACAGGCTGTAGATGCCTTGGTGAGGATGCACGACTTGGACTATGAGCGTCTGTGGCAGACCCTGAACCGTACCGACCGCTATACCTTGCGCCAACTGTCGCAGTTGCAACAGCCTCTGCGCGACCGCAGCCAGGCCACCAGCACCACCTACAGTTCGCTACTGCGCCTGATGAAACTGGGTTATGTCGTCAAGACCGACCACTACGAAATAGAAGACCCATTCTTCCTCCGATGGATACGCCTAAACAGCAACTGATGGTCATTATACTCGCAGAAGATATTTGCTTTTTCAACGGCGAAGCCTGCACTCTCCGAGACTGAGATACCACATCTCATTTCACCAATTCTAATAATAAATGAACAGCTATCATGTATTACAATTCTTCAGAAGAAATTTCAAAATTGGTTGACAACTTCTTCTTTCTGCTAGATTTGCAATTTCAACCAGATAAAATCTCATATGGACGGAGAGCCTATCCTTCTTTATCCTTCCTTAAACGGATTGGACAAATAAAATGGCTAGAACTTCAAATCATTGGGTCTGATTACGGTACAGAAGATTCTATGCCTCCGTATAGCGTAAATCTATATCAATACTACAAAATATGCGGAATAGTAATTCATTTTCAAGCCCTTAGCATGCCTATAAGTATCACTACTCCTTCGCAAAAATCCGGATATATTGAAACTCTCAGTTCTTTTATAAAAAATGATAAACACGCTCTTGACTTATTAAGAAATGGGAAACAAAAGTAGTGGTTGGAATCTCCACGCTATGTTTAAAGAAACCTGGGCAACCGCATGAGTGCCTCCAATTGGTCTTTGGCGCAGGATGGCACTGGCTTCGCTTTCCGTCGTGGCTTCACTGGGCTTGAACACTACGACCGCTCCCGACCCCGCAGATGTTCGTATCGTACCGCTGGTCTGGATTTGCAACCCGATCTGGCGGATGTTCGGCTGCGTGCCGCTGGTCTGGATTTGCAATCCAGACCCATTGAGTATAAGGATTTTCAATCCGCAAAAGCAATGAACTGAACCGAAATAGCGCGTGTGGCAATAAAACAGCCTCATCTTCGTTATCCCACTGATGATGACTAAAAACGGCATACAAGACAACTGCTCTTCAAAACCCCTCGTCTGCCCCAAGTATCTCCCGACCGCCGCGAGGCCGCCGACCTCGTGAAGCGGATGCAGGAAGACCTCGAATACTTCCGCCGCTACGCGATGCCCGACCCGCACCGCACACGCGACGCCGCGCCTGACGACGAGGAACCCGAGCAGCCCGTCGAGCCGGCGGAATAGCCGTGCAATCGCGCCCCGCACCACTGCAAGGACATGAAACAATGCTGCAAAAGCGTTTTGCAATGGTGCGAGGCCGTTTTGCAATGCCGTAAATGCGTTTTGCAGTGGTGCGAGGCCATTTTGCAGCCGTGCAACGCCCAATGCAATGGTGCGAGACCGATTTACACGACTGCAAGAGGGTTTTGCAATGGTGCCACGGAAACGGCAATTGTCCGCCGCACTGCGGGCAATAAAATCCGCAGGGTGGCGTTTGTTTCAGTGATTACCTTTTAATGATTTAGACAATGAAGAAAATAATGTTAGTATGCGCGGCGATTATTGCCATAGTTGTATTAATTCTGCTGGGAATCGCCCTTGTGCCGAAATTCTTTCTCGACAACGGAGACAGGTTGGTCTGGCAATTGCAAAATGGGGCAAGGATACTAGCCACGCTGCTTATTGCAGTCGATGTTGTACTGGTGACAATCTATTATGTAAAAGGGAAACACATACTGAAGAAAATAATCGCCGGGCTTGGATGTGTCCTATTGGTGATAGCGTGCTTGATTGGACTCTATGGCGCACTGGTGATGCACGACAATAAAGTTTGGGGAGACAAAGACTATGTCGTCTATTCGGAATACTATGACTTTTTCGACCCTGAGATGTTCGTGCTTTACAAACGAGATGGCCTTGTCGACAGGCGAATGTACCAGTTGCATACCAGTTACTATGGCACAGTGAAGAAAGCCACCTACACTATGTATCCTGACGCCGACTTGATAAAAGAGGAGGCAGACAGAACGGACTTCGACGGTTTCAATGATTATCACACTACAACATTCTACCGATTAAGCGACGGCCAATATTTGGACAAAGAGAAGAACGATTCACTTTTCTCGGTGATAAAACAATAGGAGTTGTATCTTCACAAACAGAAAGCCGAGACCATTACTGGCCTCGGCTTTCGTTGTTATAGTGTGTCGATGCAGGTTTACATCTCCGATAGTTTCTTGTAGCCCTCGTAGCGCAGTTTGGCATTGCGCTCGGTGGCGACAAAGAGCTCTTCGGCCTCTTGGGGGAAGGCCTTCATCAGCGAGTTGTAGCGCACCTCGCCCATGATGAAGTCGCGGAACTTGCTCCAGTCGGGCTCCTTCGAGTCGAGGTGGAAGCTGTTCTTCCCGACCCGCGGATGTTCGTATCGTACCGCTGGTCTGGATTTGTCTGAAGGTGGGATGCCTGCCCACAGAAGCAGCCGTAAGACCTGGCAGGGCGAGACGCTGCGGCGGAATGGGTGATGAGCCCGCAGAGGCAGTATTGCTGCGGCGAGACATTCTTCCAGCACACGTACACATTCGTCTTGAATGACATCGCGCACTTATGCAAGCCAATACAAACTCCTTGCCACCTACCAGATAGCAAAGTTACACAAATTCTGTGTATCAGAGAAAAAAAATGTATCTTTGCAGAAGTAAAAAGTGACCTCAAAGAAACACAATACATTAATTTGCAAAGCTATATGGAACGGAACATCATCATCACTGGCGGTGCCGGGTTCATCGGGAGCCACGTTGTGCGCTTGTTTGTCAACAAATATCCGCAATACAAAATCATCAATCTCGACAAACTGACTTACGCCGGCAACCTCGCCAATCTCAAAGATATAGAGGACAGGCCCAACTATAAGTTCGTCAAGATGGACATCTGCGACTTCGATAGCGTTTACAAATTGATGCAGGACGAGCATGTCGACGGCATCATCCATCTGGCCGCCGAGAGCCACGTGGACCGCAGCATCAAGGACCCGTTCACCTTTGCCCAGACCAACGTGATGGGCACCCTCTCGATGTTGCAGGCTGCCAAGCTCTACTGGGAATCCCTGCCAGAAAAATGGGAGGGCAAGCGTTTCTACCATATCAGCACCGATGAGGTGTACGGTGCCCTGGAGATGACCCACCCCGACGGCATCGAGCCTCCTTTCAGCACCAAGGCCTCCAGCGGCAAGCACCACCTGGCCTATGGCGAACTCTTCTTCACCGAAGACCTGAAGTATCAGCCCCATAGTCCCTACAGTGCCGCCAAGGCCTCCAGCGACCACTTTGTGCGTGCGTTCCACGACACCTACGGCATGCCCACCATCGTCACCAATTGTTCCAACAACTATGGGCCTTACCAATTCCCCGAAAAGTTGATTCCACTTTTCATCAACAACATCAGACACCGTAAGCCCCTGCCCGTCTACGGCAAGGGCGAGAACGTGCGCGACTGGCTCTATGTGGTGGACCACGCACGTGCCATCGACACCATCTTCCACAACGGCAAGGTGGCCGAAACTTATAACATCGGTGGTTTCAACGAGTGGAAAAACATCGACATCATCAAAGTGCTCATCAACACCGTCGACCGTCAACTGGGCCGCAAGGAGGGCGAGGACATGGACCTCATCACCTATGTCACCGACCGCGCCGGACACGACATGCGCTACGCCATAGACAGCACCAAACTGCAAAAAGAACTCGGCTGGGAGCCCAGCCTACAGTTTGAGGAAGGCATCGAGCTGACGGTGAAATGGTATCTGGACAACCAAGAGTGGATGGACAACGTCACCAGCGGTGACTACATGAAGTATTACGAAGACATGTACGCCAATAGGTAGCCAACGATGGGCACGAATTGGGAATTTGTAATAAGGTAAAAGGTAAAAACTAAAAACTAAAAGGGTGGGCGGGGTTGAGAATTGAAAATTGAGAATTGAGAATTGAGAATTGAGAAATGAGAATAGTTTTTGATTATGGCAACGTGCTGGTGCGGTGGGAGCCGAAGAGGGTCTTCCTGCCCTACTTTGGCGGCGACGAAAAAGAATACGACTATTTCTGGGAACATATATGTGACGCAGACTTCCGCAACCGTATAGATGCCGGAGAAAAGCAGGCAAAGGTTATTGCAGAGTACCAGAATAGATTTCCCGACTACGCCGACCGCATAGCCATGTATTGGTCTAAGTGGGAGGAGTCACTGCCGGGCGAGGTGCCTGGCATGTACGACCTGGTGCAGCAGCTTAAAGCAGACCCCGCCAATCATATTTATGGCCTCACCAATTGGTCCATGGAGACTTTCCCCATTGCGCGCAGACGATTCAAGATACTGCAATTGATAGACGACTATGTGGTATCAGGGGCTGAATATATCGTCAAACCCGACCACAGGCTCTTCCAAATACTGCTAGACCGTTTCAACCTTAGGGCTGAAGAATGCTTCTTTGTTGATGACAATGCAGCCAACGTGGCCAGTGCCTGCGAAATGGGGTTTAAAGGAATAGTCTTCACCGGTGCCGACGACCTAAAAGAGAAACTTATTTTTTAAAAGTAAAAGGTAAAAACTAAAAACTAAAAGGGTGGGCGGGAGTGAGAATTGAGAATTATGAATTGAGAATTAAGAATCATGATGAGAATTGAGAACCATAATGAGAATTGAGAATTGGAATGGATGTTAAGGAGAAAATAGCCCTACTGTTTACCAACCTAAGATGGTACGAGGCAGCAGAATATGCCGCCATGGCATTGTACGTTGCCTCCGTCGCCATCCATTGGCGTTTAGGCATATGGGCTTTGGCCATTCTTATCATTGCTGCCGTCGCTAAGATGATTGCCTCCAAGAAAGTGGGCAACCCCGGCCTTTCCAAAGGGTTTCGCTGCTGCCTACTGATGATGGTGCTCTACTATCTTATTTACCTCTTCAGCATCCACTACAGCAACAGCCCCATGGGCGGATTTGTCGTCTTAGGGAAGAAACTGCCCATAATACTTATCCCTATCTTTTTCCTTCTCAGCAACCTTGGCTACGTCCGACGAAAACATGTTTCTGCGCTGAGCCTACTGCTCGCTGCTGTACTGACCGCACGATTCTGCATCATGCTGGCACAAGCCATTCTGGACCTCATGGCCGGAGAGGCGTATAAAAACGTTATCCAGTCTCACTTCGACCCCATGCACTACAACTATCTGGCCCTTTATATCAATACGGCCATCATCCTACTATTCTTTGAGGCTATGCGCTATTGGCAGCAGCCCCAGTGGAGGAAGTGGCGATGGATATTGGTTGCCGACATCTTGATTATGGTCGAATACATTCTTATCATCGGTTCGAGGTCGGGATTGCTCACCATGATTATGGTTGTGGCCTCACTAGTTGCCTATCTCATTCTTCTAAAAGAATACAAAAGGGGCACAATCATTGCACTATGCTTTGCCCTATTCCTTGGGCTGAACCACTTCGTCACGCCCGAATTGTTCTCTCGTGCAGAAAACACCTTCGAAAAGATGGAAAAAGGGGAAGATGCCGACGTACGCGAAGACATTTGGGAATGCGGCATAGAACTGGTAGAGGACCACGAACTCATCGGATATGGCAATGACGGTTACTGGTATAACCTCTTTAAAGAATATGTGGCTCACGACCTTACCAAAAGTTATGAGAATAAATTGAACATGCACAACCAATATCTCGAAACCCTCGTGGCAACGGGAATCATTGGCCTTGTCATACTGATTGTGATGGTGGTCCTGCCCGCCATTCTCTCCCTTACCCGCAAGTATTGGAATCCCGTGATGATTGTTTTCACCATTCTCTACGCGGCGTGGATTTTCTTCGAAGAGGGGTTTTCGCGTCAGATGGGACTGCTGTTCATCTGTTGGTGGTACTGTACCCTTCTCGCTTTCGCAAAGCACTACCCTGCCCCTTGGTGGAAGGGAAAAACAGACGTTGAGCATAGCGAGTCCCCCGACTTGCCCACACACCCATCACTGCCAAACACATAGAAGTCCTAAGCCACTGCGTGTGTGTTTTTTTTATCCTTGCAAAGCAGCAGAATGCCACCGCACAGATGGCAGAGAATACCTAGGCTCAAAATAATCTTCCTGCTTTTTCTAATTAATAAAAAAAAAAACGTATTTTTGCATTTTAATATCGCCGATTTTCAGGTGGTGTCATATTTGTATATAGGGTTGATTTATAGAAAATAATATATATATTATACATGGAAAATATTAAGATTGCAGTTATCGGTTTGGGCTATGTCGGTCTTCCTTTGGCACGACTCTTTTCTACCAAGTATCCCACCATTGGCTACGACATGAACAAAGCTCGTGTCGATGACCTGATGACCGGCCACGATGCCACACTTGAAGTTTCGGACGAACTGCTGCAGGATGCCATCAAGAATCACGGTTTTAAATGTACAGCTAATTTAGAAGACATTCGTCAGTGCAATTTCTACGTTGTTGCCGTTCCCACCCCCGTGGACCGCAACAACAACCCCGACCTCACCCCGCTCTACGGTGCCAGCGAGGCCGTTGGCAAAGTCATCAGCAAAGGCGACATTGTCGTATATGAATCCACCGTCTATCCGGGTGTTACCGAGGACGAGTGCCTTCCCGTTGTCGAAAAGGTCTCCGGCCTCAAATTCAACGTCGACTTCTACGCTGGCTACAGCCCCGAGCGCATCAACCCGGGCGACAAAGTCCACACAGTGGAAAAAATCAAGAAAATCACCTCTGGCTCCACTCCTGAAATAGCTGAAATCGTCGACAATGTCTATGGCTCTGTGCTTCAAAACGGCACCCACCGTGCCCCCAGCATCAAGGTGGCCGAAGCCGCCAAGGTGATTGAGAACAGCCAACGCGACATCAACATTGCTTTCGTCAACGAGCTCTCTAAAATATTCACCCTTATGGGCATCGACACCAACGATGTGCTCGAAGCCGCCGGCACCAAATGGAACTTCATCAAGATGAACCCGGGCCTAGTGGGTGGGCACTGCATCTCGGTCGACCCCTACTACCTCGCCCAGTGCGCCCAACGAATGGGCTACAACCCCGAGATTATCCTCGCCGGACGCCGCATGAACGACGGCATGGGAGCCTACGTGGCCGACCAGACCATCAAACTCATGCTCAAGAAGGGCATACAGGTCCTTGGCTCCAAAATCATCATCATGGGCTTCACCTTCAAGGAGAACTGCCCTGATGTGCGCAACACACGTGTCATCGACATCTACCACGCCCTTCAAGAATACAACGCCAACATCACTGTTTACGACCCTTGGGCTTCGCCCGAAAAAGTCAAACACGAATATGGCATCGATATCGTCAACAAGTTGCCCAAGAACAAGTTCAACGCCGCCATCTTCGCCGTGGCACACCGCCAATTCCGCGAAATGGAAATCAATTTTGACCAATTGCTGGAAAAAGAGCATGTCATATACGATGTCAAGGCCATTCTCCCACGCGAACTTGTCGACGGACGTCTTTAAACCTCAATTGTAATATCCACATCCTGCAAAAAATATTACTATGGCTAATTTTGCTCTCATAGGTGCTGCCGGTTACATTGCACCACGCCATCTCAAGGCCATTGCCGATACCCACAACGACCTCATTGCCGCTTACGATAAGTTCGACAGCGTGGGCCGTCTCGATAGTTCATTTCCCGACTGCTCGTTCTTCACCGAACAAGAGCAGTTCGACCGTTTCTGCTCCAAGCAACAGCACACCGACAACCCGCTGCAATGGCTGTCCATCTGCACGCCCAACTACACCCACGATGCCTTTATCCGTTATGGCCTGCGACTGGGATGCAATGTCATCTGCGAGAAGCCTCTGGTGCTCAATCCCTACAACATCGACAACCTTGTGGATATGGAGAAAGCCACCAATCACCAGGCCTACACCATCCTTCAGCTACGCCTCCACGATTCCATCGTAGCCCTCAAGAAAAAGGTTGAGGCCGGCCCCAAGGACCGCAAATACGACGTAGACCTCACCTACATCACCTCCCGTGGCAAATGGTACTACTCCTCTTGGAAGGGCGACGTGCACAAAAGCGGCGGCATTGCCACCAACATAGGTGTCCATTTCTACGATATGCTTCAGTGGATTTTTGGCCCCGTGGAGCAGAACATAGTCCATGTGATGTCGCACGACCGTGTGGCCGGTTTTCTTGAGTTCAAGCAGGCGCGCGTCCGCTACTTCCTCAGCATCAACGCCGACTGCCTGCCCGAGAATGCCGTCCAGGGCGAGAAACGCACCTACCGCACCATCATGATTGACGGCGACGAGTTCGAGTTCAGCCAAGGCTTTACAGAGCTCCATACCCGCAGTTATCAGGAAATCCTTGCCGGGAACGGGTTCCGCATTAGCGAGGCACGCAACTGCATACAGATTGTCAGCGACATCCGCCACGCCACACCCATAGGACTCAAAGGCGACTACCACCCCTTGGCCAAACTGCCTTTGGCCCCCCATCCTTTTGGCTGGACGGACATGAAATACTGACGTTGCCGAAGCCCGATGCCTGAACAACGGACGAACCCTAAACAGGGTTGTTTTGGGCAGCCATCGATGGACGACGCATTTCCACCCCATCTGCTCCACCATCGAAAAAGGGCCGACAGACCTATCCTCACAAATCAAAAAAATAATACTCAATGGAATTCAGAGACCTTAAGAAGCAGTATCAAGTACTGAAAGCCGATATAGACAAAGCCATGGTGGAAGTTGCCACCTCGGCCCATTTTATCATGGGCGCACCTGTCAAAGAACTCGAACAGCAATTGGCCGACTATGTCGGGGTAAAACATTGCCTTGCCTGCGCGAACGGCACCGACGCCCTCACTCTCGCCCTCAAAGCCCTCGGCATTGGCAAAGGTGATGCCGTCTTCGTACCTGATTTCACCTTCTTCTCCACTGCCGAAGTAGTCTCTCTCGAAGGTGCCACACCCGTTTTCGTAGACATAGACCCCCGCACCTTCAATATGGATGCCAACAGCCTTGAAGAGGCTATCCGCTGTGTCCTTGACCAGATGACGTTGCGTCCCAAAGCCGTCATTGCGGTCGACCTTTTCGGCCTTCCGGCCAACTACGCCGCCATCCGCGAAATTGCAAAAAAAGAGGGGCTTTTCGTCATAGAGGATGGTGCTCAAGGCTTTGGCGGCTATGTTCGCAAACCCAAAGCCGATGGTGGCGGCTACGACATACAACGGGCCTGCAGCTTTGGCGACATCTCCACCACCTCCTTCTTCCCTGCCAAACCACTGGGATGCTATGGCGACGGCGGCGCCGTCTTCACCAACAACGACCAGTGGGCCGCCCTCATCGAGTCCTACCGCGTCCATGGCAAAGGCAGTTTCAAGTACGACAATGTCCGCATCGGCCTCAACTCCCGCCTCGACACCCTCCAGGCGGCCATTCTTCAAGTAAAACTGAAAGCCTTTAAGGATTACGAACTCTCCGATGTCAACAAGGCCGCCGACTACTACACCCAACTCATCAACGGCATGACCAAGTTCATCAAGAAAGAGATCCAGATTACCACCCCCTACATTCCCCGCGACCATACCAGCAGCTGGGCTCAGTACACCATCAAACTCAGTGTGCCATCAGGCAATGGCACTTTCAACCGGGAGGCATTGCAGGCCAAACTAAAAGCCAAGGGTGTGCCCACCATGGTCTATTACCCCACTCCCATGAGCAAACAGACCGCCTTCAAAGAGGTTCACCAATATGTGCTCACCACCAATGCACAACAGATTTCCGACTGTGTC
>Ga0247608_10005454_pt1 | contig 13742 bp, 11 predicted proteins | sample 176DNAGHGlowgp2_FD_193490 | JGI IMG/M metagenome (GOLD analysis project Ga0247608, IMG submission 193490) | Sheep rumen microbial communities from Palmerston North, Manawatu-Wanganui, New Zealand - 1766 DNA GHGlow gp2 | ecosystem: Host-associated > Mammals > Digestive system > Stomach > Rumen ...
TATCGTTTCTCACCAATTTTTCGTAATTTTGCATATACACAAAAAAACGACATACACGACAATGATTTTCACACTTCCACTTAGTTCTTTGCCCTTTGAGCAAGACCCTCTTCAAGTCATCTATATTGAAGGGCAATACGACGTGGCTGTGAATAATTTCATTCGTGCGAACTACAAACAAATCAAAGAGAATTTTGCTCGGCGCAAGTATCATTTCATTTATCTACCCTTCTATTTTCTGCAAGTCAGAAACTATCAGGCTCCATACGCAGCCGATGTACTTGCTCCCGATTCCGACATTAATTCGTTGATTCTCAACCATCTTGTCTATCCTCTCCAACGCAAGGACATCGGACCATCGCTTCTTTTCTTCAAACGTCACACACAGTTTTTCGACCATGAAAAGGGGGGACGATTTCAATACAAGGGACTCCAGATTCCCTATAAAGATGAGCACCAACTGGAATTGTTTTTTCGAAATGCTCCCTTGGAAATCTATCGTTTCATTCCTCCCATGCAAGTTTTGAAGACTACTGAAACGGGAACTCTTCCTTATTACGGCACAAAAACTGACTTGGGAAATGAGCAGGATTTCCCCATGCTCACATACGAGGAAAAGGAAAAGAAAGCCGAAAATCGATTGTTAGACAGTCTTTTCCATTTCTTCCATCTCGATTATGCGCACCAAGATAGCAATACTGTTCCTACTATCGACGAAAAACTGATTGACGAAGAAGTGCTGGTACTATTAGCAGAGATTGAAGACCGCATGAACCGTTTGGAAATGAAAGGAATAGGACGAGCCATTGTTCAGAACTATTTCAGTGAAAAGAAAAAACTCAGTCGCTTGGTCATCACCCAAGACTATCGTCTTTTTCTTCCCGATTATAACAATCTTGAAATAGAAATGACTCCCATCGTGAAAACGGTTTATCTGCTTTATCTCCGCTACCCTAATGGTATTCCATTCAAGAATCTGCCAGACTATCGAGGTGAGTTGGAGTCTATCTATCAAAAGTTGAAGAAAGGAAAACTAACTGAAAAGGCAAAACAAAGTGTTACAAACGTAACCAACACTGTAATGGACAATTCCATCAACGAGAAGTGTGCACGAATTCGTGAAGCGTTCACCCAGCACTTTTCTTCCGACCTTGCCAAATTCTATACCATCGAAGGGGAACGCGGTGAGGCAAAGAAGATTGCACTTCCAAGAGAGCTAATCATATATGAGCCCACCTCTTACCCTTCCTGTGAGGGAGGGAGATAGATAGTTGCAGAGACTCTCTTTCAATTACTCATGAAGAGTCAACAAACAGACAATCATTAATTCTTTAAACCAATGAACAATCATATAAAAGAACAAGCAGAACAAACCATCACCAATGTATCCTCTCCCCTCCCACATAAGGAGGGGAAAGGGGATAAGTTCACGCCCATCCTTTTCCTTATTCTTGGCATTTTTCTCGGTTTCGTCGGTTATCTTTTCATCGACCACCACTATTACGGCTCCAACAGTCAACATTACCAGAAAAGCGACACGCTCCACCTTGCTGACGGTTCCACCTATCACGGCGAAATCAGTACAGACCGACAACCCAATGGCTATGGTATGCTCATCACAACTGCAGGGAATCGCCTGACAGGTGAATGGAAAAACGGAAGGCTCAGCAAAGGCACGCTACTGAGCGACAAAGATAGTTATTATGGTGGTTTGCGCAATTACGTTCCCGATGGTTACGGAAAAATGACATACGGGATTAACGACTCCACTTTCATTGGCAGATGGCATCAAGGCAAACGTCAAGGCGTTGGCAAACTTATTCTTTCGTCCGATAGCATTGTCTTTGGAAGATGGGACAACGACACATTATCTTTGCGCAATCCTTTTACCATCGGTGAACGTGTCTATGGAATCGATGTATCTCGTTTTCAGCATAGCATCGATTGGGGTAATCTATCCTTGCGTTCCGATTCTCTCGGACGCATCTGCAAGGACGAACGGTCGGATGGAATCACGGGCTATTACTTTGGAAATGCTGAAGTGAACTATTTACAACCTGTTCACTTCGTCTTCATGAAATCTACCGACGGTGCCTATCGCATCGACCCGTTCTATTATCGCAACCATGAGGCAGCACGTGAATGTGGCATCATCGTGGGCATCTACCATTTCTTGCGTTACGAACCCATTGAAAAACAAATCGAGAATTTCATTGCCAATGTTCAAATGGAAAAGGGCGACCTACCTCCTGTGCTCGACATGGAAGATGATTACAAAGACCATGCGCTCACGCAACATAGTGTGGAATACGTATCGATGGCACTGAAATGGTTGCATGCCATTGAAGCGCATTTTGGAGTACGCCCCATCATCTACATGAACAAAAACAACTATCTGAGATTTGCCCTTGGCACAGAATTAGAGGAATACGATTGTTGGATTGCCAACTACAATAAAACGGCGCAAGACCCTGAGACTGAATGCGATTGGCGTTTCTGGCAAATGAGTTGTAAAGGAACGGTCAACGGCATTCAATACAAAGACATGAGTCACGTTGACCTCAATGTTTTTCATGGTAACCTAAAGGAGTTCAAGAAATACGTAGAAGAATTTGGCGTGAAATAAATAAAATGAAGAATGAAGAATGTAGAATGAAGAATAAATTTTAGTTTATGTATTCTTCATTCGGAGCGAAGCGACCATTCTTCATTCTTCATTTATCATACTACTCCCCTCGCCCTTTGGAGAGGGGTTTTGGGGTGAGGCTTTCATTCTTCATTTATTATCTTGTCATTTCCTTAATGGATTCATCCACCTTGTCGCGTGTGGTGGTACGGCGAGAACGAGAATTTGTATTATTATCAGGATTGGCGGAAGTGCGAGAAACTTCATTCTTCCCCACCTGAGTGCCTCTGTTCTGACCACGAGCATCCTGCTGAGTGTTGTTCTGCTTAGGTTGAATCACATCAGGATTCGTCTTCGTATTGCCTGGGAAACCATTGCGATAAGCTCCAGCTGGGTCACGATAGCCATTTCCTGGATTCTTGCCAAAGTCAACACGACGGTTATTCTCGTTCAGATAATAACCATAATAGTCACGGTCGCGCCTATTATAGTAACCACCATTTCTGCTTCCCTTACGGAAAAGCACATTGTAACCACCATCAGGGCGATTATAGTAATAACCACCACTACTGTAGTCGTAAGCCTCACGGTAGGTCTCTTTGTAGATTCCACCGCATGCCACAAAAGCAAGGCTAAGAACCGATAATATCAATAATTTCTTCATTGCGCGTGTTATTTTAAGTTTGTATGTGTTGAGTGTCAAAAAGCGTGTTTGGTGTAGGTAATGATAAAAACATTTATCATCCTTAAAGTCCCTGAAACCTTAAAGGTGGGTTCTATAAATTATGTCGAGTTGATTTTTGAACCTTTAGCTCGGCGAAGCCAATTGATTTGATTGGATTTTTTGTCAGTTTTTGAGGGCGCATAGCGAGCTATGTAACCGAGAACCTTTAGCTCGGCGTAGCCAAAAGTGGCAAAAAGACTTCAAATCAAACAAAAAGCAACCGAAACAAAATCTCATATTTTTGTAAGAAATCATAAAACAGAATTTTTAGAACACACCTAAATACTTGATTTATTTTTGCAAAGGTAAAAGAAAGAAAAGAAAAAACAAAAGAAAAAAGAAAAAAAATGTATCTTTGCAAAAACGTTTAAAGCTTAGCGTTTAAAGTTTATCGAAATCTCTCAGCAAAACACTAAATATTAATCCTATGAATAAAAAACATTTCTCATTTCATTTTTCACTATCTACTCCCCTCGCCCATTGGAGAGGGGTCGGGGGTGAGGCTTTTTCTCTTTTCACTTTTCTCTTTTCACTTTTCATTCTTGTGGGATGCGCCACATCAGGACTTACCAAGGAGGAGCGTCTTGCTCAAACTCGCCAGCACGTTGCCGAGTGCTTGGCAGCACGAACATTCAAGATTGATATTCGCGACATGCAAACCCTGCGCTATGGCAATCGTTTCCTCACATCAGTGTGGAATGTGGAAGTGAGGAACGACTCGCTCATCTCCTATCTGCCTTATCTCGGCGATGCCTATTCCGTCAATCCCTACGGAGGCAGCAATTCCAAAGGACTGAATTTCAGTGAGCGTATCCAATCCTACAAGCAAGAGCGCAACAATCGAAAAGAACGCACCACTCTCACGCTCAATGTGGAAAACGACGAGGACAGATACACATACCTCATCGAAATCTACGACAATGGTTCCAGCACCGTCAGTGTTCGTTCCTACAATCGCGACTTCATCAGCTTTACAGGTGAGTTGGAATGAAACACATCGAATTCAAAACGAATAATTGAGCTATCAGAAAGCAGTCATAACAAGTGGAAACTTTACTTCGTTTTTCACTCCTGAGTTTTGCTTCAAATTTCTTTTCTTTCTTTTTCTCAGTTTTTCATTTGACATAAAGAGTACCCCTTTTATTACTCAAGGGGTAACTCTTCATAGAATTCTTGCTTCTTGATTCGTTGAATCAGGTAGCTGACAGACTTCGGAGCTTTAGAACGGCACTCCTTCAACTGAACATCAAAGTCTTCGTCCGACAGGTCTGAGTTGAAGGCTTCTATCAACTCGCTTTCTTTTGGAGAATCAAGCATGATATTTTGACGCTTCATCAGCATACGCAACGCATGAATGCCTTTGTCATACTTGGGCTTTGCTTCCACAAGTTTGCGCATCAGGTCAAGTCCGGGGTCTCCGACGTGCAATTCATTCAGCATGGCAATCGTGTAAAGCACCTTGGCATCTGGCGTTGCCATGTCGAACACGTCGCCCATCTGCACGTTCACTTCGTCTGCCTCCGTGTAACGTTCAAGCATAGCTAAAGCGCGTGACTTCACATAAAGAACCTCTTGGCAACGATGGTTTTCAAGAACAGCATCTGCAAAGTCCAATGCCTGCTCGTACTGACCAGCATAGAGGCTAAGCAGTGCTGCAAGAAACTGCGATGTCCAATGACTTGAGGTGAGCAGCTCTTCTGGGACACTCTCTATGCATCCCATGAGGTCGTCGTCACAGATGAGAGTGTCGAGAAAACGCTTCGCCTGTTGCATAGCCTCCTTGATGTCGCCAGCTTGTGTTTTCTTCCACACCAGCAAAAGATATTGCTTGGCGGCTTCGTCATAGTCGTTCATTTGCAGCGCACCATAGACAGCCTTTCCACTTTCTATTTCGTTGTTGATGACCTGTTCATCGTTGTAGCCACTTGCGTATGCTATAATCTCACGACTTGTATGAGCATACTGCGGAATAACACCCTTTGAGAGGAACAGCCCATCCAACGACCGCACACGGCTGAGTGCAACGTAGAGCTGACCAGCAGCAAAAAGACCTCGGCTGAGGTCAAGGGACATCTTGTCAAATGTCATGCCCTGACTCTTGTGAATGGTGATGGCCCATGCCAGCTTTAGAGGGTATTGAGTGAAGATTCCCGTCACCTCCTTTTTCAACTTTCGTGCTTCACGGTCGTACTCATAGCTAACTGAGTCCCATGAAGTACATGGAACCACATGCTGTTCGCCATTGCCAAGTTCTACGTGAATCTCATCATTCGTAAGTTCGACCACCTTTGCCAGAGTGCCGTTCGCCCAACGCTTCTGTTGGTCGTTGCGTGTGAACATTACTTGAGCGCCAACTTTCAGTCGGAGATTTAACTCTACAGGCAGTTTCTTGTCATCAAACTTACCAGCAATGGTTCCCTCGTAAGTGAACTCCTCTGCATCTATCTCTGCCAAACGTTGTTGGTTGATATTGTCTGCGGTCTTGTTGAGCGATGCCAACGTGATAACCATGCCATCATCTGGTGTTGGCTGTTTAACACACTTGTTGAGGTGCATAATATTCTCTGGGGTTACTTTGTTCAAGCGAACATTCTCCAAGATGTGAAGAAACTGCTGATCGTCTTCCTGACGATATACCTTCTGAAATTCAATCTTCACGAGACGTATGCGTTTGATAGCATTAGCTTTGTAGAAGAAGAAATCATCTGTCTGGTAAATGTCGTGAAGAAGTTCACGCTCTGCTCCCTGTCTCACAACCGGAGGCAACTGGAACAGATCACCTACGAAGATGATTTGCTTGCCACCGAAGGGTTGCGTTGTACGAAGTGCTTTGCGTAGAGTGTAATCAATGGCATCCACGATGTCGCATCTTACCATTGACACCTCATCAATGATGATGGTATCTGCATGAAGAAGGGTGAGAATGCGTGCCTCGTTCAACTTTCCGTATGTTCCTGGTGTACATATCTCCATCGGAAGACCGAAGAAGGAATGTATGGTATCACCACCTGCCTGGATTGCAGCCACACCGGTTGGTGCCAGTGTGATAAACTGTTTATTGACCATTTTCTGCACATTGCAAAGGAAGGTTGTCTTACCAGTTCCTGCACGACCTGTGAGGAAAAAGCTGCTGTTGGTGTTGGCAATGAACTCGTATGCGAGTACTTGTTGCTGATTTTGTGTGTCTATATGCGTGTTTTGCATAGATTCATTGTTTTTCGTTTTCCACCATAAACATTTTGCAGCGCCAACTCTGGGGTGGTTTCAGAGGTTGGCGCTGCAAAATTACTGCAAACTTCCGATGCTTACAAGAAAATATGCCTTATGAATGGTTCCGTTCTACTAGGAACTGTTTTCCTTTAACAGGTAAGGCTTTGGTTTCATAGAGATGGCTAAAAATCTCTATCATAGTTTCAATTTTGTATTTGCCAATTTGCCGAATTCTGTTGTTTATCCATATGTGTTGCTAAGTATGGGATAAACCATGTAATGAGTTCAATTATAGCAAACAGTAAAGATTGTATTATCAATGTATCTTTGTTCTCTGAAACAAATTGATTTACCCCATACGGAAGATTGGCACGTTTATGTGAACCATCTTGTACAATCCTTACAACATATTCTATCAACATGTGAAGAGCCTTGGGTAACACTTCTTCTTTCAGTTTATAATTCTTTTCTTTTAAACATATTTCTTTTGAACATAAGAATCGGCTGAAGTCATTGAGTGAGAGGTCTTCAGGAACAATCCCGAAATGAGCAGCTACAGCATTCATGTTTTCAAGAATCTCAGAACGAAATTGATTGAAATATCTTTCTGTACCAGTAAGAGAACTTTCTCTGCTTTGTATGAGCAATTCTCGAATTAAGCCATATGATTTTGCATTGCATTGTTTGTCAAATATCTGAAAGTAATTCAGCTCTTTCTTAAATTGATTATCTATTTGAAATTCCGCACTATTAATCTTATCAACATCATACTTGATTCTGTCAAGTAATGGTAATAATCCATTACTTTTTTTAAATATGGCATTATTATCTTTGAAATAGCTCAATTCATCTTCATCTACAAGCTCAGATAGATTAACCCGTTGTGTGTAGAGGTAAAATGGCAGATATTTGTATTCGACTTTCAGATTCATGGCTTTTCTGAAACCAGAAACATCCGTTTCGTCTGAGGGGGTGAACTTCTTTGCCGTAAAGTTAGCATCGACAATTACTGCATCAATACGATAATAGACGTTTTTAAGTTTCTCTTCTAACATAGCAGCATTATTGCATTTTACGACTTCAACATGCTGCTTTGAGAGCAATTTCATGCTGTTTTCATCCATCAAAGCATCGATTTCGTCATCAGCCCAAATAATGTGATACATCTTATCCATAAATAACTTTTTTAGATAAATTATAACAATAATGGAACAGTAATCATGAATGTTGTCCACCATTCATCTTTTTCCGCAGAAGTAACTGCTTCACTTATAAAATCAAGTGTTCCCCCCATCGCAGAAACGATTTTGAACACATGACTGCCACCAAGTCCAGAACGACCAGTTTCTGTGCCGAATTTTCCAGAGGTTATGTAATCGTCAATGCTAAAGTCTTTAGGCATTGGCTTTCCATTATTACCTACAGCTATTATGATGGCGTTCTCATTACCAAGCATAGTCCGGTCAAGGTGTATCTTGACTTTGTTGCCTGGAGATTTGGTTTTTTGGAATCCATGCCTGTTAGCATTGTCAAGTAAGCAATCCATCATTATAGCGAGTGTCGTCTCGTTAGCAAGAATTGTATTTTCTCTTTCAAATTCTCCATCACAATATAATTCGATAGAAAAGGTCTTGGAGCCATAGTTTTCCCATCCGTGTATGTATCGCTCCATATAATCAACGATATTTATCTTAGACTTGGGATAATCATTGAAATCGACACCATTCATCTCAATCAGACGCTTGATATATCCAAAATTGTCTCGGATATATTTAATCGTCGACTTTCCTTCATCATCTACATCCAGCGAAAGAAGTTCCAACGCATTATTGATGCGGGTATAAGGAGTACCCATCATGTGGATTAAATCAGAAGAAGTCTTCTTGAGCATTTTCCGCTCCTTTGATGCCACAATATCATCAAGGTATTTTTCCTCAGTCCTAAATTCACTTATCCTCTCCCTTTGTTTTGTCAAAGAAGGAATCTCAACTTCTAAAGAAACTCCATGACCATCACTCATTTCAGTCAGGAAGCATTCCTCCATTGTGGAGTCAGGGTCTGCAAAATAAAAGGAATAATCCCGATTCTTGAGTAACTTTTCCCAAAATCCTTGTCTACACAGGAAAAACACAGATTCAGGAAGTAAACTACTAAAATCAAGGATAAATGTCAAAAAGCCTTTTGGGGTATACCTACCCTCTGCGATTTTCTCGAAGCGCGCTGCCGGAACAAATATTGGGCTATCCTTACTAGCCAACACGTAGGCCATACGAGGATTTTTCATATCCAAAACAAGTGCCTTTCGATCCACTTTGTGAAAGATTCGGTCGTTTACGACTCCATCTGAGAGTTCTGACGGAATAACATAGATAGAATCCCAGTCCTTTGCAAAGTTGTCAGCGGTAAACACCTTGCCTTTAGTTTCACCAAACTTTTCGAAATTAATCACACTCAAACTACCACGAAGATTACTCATAACAATCAAAAATTAAAATTAAACTAAATTTCGAGTGCAAAGGTACAACCGATTCCTTATTGCTCCAAGCATTTCTATCTCACGAACGGTTCCGTTCTACATGGAACTGTTTTGAATGTAATGGTTCAACATATCATCTTTTCTTTTCAGTCATCTACAATGATTGAGAGTTGGTCATTTTATTACTTTTTATCTATGTATATTGTCCTAATTGTTTCTCCAGTGTTTTCTTTATCTGTTCGCGTAGTGTCAGAGGTAGAACAACTTCAAGACTTTCTCCATACATCAGGATTCTACCACATAGTTCACGGTTAGGTTCGATAGTTAATGCTATCTCACCATAGAATCCATCATTATGTTCACCAAATGGGAGAATCTCTTGTTGACTATGATGGAAAGGTTTGGTAAGTATCAATCCATGTTGGTATTCGGTTTTAGTGCGAATAATTACTTGTTCCACTTTGGCTCCTCTTTCATGAGTAACGCCTATGATGTTCTTAAAATAGTCTTGATAGAAACCTTTCGGAGCATCTATATATTCAACATTATCAACAATCTCAAGTTCACTAACAATTCTATCTAATGGAATAGTATATGCATGAAAAGGTTCACGATCAGCTTCGCCAAATACAAACCAACGTCCATTATATTCTTTAAGAAACTGAGGATGGAATATCAACGAGAAAGGTGCTTTACCAAAACTCTGATACGTGAGTCTTAGGACTTGTTTATGGTTGATGGCTTTGTAGAAAACGGGGAGAAGGTGAATGTTCGTTAGGTTCTGCTCCAAACTGGATCGAATATATGCTGTTCCTTCTTCATGTTCTCGATTCGAGTCCAATTGCAATTGGGTGTTCTCGAAAAATGCTGAAAACCAACTTGCAGGGAGAATCCCAGCAGATGCCTTGCAGAAGGTGGCATAATCTTCTACAGACTTTTGAACAATGGCTTTACGTTCTGCTGAAAGAGGGTCATTACTCTCACCAACATATTTAAAAGCTTTTCCTTTTCCTCCTTTGCCATTTGAAACAATACAATTAGGATTTTTCTTTTCTAATGCAGAACGCACGTCAAGAAAAGCCTTCTTTAGCTCACCATAACCAGTTTCGCTACTATAATTGATTCGTTCATAATAATCTTTTTCTCTTCCGTAGTAGATACACAATATGTCAGCAAACGAAACGAATTCACGTTTCATCAATTCATTGTAGATGAGAATGACGAATTTTGCTCTAAGCCCTACTCCTGCAAAGATATTGTTATGTATCATAATAACAATGTGTATATTGGATGATTGTTCCAAATAGTAGTTGGTATGGAACGAGTGCAAATATACTCAAAATTTTTCGAAAACAAAGAATCGTAGAGTTGAATGAAGATATTTCCTTTATTTTCTCTTTATTGACAGACAAGTTACACTTTTGCAATGAAGGTTCGTTTGCATCAGATTGAGCCTTCTGCTGAATGAGTTTGAAGGTTCAATTGAACCTAAATGAAGGAACGATATATCTTGCATACTAAAAATGGCGTGTAATTCATTGAACTACATGCCATTTGATTGTATTTGTTGTGCCTTAAATCATACGTTGTTTACAACAATATATGATGCACCTTGTACTTAAACTTGTTTTATCTGTTCATTATCTTTGTAGCCACCTGCTTGCCATTGCTCAGGGTGTTGATGCGAATGAGCACACCTTCGTAACTATCAGGATTGTTGATTACCATACCTGAAAGAGTGACATAGCGAGTGCTGAGAACAGGAGCATAGTCGTCGGCAGCAAGGGTGCTGATACCTGTTGGGTCAACAAATGTAGGATAGTACTCATCTACGGCTGAGGTAGCATTCTTGTTTTGAGCCTTAGTGATTTCCTCCACAATGCTGTTGAGATACACCTCAAGATTCGTGTAGTACTTCTTGGCGTCGAGCGTGTAGGTTTTACCATCGGCAGCACTATTCGGATTCAATCCATTAGCCGTTTCCCATTCATTTGGCATACCATCTCCATCGGTGTCGTAGCCTGCAGGACGAGAATTGGACGCCAATTCAGGGAAGGATGGCAGAGCTGAATTTGGTGTTTTCGAAGGGTCGTTGATGAGGTCGATGAGTCCTTTCTTCTTGGTGACTGTACCTGTGTAGGTAGCAGTTCCGTTTTTCACTTCATTCATATATCGCTCATCCACGGCATCGCGATAGAGTGAAGCTCCTCCGTATGCCATCACCTGTGTGTAAGCATTCTGAGCCGTATGGGTTGTCACATCGCCCGTAGGACATGGTTCATCGACTTTGATTGACACACAATCCACACCAGAAGTATTCTTCACGTAAGTTACGCCACTTCCATAATAATGGTTTGGATCTTTGCTGTATTTCTGACCATTGATTGTGAAAACATCAGAATCGTATGAAACGCCCTTCCAGTCATAGTTGGCAGCAGATGAACCAGCAGCAGTGACATAATTGCCATTAATGTAGTAGCGACTGGTCAATCCAATCAGTTCCGATGAAGTGGAGTTGCCACTGGCACCCACAGAAACTTGAGTCACTCGTGTGTCGTTGGTTCGTGCAGGACCCGCCTTATAGTAGTTGTTCACAATGTTGATATATCCACCACCTGGACCACCATAGCAACCCGAATTGCAGTTGTAAATCAAGCAGTTGCGCATATCCACATTCTCTGCTTGCACTGCATTCTCCCATTTGTAGGTGGAATAATAAGCATTGCTCTTGTAGATATCCTTCATATAACGAGCACCATTGAAACGAGGTGAACGGTTCGATACATGGGTAATCAAATTGTGATGGAAACTGGCAAGCTTACCGCCCCAAATGCCACCATAGCCATGTGCACCCTTGTCGTGTCCCGCATTGTTGAGACTCTCGCCCAACGTACACCACTGCATGGTGAAGCAATTGTTATCGTAGAACGAAGCCACCTCATCGATACTCCAACTGAAAGAACAGTGGTCGAGAATCTGATTGCTATACTCACGCGTCCAAATAGCATCGGCTCCATCATTCACATCCTTCACCTGACTGCGGCGACTACGAATATAACGAATGATGATATTGTTTCCATTAGGTCGCACCGTGAAATAGCGAAGTGTAATACCAGGTTCAGGTGCCGTCTGTCCTGCAATGGTGGTATTTTCCCTAATGACGAGGTCTGCCACCAAGTCGATGTATCCACTCACATCAAACACAATCGTGCGAGGAGCAGCCTGCTTCAAGCACCAACGGAGGGAACCCGTTGTATTGCCATTCTTATCATCAGCAAGCGTGGTGACATGATACACATTTCCTCCACGTCCACCTGTTGTCGTATATCGAGCGTGCCCTTCAGCTCCAGGAAAAGCGGGAGCTTGAGCGTTTAAATGAAGAGAGAAGAATGAAGATTGAAGAATAAAGAATGTTATTAGAAATTTATTCATATTATAGTTTTTGAGTTTTTATGTTTTTGAGTTTTTGAGTTGAAAGTCTAATGTCAAAGGTCAAAAGCTACCATCAGGATGGCTGTTTTCGTTATCGTCTTCGTTAGAATTCAATACCCTTGTTCGGATCCACCTTCTCAGTGGTTAGATCCTTTTGTAGATTCATTTCAGGGAACATGCGTTCCATTTCGAGACTTGCCCAAATGAAAGGGCCAATGCCTTTGGCATCATTATCACGAATAGCTTCGCTCATGTAGTATTCGAAACTGCCATCGCGCTTAGGGTTCGATTCAGGACCGAGACCCGAAACCGAGCAGCAGTTGGTGAGACTGATAGTGGCATCTTCGTTCACCTTGATGAATTCATTGATGATGCCCTTGTAAGCCTTGATGCCGGCTTGCTTCAAATCCTCACCCACATAACCGAGGCGTGCAGCCTTGAGCAGACAATAGGCAAACATGCAGGAAGCTGTGGATTCCAAATAGTTCTCCTTGCGGTCCTTCACGTCCATCACATCGTACCACACACCCGTCTTCTCGTCCTGATAAGCAACGGTGGCTTTCAGTACCTTATTTAATATGTCTATCAACTGCTGACGCTTTGCATAGCTTTCAGGCAATGCATCAATCACTTCCACGAGCGCCATCGCAAACCAACCCTGAGCACGGCTCCAAGTATGTTGTGACAAACCTGTTTCCTTGTTTGCCCAGAAGATGCTGTGGGTTTCGTCCCAAGCATGCTTCCATAGATTGGTCTTAGCATCGTAAGTGCGGAAGTCGGTGCGCGAAATCTGCTTCACGGCATCGTCATACACCTTCTTCGTCTTCTTGTTCAGATATGGAGCAGCATGGGTGTAGAACGGCAGTCCCATAAAGATGCCATCAAGCCAAACCTGCTTCTTGTAGATTGCTTTATGCCACCACACACCCTCTTTCGTGCGAGGCTGCTTTTCCAACTGACGGAACAGTGTCTGCAACGCCATCAGATTCTTGTCCTCAGGGAAGAGCTGTTGCCAACGAAGTACAAACTTGCCCGTGCGGATGTTGTCGAGATTGTAGTCCTCCAGCTTGTAGTTCTTGATGTTGCCATCAGCCTCAATCATCTCTTCGCAGTATTCCTTGAGATACTGACGAATGGACTCGTCCTTATAAGTGAGATAGGTGTCGAGCATTCCTTCCATCTCGATTCCCATCACATAGCTCCACTTAGGCTTCTTGGCAAAGTCGAGCATGTAAGGGTGGCTCACGCGAGCCATTTCAGAATGCGTCATCCAT
>Ga0247608_10005455_pt1 | contig 13739 bp, 12 predicted proteins | sample 176DNAGHGlowgp2_FD_193490 | JGI IMG/M metagenome (GOLD analysis project Ga0247608, IMG submission 193490) | Sheep rumen microbial communities from Palmerston North, Manawatu-Wanganui, New Zealand - 1766 DNA GHGlow gp2 | ecosystem: Host-associated > Mammals > Digestive system > Stomach > Rumen ...
TGTGTCGGGAAATGACAATTACGGATCTTTTTCACTTACACTCTACGGTGAAGAAGGCGTTCAGCATTCTGCTGATTTTCTTAATAATCTAAGAAAAATCACAGGTGCAGATCTATATGCAAGTAATATAGGAAATACAGATAGTCCTGAAAGCGGAACCGGAACAAGCGATTCCGTTAGTTTATCCGGACTCTATGTTTCTGTTCCTAAACAAACTGCTCAAAATGTGCTTCATTCAGTACTTGTCGGGTATAAGGACCTTCACAAAAATATTCATACAGCACCTGAAGCTGATATGGAGGTTAAAATTTTTATTGACTATGCCTGCCTTTCTAACCTGGGTCTTGGTATTGAGGACATGAACGTATTGACCATTGATAATTCCGAAGATGCAATGAGCCTTGTTGATGAAGCAGCCAGAAAAGTTGTAGCTCAGCGTTCATTATTTGGCGCTTATCAAAACAGGCTTGAGCATACATCCAACAACCTTGGAAATATTGTGGAAAATACAACTGCCGCAGAATCAAGGATAAGAGATACAGATATGGCAGATGAGATGGTCAAACACTCAATGGAAAATATCCTTAGGCAGGCAGGACAGTCTATGCTTGCTCAGGCAAATCAGACAACAAACGGAGTAATGTCACTACTTCAATAAAAAAATTATGATAAAATATTTTCATTACTGGTTGTTATCTTAAATGGCGGGAGGATGCGGGATGAATAAAAGTTCCGGCAAGATACAGATCAATGAGAATGTTTTAAAAAAGATGGACAGCAGTCTTTCTCAGTATCTTTTTGATCAGCGTGAAAACAGCATAGTTCATGCTACTCTTAGCGAAGAGATGTCAGATTTTGGACCGGTTGTAGATGGGGATATCAAGACTGTTCAAAGTGATCTGATAAAGCATAGAAGCCGTGTTTTCCCTAAGCTTTCCGAATCCCCCGTATTACAGAGAAAATATCTTTTTGTATCAAGTATAACTTCTTGCTGCAGATTTTGTATTGAAGCCGGAATGCCGGCAGACGAATCCTATGGTTTATCCGATCTGTATATTTTAAAAATGGATAAATGCAAAACTGTAGAGGAAGTAACTGAAGTATATGAAGAGATGATGATTGACTACACCAAGAGAATGCAGGCTATTAAGGGCAAAAGCACTCAGCTTTCTCCCAAAGTCATAGCCTGTATGAACTATATAGATAATCATCTGCATGACAGGATCACTGTTCAGGATCTTTCAACTGAGCTTGAGATGAATGCTTCATGGCTTTCAACTGTTTTTAAGAAAGAAGTGGGAGTATCTGTTTCTGAATACATTAAAGCAAAGAAGATAAATGCGGCAAAGCATCTTCTGACATTTAATGAGTACTCATGCACGGATATTGCCGAATATCTGGGATTTGCCAATGAAAGCCATTTTTCGGCTGTTTTTTCAAAGATGGAGAAGAAATCACCCAAAGAATATAGAAGAGAGCACTTCGAAAAACATTTTTCGAGATTTGTCCAATAAATATATATAAAAACAAATGAATATTGTGTTTTGAATTCATAATTCGGTATATCCTTAGGTCATAAAGAAAACAAAAGACAGCAAACATAAGTCAGATACATGACCATGAAAGGGGTAGATTATGAGATTTCACGATGTTCAGGATACACGTAAAGCAGAAGTTAAGAAAGAGCAGAGAAATGAAGCAATGCGCAAAATGTATGACGAATGCCTTGAGAAGCTCTCAGTTTTATATAAAAAAGAGAGGCTGGCTACTGTTTCCGGAGTGACATTTATTTTATAAAAGTGTTGTATTTAAGTAAGACTGGATAATAGAAGCCAATAATAATTAATTGAATCAAAAAAGGGCTGTGAAAAAATGATCTCGCATCTTTTCACAACCCTTTATTTTTGAATCGATTTAAAATTAATCTTCGTTTACTACAACGCTCTTCTTATTGTAGTAGCCACACTTCTTACATACCTTGTGAGGCTGCATAAGAGCACCACAGTGGCTGCACTTAACCAGTGTAGGAGCAGACATCTTCCAGTTAGCTCTTCTCTGGTCTCTGTGTCCCTTGGAAGATTTATTCTTCGGGCAGATAGACATTCGGTAACACCTCCTTACAGCGTTCATATCATGAACCATAAAATGGTCATTTGCATTAGTTAACACACTCATGCTATTATATGCGTTGTAATCGTTAATGTCAATGAGTTTTTTATCATATAAGAATTTTCTTCTTATATTAAAAAATAACTAAAATAATAAATCAGGCAGAAATATGAAAGAACTTAACTCATGTAAGCAGGCAATGCTTGAATGTATGGAAAATAAATACTTTTCGATCGCACATCTATATAAGGATGAGAAAGCGATGGAAATGCATATACATGATTGTTATGAGGTGTATTTCTCGATATCCGGAGGTAAACAGTTTCTTATAGACAACAGAGTATATGACATAAAACCCGGAGATCTGTTCCTTATTAATCAGTATGATTCTCATTATCTTACGCAGATAGATAAGGAAGTCCATGAAAGGATCGTCATCATGATAGATCCTGATTTTATGAGATCTCTTTCAAGTAATGAGACTTCTCTTGATTTTTGCTTTACAGACAGGGGAGAGGGCTTTTCTCATAAGATAAGTCTTAAGGAAGAGCAGCAGTCGAGATTTTTATATTTCATAAATAAGATATTAACAAGTAACGGATATGGGCACGACCTTCTCGAAAAAGCAATTTTTACAGAGATGTTTGTTATGATAGGAAAAATCATAAGGGATAAAGAAGAAGGCAATGCCGGTATGCAGTCAACATATAACGAACAGGTTGACGCTATCTTATCTTATATTAATAACAATATTCAAAATCCTGTAAGTATTTCGATGCTGTCAGCACATTTTTATCTAAGCGACAGCTACATCTGCAGGATATTCAAAAATGCAACGGGAACAACAATAAATAAATATATAACTGCCAGAAGGATCAGTATCGCAAAGTCGCTTTTGGCAGAAGGATACGGCGTCAGTGAAGTGTGCGAGAAATGCGGTTTTTCAGACTATAGTAACTTTTTAAAAGCCTTTACAAAGTCAGTTGGCATTTCACCAAAGAAGTATTCTCAGAATTGCAATAAATAAAACATTGTGTAAAATATATAGTGTGCCTTGAGCATACTAAGTAAAAAGATTGTTATGGAGGACGGTATGGCAGATCTTGTGAGAGTTGCACTCGATGCAATGGGCGGCGATAATGCACCCGGGGAAATTATAAAAGGCGCTATCGACGCACTTAATGAATCAGACAAAGTAAAGATTTTTCTTGTTGGAAAAGAACAGGTCATTAAGGACGAGCTTTCCAAATATACATATGATGAAAACAGAATAGAGATAGTTAATGCCACTGAGGAAATTGAGATGGCAGAACCGCCTGTAATGGCAATAAGAACCAAGAAGGATTCATCCATAGTAAAGGCTATGTTCCTTGTTAAGCATGGCGAATGTGATGCATACGTATCCGCCGGAAGTACAGGTGCAACACTTGTTGGCGGACAGGTTATAATCGGCAGGATTAAAGGTGTTGAGAGATCACCTCTTGCACCGCTTATTCCCACAGAGAAGGGCGTTTCACTTCTTATAGACTGCGGCGCAAATGTGGACGCCAGACCTTCTCATCTTGTTCAGTTTGCGAAGATGGGATCGGTTTACATGAAGAATTTCTGTGGTATACAAAATCCTACAGTCGGCATTGTAAACATCGGTGCTGAAGAGGAGAAGGGCAACGCACTTGTTAAGGAGACATTCCCGCTTCTTAAAAACTGCCCTGATATCAACTTTATCGGATCTGTTGAAGCAAGGGATATTCCAAACGGCGTTTGCGATGTAATCGTATGTGAAGCATTTACGGGAAATGTTATCCTTAAGATGTATGAAGGCGTTGCGACAACCCTTCTTAAAGTAGTTAAAAAGGGACTTATGAGCAACTTAAGGGCCAAGATCGGAGGTCTTTTGATAAAGCCCACTCTTAAAAATGTCCTTAAGGATTACAGCATGGACCGGTACGGAGGCGCTCCGATGCTTGGTCTTACAGGTCTTGTAGTTAAGACTCACGGAAGTTCTAAGGCCGTTGAAATTAAGAACAGCATACTTCAGTGTGTGACATTTACTGAGCAGAATATCGCTGAGAAAATCAAAGAATCAATCAGCACTGAGAACTAAACATTTTACAAATGACAGGGGATTTTCTTAGTGAAAATAATACTTGTATCATAGGATAAAAGGTATTATATTCTTTATCATATAAAATAGGTTTTTGTTTTTTTTTGAAAAAACAGATACTGATTTAGACTTTTTAAAAGAAATACATAAAAGGAATGGGAGAACTTATGGAATTCGAGAAGTTAAAAGAAGTTATTGCCGGAGTACTTAACGTTGATGAGAATGAGATCACAATGGAGTCTACTTTTACAGACGATCTTGGTGCTGATTCTCTTGATGTTTTCCAGATCATCATGGGAATAGAGGATGAATTCGATGTTAAAATCGATGCAGATCTTGCAGAAGGCATTACTACAGTAGGCGAAGCGGTAGAGCTTCTTAAGAAGGCAAGAAAAGAAGCCTGAACAACATTTATTTGTTATCATGAATGATATGAAGCAGGGCTTCTGAAAAAGCTCTGTCTCATATCATTTTTCTTTGAGGGAGGAACCATCATGACGAAGTCATGATTTGGAATGGTTCCGACCGATAGGGCAGGATTGCGGAGCAATCGTGCCAATACATAATATATGAGGAGATAAAAGGTATGGTTACTGAAGAACAGATTGCAGAATTACAGCATAAGATTGGATATACCTTTAAGAATACACTTTTGCTAAGACAGGCACTTACTCACTCATCATTTGCCAATGAACAAAAGATAAATAAGCGCGGCGATTATGAGAGACTTGAGTTTTTGGGCGATGCCGTGCTTGAGCTTGTTTCAAGCACATATTTATACAATAAATATCCGGATAAACGTGAAGGCGAGATGACCAAGATGAGAGCATCTATGGTCTGCGAACCTGCACTGGCTTACTGCGCATCAAACATTCATCTTGAGGAGTATATTATTCTCGGAAAAGGTGAGGAGCAGACGGGCGGAAGGTACAGAGAATCTATAATTTCCGATGTCATGGAAGCCATTATCGGAGCCATTTACCTTGACAGCGGTCTTGAAGCTGCCAAGAAGCATATCGAGAAATTCATTCTGGACAATCCTGAAGAGAAACAGATTTTCTACGATAGCAAGTCAGTACTTCAGGAAATTGTGCAGCGCGACGGCAATGTTGAAATACGGTATGAAATTTGTGGCGAAAAAGGACCCGAACATGATAAAATATTCGAGTCTGCGGTTTATATCGGAGATAAAAAATTGGGAGAGGGGTCAGGTAGAACAAAGAAGGCGGCAGAGCAGAAGGCGGCCTATCAGGCTATCCTGGAACTAAAGAAACAGTAATATGTATTTAAAAAGCATAGAAATTCATGGCTTTAAGTCGTTTGCAAATAAAATAAAACTTGAGTTTCACAATGGAATCTCAGGTATCGTCGGACCTAACGGTTCAGGTAAAAGTAACGTTGCGGACGCTGTAAGATGGGTTCTTGGTGAACAGAGGATCAAACAGCTCCGTGGCGGTACCATGACAGATGTAATATTCGCGGGAACAGAACTGAGAAAACCTCTTGGTTACGCGTATGTTGCTATCACTCTTGATAATTCAGATCATGCACTTCCTATTGATTATAATGAAGTAACTGTCTCCAGAAGACTATATCGTTCAGGAGAGAGTGAATATATGATTAACGGCAATATCTGCCGTTTGAAAGATGTTAACGAGCTTTTCTTTGATACAGGTATCGGTAAAGAGGGTTATTCAATAATCGGACAGGGTCAGATTGATCAGATTCTTTCCAGTAAGCCCGAGGACAGACGAAACCTTTTTGATGAAGCTGCAGGTATTGTTAAGTTCAAGTCAAGGAAAGATACCGCTATCAAAAAGCTTGAGCAGGAGAAACAGAATCTTGTTCGTGTAAGCGATATTCTCTCAGAGCTTGAAAAGCAGGTAGAACCTCTTGAGAAGCAGTCTGAGGTTGCTAAGATATACCTTAAGAACAAGGAAGAGTTAAAGACTCTTGACGTTAACATGTTCCTTTTAGAGAACGGAACCCAGAAGGAACAGCTCCTTGAATCAGAGAAAAACCTTGAGATTTCTTCCAAACAGCTTGAAGACGCCAGAGAAAAGTATGATGACACCAAAGCTGAGTATGAGAAGATCCAGGAAGAACTCGAAACTCTCGATCATGATATTGAAGAAGTCAGAGCTAAGATAACGGATACTTCAATAAAGAGAGAAAAACTCGAAGGTCAGATCGGTATCATGAATGAGCAGATAAAATCAGCAACAAATGAAGCTGCTCATTTTGAGAAGAGGAAAAAGGACGAAGAAGCTAAAATAGCCGAGAAGGAAAAGGAAAAAGAGGCTGTTTTAAAGGAAAAAGAAGTAATTGATAAAGAACTTTCAGCCCTTTCCGATGACAGAGCAGGTGCCAGAAAAACTCTCGACGGAATAATCGAGAAGATAAATGAAACAAATACTGAGATAGAAAACTGTAAGAGCAGGATAATCCAGACTTTGTCTGACAGATCCACTATCAAATCAAAGCTCTCATCACTTGATACAAGGCAGGAGCAGATCAATATAAGAAAAGCAGAACTCACAGGAAAGCTTGTAAAAGCCAGATCCGATGAGTCTTTGCAGGAAGAGATCATTAAAAAGCTCCAGGCAGAATTTGATGATATCACAGCTGAAATCCGTACAATGAATCAGAAGCAGAAGGATTCGGAGAATGAGCTTGCAGGTATTCGTGATAAGTTATCTGCCAAAGATACTAAGCTTCGTGATGCTCAAAATAAGTATCATCAGGAAAAGTCCAAACTTGATGCGCTCTCTAACCTTACTGAAAGATATGAAGGTTACGGCGGAAGTGTAAAGAAAGTAATGGAGCGAAAGGACGACACACCGGGCATCATAGGTGTAGTTGCCGATATCATAAAGACTCAGCCCAAGTACGAAACAGCTATCGAGATTGCGCTTGGCGGTAATATTCAGAATATCGTTACTGACGATGAAGATACAGCCAAGGAAATGATCGAATACTTAAAGCGCTCCAAGGCAGGACGTGCGACCTTCCTTCCTCTTACAAGTATCAGAGACCCTCAGGAGTTCAAGGCACAGGAGGCCTTAAATGAAAAGGGCGTACTCGGAATGGCAGATGAACTTGTTGAAACTGAGGACAGATACAGAAGCGTTGCCAAAGCCATGCTTGGAAGGATCGTAGTTGTCGATACGGTTGATAACGCGGTTTTGATCGCAAGAAAATATAAATATACTATCAGAATGGTAACCCTCGAAGGTGAACTTCTTGTTCCCGGCGGTGCCATAAGTGGTGGTACTTTCAGAAATAACTCCAATCTTCTTGGTAGAAGACGTGAGATGGATGAGCTTGAAAAGAACATTAGGAAATGCAAAGAAGACATCGCGCTTTATCAAAAGGAAATAGAAGATACAAAGAAGAGAAGAAATGAACTGAGAGTAACTGTTGAGGAACTAAGAGGCCTTCTCCAGACAAAATTTATCGAGCAGAATACTGCAAGAATAAATGTTGAGAATGAGAAGGAGCGTCAGGAAAAGCAAAAGGGCGATTACACAGACCTTAAGACAGAGAGTGAAAGCATTGAGAAGCAGATGCTTGATATTAAGACCGAGAAGGAAGATGCAGAAAAATCTCTTGAGCTTTCTATAAAGACCGAGGAAGAGGAATCTGCAAAGGTTGCGCAGTTCCAGACAGAACTGGAAAAGCTCCACGAGGCAGAAGAAAAAGAGTCCGAGAATGTTTCATCCTGGGATATCGAATACGAGAAGATACTTCAGAAGGCTTCATTCGAGCAGCAAAATGTCGATCGTATAGAAAACGAGATAAGTGAAGAAAAGAAAGCTCTTGATGAGATCATCACTGCAATGAATGAGAACAAAGAGCTTCTTGATCAGAAGAAAAAAGATATCGAGGAGATCAAATTAACTATTGAGACTTCGGTTGATGTTCAGAGTGATGCAGGCAAGGAACTTGAAGACAAAAAGGCGAGAAAAGAAGAACTTACTCTTTCTCAGAAGAACTTCTTTAAACAGACGGAAGAACTAAACCAGACCATGAACGGTCTTGATAAGGAAGTTACAAGATTAAATGCCAGATGTGAGAGAATCAAGGAATCCATAGAAACCCAGATAAATTATATGTGGGATGAATATGAGATAACTCTTACAGATGCTTCATCCATGAGAGATGAGTCAATGACAGATATGTCTGCTATGAAGAAGCGTATTAACTCATTAAAAGACACCATTAGAAAACTTGGTGATGTCAATGTAAATGCCATTGAGGATTACAGAGTCCTTATGGAGAGATACACATTCATGAAGACTCAGCATGATGATCTGGTAGAGGCTGAGAAACAGCTTAGAGATATTATCACAGAACTTGATGAATCAATGAGAAAGCAGTTCATGGAGCAGTTTACCAAGATCCAGAACGAGTTTGACAAGGTGTTCAAAGAGATGTTTGGAGGCGGTAAAGGTACTCTTGAACTTGTTGAGGATGAGGACATACTTGAAGCAGGAATCAGGATCAATGCTCAGCCTCCGGGAAAGAAGCTTGTTAACATGATGCAGCTTTCCGGTGGTGAGAAGGCACTTGCGGCGATCGCACTGCTTTTTGCGATCCAGAACCTTAAGCCTTCACCATTCTGTCTTCTTGATGAGATTGAGGCTGCGCTTGATGAAAATAACGTAGTAAGATTTGCACATTATCTGCACAAGTTAAAGTCTACACAGTTTATTGTAATTACACATAGACGTGGTACAATGGAAAGCGCCGACAGACTCTATGGTATCACCATGCAGGAGAAGGGTGTATCCACACTTGTTAGTGTTAATTTGATTGATAAGGAGCTTACGAACTAATGTCGAACGGTTTTTTTGCCAAACTTACAGAAGGTCTTTCGAAAACTAAAGACGGTGTAGTAAAGGGAATAAATAATGTCCTTAGTTCTTTTACCAGCGTTGATGAGGATTTCTATGAAGAACTCGAAGAAACTCTTATCATGGGAGACATTGGTATCAATGCTACCAGCAGGATCATGGATAAACTAAGGGAACAGGTAAGGGACAGACATATTACCGATACCCAGCAGTGCAGAGAGCTTTTGATCTCAAACATAAGAGAGCAGATGAGAACAGATGACAATGCTTATGATTTTGAGAACGATAAGACCGTTATCTTCGTAATAGGTGTAAATGGCGTAGGTAAGACCACTTCAGTCGGCAAGCTTGCGGCTCATTTCAGGAAAAAAGGAAAGAAGGTTCTTGTTGCAGCTGCAGATACCTACAGAGCAGGTGCTACAGAGCAGTTAAGAGAATGGACAGACAGGGCGGAAGTTCCGCTTATTGCAGGAAAAGACGGAGCTGATCCGGCAAGTGTCATATATGATGCTGTAAATGCATTTAGATCCAGAGACTGCGATATTTTGATGATAGATACGGCAGGCAGACTCCATAATAAGAAAAATCTGATGGAAGAGCTTGCCAAGATGAACAGGATAATAGATAAAGAGCTTCCCGGAATTCGCAGGGAGAACTTTATCGTACTTGATGGCACCACAGGTCAGAATGCGATTTCACAGGCCAGGGAGTTTGGAGAAGTTGCAGATCTTACAGGTATCGTACTTACCAAGCTTGACGGAACAGCCAAGGGCGGAATTGCAGTTGCGATTGTTTCAGAGCTCAATATTCCGGTTAAATACATTGGTGTCGGAGAAGGACTTGAAGATCTTGAGCGTTTCGAGTCTGATGAATTTGTTGATGCATTGTTTTCATAATACAGTACGGTAAGGAGGAGCATATGTCTTTAGGGGAAATAAAGTCTCTTACACTTCCGGCTTTTGAGGAAGCGTATGAAGATGTAAAAAAAGTTACACTCGATACAAAGCTTATCTACAGCGATTATTGGAGTAATACTACAGGTAACAAAGTTTACCTTAAGCCTGAAAATCTTCAGAGAACAGGCGCATATAAGGTTAGGGGAGCTTATTACAAAATCTCTACTTTATCCGATGAAGAAAGAGAAAAAGGACTTATTACCGCATCTGCAGGCAACCATGCACAGGGTGTTGCTTTTGCGGCAAAAAGTTATGGGGTCAAGGCAACGATCGTTATGCCTACATCTACTCCTCTTATAAAAGTAAACAGGACCAAAGCTCTCGGAGCAGAGGTTATTCTTCATGGCGACGTATACGACGAAGCTTGCGAGTATGCGCTTAAGCTTGCAGATGAGCACGGTTATACTTTTGTTCATCCCTTTGATGACCTCGACGTAGCAACAGGTCAGGGCACAATTGCCATGGAGATAATAAAAGAACTTCCTACAGTTGATATTATTCTGGTTCCCATCGGCGGAGGCGGCCTTGCTACAGGTGTAAGCACACTTGCAAAATTATTAAATCCCAAGATAAGGGTAATAGGCGTTGAACCTCAGGGTGCAAGCTGCATGGCTGAGAGCCTAAAAAACGGCAAGGTTACTACACTTCCTACTGTTAATACAATTGCTGACGGTACAGCAGTTAAGACTCCGGGAGAAAAGATATTCCCTTATATTCAGGAAAATATTGATGAGATCATCTCTGTTCCCGATGAAGATCTTGTAGTTTCTTTCCTTGATATGGTTGAGAACCACAAGATGGTTGTTGAGAACTCAGGCCTTTTATCAGTAGCAGCTTTAAAGCAGATGCATGAGAAAGATAAGAGGATCGTATGCGTACTTTCCGGTGGAAACATGGATATTATCACCATGTCTTCTGTTGTTCAGCAGGGACTTATTTTAAGAAACCGTATTTTCACTGTTTCAGTGCTGCTTCCTGACAAGCCGGGACAGCTCGCACAGGTTGCACAGGTTATTTCCGAGACAAACGGTAATGTCATAAAGCTTGAGCATAATCAGTTCGTTTCAATTAACAGAAGTGCTGCGGTAGAACTCAGAATTACATTGGAGGCATTTGGTAGCGACCACAAGGAGCAGATAATAAAAACCCTTGAAGATCACGGATATAAACCGAAGATCGTTCGCACAAATATTTAATTTATGACTTACGTAGAAAAGATAACAAAAAAAGGTACAGATTATTTACTGATTACTTTTGCAGCATTTTTGTATGCTATAGGAACCAGTTTGTTTAATGATCCCAACAATATAGCACCGGGTGGAATTACCGGTGCTGCTATTGTGTTAAACAGAATTATCCCTATCGGAACCGGTATATGGTTCATGGTTATGAACATTCCGATATTGATCCTGGCTATAACCAAGTTTGGCATCAGATTTACCATATCAACTGTTTATGCAACAGTGATGAACTCTATTTTTACAGATCTTATTGCTAAATACGGCAAGGCATTTGCGGTTGATGACGTAATTCTCGGTGTGATCTTTGGTAGCGTTTTTGTTGCTGTCGGTATAGGAATTACATTTAAATGCCATGCGACAACGGGTGGAACGGATATCATTATCAAACTTCTGAGAATCAAGTACCCGCATATCAAGACAGGCGTGTTGTTTATGATGCTTGATATCTTTGTAATACTCTTTGCGGGATTTGTTTTAAAAGACACTAAGGTCGTACTGTATTCATTCCTTGGTGTAATGATAACTTCTTATGTTATTGATTTTGTGTTATATGGTAGAGATGAGGCTAAGCTCATATACATTATTACCGATAAGACAGATGATATAACAGCCAGACTTCTTGAGGAACTGGATGTGGGTGCAACACATATTTTCGGTCAGGGAGCTTACAGCAAGGAGGAAAAAAAGGTCATCCTCTGCGCAATAAAGAAGAGACTTTCTCCGCTTGCAGAAGATATAGTAAGAGAAGAGGATCCTGACGCATTTATGATCGTTACAAGCGCATCTGAAATTTTTGGTGAAGGCTATAAGAGCTATTTTGACGAGCGTATATAAAATATGAAAAATAACAGTAATAAGCAAAATCGCATGCCCTTTAATAATTCGCAGAACCTTATCTCGATTATTTTTTTAGGACTGGTAAGTGTTCTTGCTCTTTCATACTGTATTGCCACACTTCTTTCCAACGCATCGCTGAAAAGACAGCTTGATGCGGCAAAAAGTGAGCTGGCAGCTCTTGAATCAGAGGGCTATTATACCAAGGCTGAAACGGATCAGATGATCGAGATAGCAACAAATGAAGTTCTCGAAAATGCAGGTGATTCCGTAAAGGAGAGATTTAAGGAAGACCTCATTGAAAACGGGACAAGTGATGCTATAAAGAATCTTTTCCCTGGACAGATAGTTCTGTCTTATGGTAATGAATATCAGTTTTTTGATATATCTGAAGATATAGACAGAAGTTCTTTTCTGGAAACTGATTTTGAGATGGACAAAGAGAGCGGATTCCTTGAATACACAGGTATAGATGAGAGTGTTGTTTTCACTAGAGGAATAGATATTTCCAGAGCTCAGGGAGATATCGATTTCTCAAAAGTAAAGGCATCCGGTATTGATTATTGCATGATAAGAGCAGGACTTAGAGGTTCAACCGAAGGCACTGTTCTTGAGGATGATCTTTTTAAGACCTATGTTGAAAAAGCAAGGGATGCAGGGCTTGACGTAGGTGTGTATTTCTATTCGCAGGCTACAGATGCCACGGAAGCTAGAGAAGAAGCTCGATTTGTGCTTGATCTTATTGAGCCTTATGACATTACGTATCCTGTAGCGATCGACATTGAGGCTAATGAATCCTCTGATGCAAGGACATTTGGGCAGACTCCTGATGTGTATAAGGAAGTTGCCAATGCTTTCCTTAGCACAGTTGAGGCATCTGGATATACACCGATGATCTACGGTAACACCAAAACCTTCGTTGATCTGCTTCAAGATTTTGATATAAACAATTATGCAATCTGGATTTCTGATCATAATATTCCGATCTATTATCCTTACAGATTTGATATGTGGCAGTATTCCGGAGAAGGAAATATTGACGGAATAGAAGGTAGCACAAATATAAATATCTGCGTAACTGATTTCGCAGAATAACAGGGGTAAAAAATGAAGGTATTTAATAGTGATATTTTGAAGGATCCCAATATTTTCAAGGAGAACGTTCTGGATGCTCATGCAGATTTTATAGCATATCCATCACTTGAAGAAATGCGCTTAAAAAAGGGATCTGCAAAAAACAGAGTGATTTATGACTCTTCTCTTAGAATGAGTTTAAATGGTGTTTGGAAATTTTGTTATTCAACAAATATTAAGCTTGCGCCTGCAGGATTCGAAAAAGAGGATTTTGATGATGCGGGATTTGATGAAATACGAATTCCTTCAAATATGCAGTTTGAAGGCTATGATGAGCCAACCTATGTTAATACGCAGTATCCATGGGAAGGACATGAGGATATAGAACCAGGGCAGATTCCGGAAATCTTTAATCCCACGGGAAGCTATATCAGATATTTTACGATTCCCTCTTCATGGGATAAAAACCAGCCTGTATGCATATCATTTCAGGGGGTGGAATCCGGATTTGCCCTGTGGGTAAACGGTGAATATGTTGGTTATAGTGAGGATTCTTTTACTACTT
>Ga0247608_10005462_pt1 | contig 13728 bp, 25 predicted proteins | sample 176DNAGHGlowgp2_FD_193490 | JGI IMG/M metagenome (GOLD analysis project Ga0247608, IMG submission 193490) | Sheep rumen microbial communities from Palmerston North, Manawatu-Wanganui, New Zealand - 1766 DNA GHGlow gp2 | ecosystem: Host-associated > Mammals > Digestive system > Stomach > Rumen ...
GAATCTATAGCAATTCCTGCAGACGTTCTCAACTCGTACAAAGATATGTTCCAAAAAGGAGGAGTCATGTCTACCATGGTTGACGTATATCAAGATCGATATTCTGCTGAAAATTTTGTGTTGTCTGCAATGGCAAATAACACAATAAACACAATGACATCCATTATAGAGTTCGAGAAGATATTCTCTGGAGATCCCGCTTGTTATAAATGGAAGAATCAAAAAGAAAATACTCTCGTACAATTTAATATTGACGGCAAACCGTATACTGTATCAGTACACGATATAAGAGATGCTCACGCAGATAAGATAAAGCGTCTTGGCGGTGTATTGTCTCCTGGATAGAATCTAAGAACGGACTATTCAAAAGAAGCTGCGGCTAAGTATAAAGATGCAGACCTCAAGAATACAAAGTATACAACGCTTACTGTTAACGATATAAATACATCGTCACAACACGTTCCGTTTGTGCGACATATGTTCTTGAGACAAGCTTTTATAGATCATATAATGACACACAAACCAGATGTGTCTATGGATTATATAAATAAGCTTTATCAAGACAAGTTCTTTGGTCAAGAGTGGGATAAATTTAAGAAAGTAGATCCTGCTGCCATTAAAGCTATTAATAGTAGAGTAGCCAATCAGATTAACCCTTACAATATCGAAGATCTAGAGAAGGATGACGGTATTACTGTATCGGATGCATAGGTTGTAATAAGGCCTTCACTTTATAGAAAGATACGAATTTCTCTTGGTCAATGGACTGATGACGATGAGACTGCATATTGGATATTGGAAACTTCACCAGATTGGATGAACGATCCGGAATTATCAAAGAAGGTACATAAGCTTCAGTTATTCCCATTAAAGATGTCCTATTTCCAAAATAGTCCGTATTCTATATCTTCTGGAAACACAATAAATAGGCCTATTTATAATAAAATGGCTATATTCCCACTGTTTAAGTTCTAGGCTTCTGCCACATCTGGTTCTCAATTGTATGAACGAATGAATAGAGCAGGTGAGGAGATAGACATGGTTCTATTCTCGTCTGCAGTAAAAGTTGGAGCAAATAAGAAGAAGTATTCGCCGTATGAGAAGAATGCTACAGATCTATCTAAATTACAAGACGGTCTTGACGCATCATCAGAAGAACTTGGAGTAATGATTCAAGAACTTACAAATCTTAGAATGCAGTTGAATACAGAAGCCCATCTCGATTTTGAACGTTCAATAGGTACACAGATGTTCAAACTTGCGTTCTCTAATGTATTTGATAAGCTCACATACGGAGAGAATAAGCCGTGGGTCAAGAATATGACTGGTGCAGACATAAAAGCCGATATTATGCGCTGTGTGAAAGCACTCACTAAAGTAGGTGCAAACGGAGTAATGGCTGAATTATATGACGGTACTGGAGAAAATGCAGACAAGCGTAAAGTGCGCGAGTTAATGACTCGAATTGCATAGAACAATGATGTCGGTTTGTAGGCAGAAGAAATTCTTCATACATATGGTAGTGTTGCTTCCCTTGCTTCAAGAAAACTTTTTGAACACGGAGTATCTGCTCTTGTCAATAAAGAAGTAGTTAATATAAACACGAGGGGTGGTAGTGCTATTCAGCAGAGTCTATTTGGTTTTACTGGTTACGATAAAGAAAATATTGATTCTCAGTTTGACGTAGATGAGCAAGGTAATAAAGTAGGAGACAATAAGTATCATACATATAACAATGGTGAAGAGCTTAATTGGAATTTACCAGATGGATCTATGGAAGTATTATTATCAGAGAACTTCTTCAGATCTGTTGTTCCTGCTAACGTGTGGAACAAAGGTTATACTGCTAGACGACAATGGCTTATCAATCACGATATAATAAAAGGAACGAAAACTGACGGAACTGCTGCAAAAACAACACCGTTTGGTGTTGGTTATCGTATTCCTACTCAAGGTATGTCTTCTATATTTGCATTTACGGTAGCAGATATATTATAGGAATAGGTTGGTGATGTCATTGTAGTTCCAAGAGAGTTTACTGCCCAGACTGGTTCGGACTTTGATGTGGACAAGATTTTCTTATCCACAATGGCATATATAGACGGACAGATAGCGAAGATATCTAGTGCTCAACTAGATGCTTACCTCAAAGGAATTCCTGTAAGAAGACGCCCAGAAGAAGCCTTAGAATATGCAGAGACTGCTATTGCAAATCAGGGTATAGCGGACCAAGATGTAGATCCAATGCAACTTGTAGAAATGTGGAACGAGAAACAGATTCTTGATGATGATTACATTTCTGCTGCTATTGCAAATAGACTTTTGCTTAGATATATGTAGATCATATCAGATCAAAAGACCTATGCTGATGCTCGTGCGTCTATTGATACTATTACGAAGAAGATTCAAAAAGAGCTTCTTCCGTATGTTAGAGATACTCAAAAGGGGTATCAACCAGCAATGTACGACCTACTTCCTTCGTTCTAGGCTAGAACCAAAATGGAATTCTACATCGGAAAGCAAGGTATTGGTCCATTTGCATTGAATGTGACGAACATGGCACTTACACAAGCTATGCATTTGGTAATGCGATACTCTAATAATAATCAATTTGGTTTCCTTGATATGGATAGCGTTCTTGGTAAAGATGGAGAACGTATATCTGCGTGGTTGTCCGCTATGGTTAATGCACATGTAGACGTTGCCAAAGACCCATATATATTTGCCATAAACGTAAATAAAGCAACGTACAACCATGTAAACTTCTTGCTTAGAGCTGGTATGGGAATGTCTACGTTTACGTTCATTGCTCAGCCGTGTTTGAAAGAATACGCGCAAATAGTGACTACATCTGGCGGTATATACGGAAGTAACATAAAAGGTGAAATTGATGAAGCTGAGAATGTATATATAAAGACTAATGCAAAACGCAAGATAAAGAAAGCTCTGGAGGAAAAGATGAAAGAAGCCCTCTCTCTTACTGTTTTTGATAATAAAGATCAGATTACGAACTGGAATAATGCCGTAAATGGTATACTAAGTAAGCCTAGCGAAGCAGTTTCTCCTTATCCAGAGAAGTTTAAGACTCCGTGGGAATATGTAATGGACGTAGAAGAGGGTATGAAATCTTTAAAAGATAAAACTTCTTTACAGTCTTTATACTTCCAATACGTTACAATGCTTGCATTTGATAAAATCAACGTGTATGCAGAAGAAATGTCTAATCTGGTTCAATTGTCTCAGATCGATACTAAAAAATTTGGTAATGACGTTCCAAGTCATATAAACTTTATAAACAGATACGAACAATTTAAGAACAGTACTAGACAGGTAACTTGGTACATCAGCAGCGATATTAAACAGAAGAATAACTCTCCTAACAATTCGTATACAGCATAGCAATTAAAAGAGATAAATCAAGTACTTAAAGATAAGGGAAAAACGTACGCGTTGAGGAAGTACTTCCACGATTCGTTCTTGGACGACAAACTTTATACCGCTACAAACTTAACTAAGAATATTCTTAGATCGCAAACATTTACAGCTACTGATCATTTCCGTACTATAATGACTACGGTATTTAGAATATTAAACGGTCCCGTTGAATGGAATGTTCCTGGTAAAAAATATCCAGTTCCAGGTTATACGCCAGTATTGAAACAGGATAGCGTAGATTCTATGGCACAGGCTATTGATAATATAATGCGCTTCAGAGTTCTTCTAAACACTAAAACCAAAAAAGGCGGTGTTAATTTCAATATGGATCGCGATCTTGGTAAAATATATAAGAACTATAGAAGGCTTTTGTATGGATATTCTGATCAAGACATGAAAGATCTTGAAATAGAAATGGCGAACGATAAAAACCTTAGTGATCACGATAGACTTGTATATAGAGAGCATTATAAAAATTCTATTTTCTAGAATCTTTCTGCAATAAAAGAATTCGTTCAGAAGAATCCAAATGTTCCAATTTTGAATGGAATTGTAAACGGATATGGCGAGATAATAAATGAATTTCTTGCTTTTATATTCCCGCAAGCTCCGTCACAAGAATTCCCTGTTGGTAGAATACTTCTTGCTAAGAACCAAATGCAAGTAGATGTTCAACAGAAAAGCGTATTGCGCTCTGCATTCGATCAGTTATTTAGATCTCCATCGTTGAGAATTAGGTTACTTGCAGAAGATTTGGCATTATTTGCATATTATTCTACATTTGACGCCAATACTACAAATTCGTTCTTTGATCTTGTTCCGACTCCTAGACGTACTCAATATGATGAAGCATTGTCTAAAGCATTGAACGATCTATCTGATGCGCAGCTTGGACACGTATTATCTCCAAAAACAACAGACTTCTTCTCAGATTTCAGAAACACTGACAATACAACTGCAGAAGAATTCTTGGAAATAATATGTAGAAACTACTGGTATGACGATAATGTAGTAAAACGTGTATATTATACTTCTCGCAATATACCTTCTGTTTAGGATGTTGTAAATAACGGAAAGGATTTCTATGGACAAGCAAACTTCAATACAAACGTTATTGGTAATAGGTTTATCCACGGAATAATAGTAACCAGCAACTTCAAAGATAAATATGTAAAAGTAGAAGAAGGTGGACAGTTCTATTTATATAAGAGAGTAGGATTTATACGGTATAGAAGTGCCGCTCAAGATAATACTACTCCGCTGAGTGTATATAAACTTATTCCTAAACTTGGCGTGCATAGGGGATCTAATCATTATTATGAATTCTTCTCTGGGTCCGAATATGGTTCTGTGTTCGAAGAAAATAGATTAGATTCTGCATTTGCTTCTCAAGATAGGAAGGGTATTGATGCAACACAATTCGCCGTTTGGCTTAACTAGCAAAAATATGTAACAGACCAAGGTGAAGTATGCGAACTATACTTTGAACCAGATCAAGTAGTCAGCACACCTATAACTTGGACATAGACAGCATCAAATCTTGGAGGAAACTTACAACAGCTTATGCGTTCTGATGATGGCGTAGTTCGATTTGTAGGTTCAATGAAAGGTGGAAATAAAGAAGGTTATATACAACGTGAAACAGACATACAAATCGAAATAGATCCGTCTAAGTCGTTTGACCAGTTATATGCAGATCTTAAGTCTAAGGTGGGAGACGAGTTTAAAGAACGTGGTATTAATATCGGCGTTAGTGGAAATTTAACGGCCAAAATATCAAATAATGATTTTGAAGAATATAAGAATCTACAAATACAATCAGAGAAAGAGAGGCTTATCGCAGAGAATGGAGAAAGTATGAACGAGAATATATTACAACAGAAACTCGACACATTTGTTTCTACCCGATCTGCGGAAATGTATGCTCAGTTGCAGTATATCAAAACAGCAGATCTGCTTCAAGACTTATTCTCTAGACTCATCTTAGAAGGATATAGAATAAAACAATTTTATACTATTCATGACGGAAAATTCTCATTAGCACTTGCTTCTGCTGTAAAAGCGCTAAAACCTTATATGTTTGACAACTTTGTTAGAAGCGCTGATGGAAATACTATCGTAAATGGAACTGTAGATGGATTACATGTTGTTTATGAGAGAGACCAGTTCAAAGATATATCTGACTACAGTAATCTGAAGAATATGTATTCTGGAGAATCCTTATCTAAAACAATTAGTCCTGAACAACAACAAGTACTTGCTAATATATCAGCACAACTTACAGAACTTTATACTCAATTTACAAATTTATCTGAGTAGGCAGAATAGGCTAAAGCCAAGGAAGCTGCTGCAATATAGAAAGCTGCTGAAGAAGCCACCAAAAATAGCAATTAGAACAGTGGAATTAATTCCCTTCTCGGTTCTAATTCGCAAAAGGACGATTTGGAGAGTATAAAAGCTATGTTGGATGATGAAGATGATATACTCGGAGAGTGTTAAATAAATATAAATAATTATGGCTTGTCCAAATATACATTTAAAGTCTGTAACAGACGATTTTAATTCTATTGTATAGGCTCTTGGAGGAACGCCATTGACAGACGATGAATTCAGGTCCGCAGAGTTGCGTATGTAGCGAAGCGGACTTGATAAGTCTGCTGCAGCTATGGCTTACAAGATATTTGATTTGAATAACGGTTATCCAATCGATTGTGCTCCAAATGGCAAAAAGTCTATACTATTTCAACAGCTGGATGAACGTTTTGGTAGAGAAGAGGCTATTCGTTTAAAAACATCTGCTTATACGAACACAGGCCTGTTGATATCTAAAGAAATACGAGATGGTAGAAAAATCGGCGATGATTCGGATTATGATAGTAACCCTTAGGCTAATTTAGATATAAACGGTGAACCTCTTTTAGACAATGTTTTACGACAACAAAAAGAGTCTTCTAGATTCGGCAAATTTTCTACAACAAACACTCTTGGAAGCAGTGCTACTGAATTAAATCAAGGCGCCGCTGTAAGTAGTGTTAAGATAATGTCCGATCTTGTGTCAAAGCGGTTGTTCTCTCCAAGAAATATGCGTTTGGCAGATATACTCTCTAGGCATGATATACCCGTTAGATTCGATAATCTTCCTGGAAGAGAAGTTGCTAGAGCAATTGAACTTAAAGATGGTGGTACTGTTATTGTAATAGACCAAGCAAACGCAGCGGCTGTATCAAATCAATTCTTAGCAGATACCATATTACACGAAATAATACACGCTTGTACAGTAAAGGCTATAAATACTCCAATTACTGATATAGAAAAATAGTTTGCTAGAAGCAACAGAGAAGTTTTTAAATTGCTAGATAAGGCGTTTCCAAAAGATCAATATAGTCGTAATGATATTGATGGTGGATATTATATTTTGAAGAACGAAAAAGAATTCGCTGCTGTGTATCTTACCGATAGAAATGCTAGACTTATGATGCTCCAAAAGGCTATGGAGCTTGACAATAATCGTTCAAAGCTTGTTAAAGCTATACGTAAATTCATAAATGCATTTACTAAATTTCTTGTAAACAAAGAAGTTTTTAAAACAAACACAAAGAAGTTACAAGAATATGAAAAGATTGTAGACGATTATCTTGTTTCAATGCCAACTATTGATCGTGGTAATATAAAGCTAGATAAAGCGTTACAGGTTATATATAACAGTATAGATGAGGATACTCTAGCAAATGAGTAGTTAATTCTACAAGAACGCCTTATAGACGCTCAAATTGATGTATTAGAGTATAATCCAATGCTCAATGTGAATGTAAATGTTGCTTCATCCAGTTCTACTTCGCAAGGTAGAATGAAACAGAAATTTTCAGATATTGCTGATGCACTTACTAGTAGGTTATTATCTGTAAAAGTATCTGATCTACCACAAGAATATAAAGTAAGATAGTAGGAGATTATCGAAGCTTAGGTTTAGTAGTTTAGATCGGATCAAATGTCTTCGTTTGCAGTTATATCTAGTTTATTATCTTAGATTAAACCATAGATCAAAGATGATTTAAATGCAATTAAATCTGTTTATAGAGACCATACTAAAATTTCGCCGACTGTATACATGTATCAGAGACACGATAATTTTGGAACATATTAGAAAATATTATAGGATATATAGGAGCTTTTAATAGAACCTGGTATTATATCACTTTTAATAAATGATCTAAATAATAATGGTCAACAAATCCAAGCGACAGAATTAATAAACAGATTAAAAACAAATATAGCTGACTGTATTAGTATTACTCATGAAGGTGAAACTTATATGAAAAGTATAAAAGGAATGATTGTTCGAGATTTATTATAGAAAATAGGGCAAGAAACTCATTCGCCAACTATGGGTAAATATTTAGGTGAGCTTGAGAAAATAGGTTACGATACATCTGCATGGTTTTTATATGCTGGTAGTGCAGATAAAGCTAAGGATGATGGTTTACGTGCGCTTGCATATATGATTAACAAAGCTATCAATAAAGCTGACAGAAAATCAAATTCTAAATCGATTCAATTACTCGTTTTATTGGATAAATTAAAATCTGGAGAATCTGTACAAGATTTATACGAGCTTGATGATAAAGGTTTGACTACTGGATATATGGTACGCCTCCGTAACTACGGTCTGTTTTATAAAGATTATAACGAATTCTTAGCAAATTTAAATCTTGGTAAAGCAGGCTATCGTGATAAAAATGGAGTTACTAAATATATAAAAAATACATTAGACCCAAAGAATAGAATCGCTCCAGACGATGAAGAAGATCGTATTATATGGAATCTTGCAAAAATTCAATGGCTGTCTAAACGTACAGATAGAAAGTATCTTCCAAAATATTATGAAGCCTATTCTAAACTTTCGTACGTAACTGCGGAAAAAAGGGAGGCGATTTAGAGTAAAATTCGCATTCTAAGAGCTAGTGTTACTGACGAAAACGGTAACTTTCATATGGAAGATATGACTCCAGATGACTATCGCAAATATAAACAGTATATACAAGAGCGTAGGATTTTGACTAGCGATTACGATATCAACGGTCATAAGAAAGACCGTGGGTCTATCGCTTGGAAGATTGCAAAAGAGTTACAACAACTTAACGAAGATTTGTATGGCGACAAGAACGCAGATTTTAAGTATGATGAAGCCAGATGGAATGCTGACAGAAATGCGTTTATTGCTAAAAAGATGTCAGAAGGAATGGCAGAGTATGATGCTAAGCAAATGTTCGACTCTAGAGCATCAAAGCGTAGACTTAAAAAGAACGCAGAAGGTAAATCTCTGTTATTCGAACAGATAAACAAAGAATTCAAAGAGCGTACTGGTATCGAAAGAGATGCTATAAAATACGATCAGAATGGGCAATATTAGAAAAATAAAGAAGAAATTCAAAATCTCCTCGCTCCTTATTTTGATGTAAATATTGGCGAATATTCTTCTGATATGATTCCTGCAGCAATACAAGAAAGAGTTAAAGAACTTGAATTAGAAAATCGTAATATAAAAAAGGCTGCTTCATCAAATCCACAGATTGCAAACTATAATAGAATATATCAAGAAATTTTCTAGAAGTACGCTGTATCTGCTCCAACATAGGCTTATATACGTATGAAATAGGAATATGATGCAGTAAAGTATGCAAATTTTGTGCAATAGGTAGAAGATGATGATTTTTTTATGGACGATTTTGAAGATCTCGGTGACCCATTTGTAGAAGCTACCGAATACGTAACTGCTTTTTGGGATGACGGTACTACTATAACATAGCGATATAGATGGTTTAATGCAATAAAACCTTTACCTGAATATGAAGATTTGTTTATTGAATTTTTACCAGGTGACCAGTATATAATAAATGAAAACAATCAGTCTTTATTAAATCCTAATTTTGATGAATCTGAAAATATGTCTATGGTTCCTAGATTGGATTACGATAACGGCAGATATGATAATTCAAAAGCTTATTATAAAATAAAAAATTCAGAAACTCTAAATGCATTATATGAAGCTATTTATAATACCATAAAAGAATCAAACGAACAATTTGAAAATAAATCTTGGCACGATGACTACCTTCTCCCGCAGATAACTGGTTCTTATTACAAACGTCTTAAAAATTAGGAATCTAAGGCACATGCGTCTTGGGAATATCTCAAAGATACATTTGGTATTTTAGAATAGTAGAACACTGAATTTGGTATGTCGTTGCAAAATGCATTGAATAATGTCGACGAACTTGGTGAAGTTATTATGTCTCAAGAATATTCAGGAGGTTCTAACGTGTCTGCAAGAAGACCAAACGGGCGCTAGTTAAATATGATACCTTAGTATTATGTGAAAAAACTAGAAGATCCATCGTAGATATCAGCAGATCTTATTGGTATTGTGTGCGAATATTATAGACAGGCGTACAGGTATTCTGAAAAACAGAAAATAAAAGATTCTTGTGAAGCTATAGTAGATATGATGGAAGATAGATCTTATCAAACAACAAATCGTTTTTCTGTCAAGAAAAAATCAAATAAATCTACTTCTACAAATGGTACAGATTCAAATACTGCAAAAGTAGCTAGGAAATTTCTAGATATGAATTTATATAATATACGTAATCAGCGTTATGAATATAATATATTCGGTTACGATATAAATTTAGGAAAAGCCGCTTCTTTATTTAGAGCGTTTACTGTAGCTTTAAACCTTGGTATGAATGTTGCTGTTGCTGCTACAGGTTTTTTTACTGCGTCGTACAGTCACATTGTAAATGCTATTGTAGGAACTAAATACGGCGTAAAAGAATCGCATCAAGCTGGTGTAGAAGTAATGTATCATTTATTATAGAATGGCATGGGCGCAAAATACATAGGTGATAAAACAACTAGAGACAAACTTATGCTATTGGCTGAAATGTACAATCTATCTGATCAAGGTGTTAGAAAATATGAGCACTCTAATAGAAATCGTGCTGTTAATGCACTGTTGGAAAATTGGTGTTTTGGAATGTTGACATCGTAGGATTTTATAATAAAAAGTCAAATAATGGTTTCAACACTAATGTCTTTTAGATATTATAATGGGCATTTTATTACAAGGGAAGATTTGTTAAATAATATGTATAATTCTACTACAGAAGAGTACACAAAAGCATTGGCAGAATGGGAAGATGCTGATTCTGTTTATTCTATTATGTATGTAAATGGTCATCATATAGAGATAGAAGATAAATATAAAAAAGCATATTCTGAAATTGAAAATGTGCTCCATAATAGAATACAAAAATATTCAGAATCTGCAGACGGAATGGCTACAGAGACTCAAAAAGCTGCTATTACAACCAATTTCCTCGGTGCAGCAGTATTGACACATAGACAATATCTTCCACTAATGTTGACAGAACGTTTTGGAGAAATGGTATGGGATATGGATACACAATAGTACACAGGAGGTATAAATAGAACTGGATTCCATTATCTATTCAACATACTTGGAATGTTTATAAAAGATTTAATTACTTCGTTTTCTATAGAAAAAAGCATCAACAGGTATAAAACAAATTATGATTCCTATTTCAACGATACGTCAACTATAGAAAATGCTGCCATATCAAATGCACGTAAACAGTAGCTGCGCCAGATAATCGCGGAGCAAATTGTATTTTGGGGCTTTATTACGCCAGTCGTTGGAATTTTGGCTGCGCTAGCTGACGATGACGACAATAAAGATAAGTTATCTTTATAGTTAGCTGCGTATATTGCTAGAAGAACTTAGTGGGAAACTTATACTCCATATAGATACAGCGATTTATTCAACAATATTAAGACTGTGTCTGCTCAAACCGGAACAATGGATAAAATAGGCGCTCTTGGAACATAGGTATTTAAATATATAACTCCTCAAGCAAGCCTATATGATACTTTTATTGGTTCTAGTCCTTAGAAAAATATCGACGACGATATTATAACTAGAGGTGTTTATAAAGATTGGACTAGATTCGATAAAGCATTTTTTCAAATGTTCCCTATTCATAATTTATATGAATAGTGGTATGGTTCTAAAGATAAAAGAAAATATTACGAAAATCAAATTATGAATAAATAAAAAATAAACCCTGACTACTCATCACGAGCGGCCAGGGTTTCTTTTTTATTTGCTACTACTTAATATTTCTGGAAATTTCTCTTTCCAAAACAATGCGCAATCTCTTAAATCATCTTTATTAAGTGCATCATACCCATTATTAATAATAGGCAATATAACAAAATCTAGATTTTTATTTACTAGAAACCTAATTCTAATTTTATTCTGAAAAGTTTTAATAAAATTAAAATTTGGTTCTTTTTTTATTATATTAAGTATATTGTTCAAAGACGTTTTATCTTTTAATAATACATCTATATATAAATAATTATATAATACACCTGTATCAATATAAGAAATAGCGCATCCGTTTTTAAATATATTATAATCCTTTATTATAAACGGAATTATATATTCTGAATTATTTTTAAAAATCACGATAATTTAGACAAAAACACATTAGCATCAACAGCATCATTATAATCTTCGATCTGCAAATCATCTTCTATATCATCTACATCAAGCAACTGCAAATCATTTGGATCATCTGCGATAGAACCATCTATATAAGCTTTCTTTATCAACTCATAAACAGTTTCTTTCGTAAACTTATCTATTGATTCTACTATATTTTTTGCATAAATTTCTGCGATATTAATATTTTCCATAATTTTTAATTTATAAATTTAAAGTTTCTGAGCCATCTCCATCATAGTACTCTCTACTATGATCCCATTTGCCTGTAGATTGATGCCATGCGATTTCATCTAGAGCATCGTATATAGTATCCATTCTAGATTGTATCATATGCGGTTCAACCTTGAATACACGAATTTCATAACTACCAGTAGTATCTATACCGATAATATAGTATTCATAAGTCCAGTCTAAAGGTTCTTCTTTACACTCTTCTTCTAAATACCAATCTACAGCCATACTATAATAAGCAAGCTGTCTACAATAGTCATACATGTTTATACTATCCTCAAAGTGCCACAGCTTTTGTGTAGTCTTTAAGTCGTATATGATAACTTTCTTATTCTTAAAATCAAGAGTAAGACCATCTAGCAGAGATTTGCATTGTACACCTCTACATTCCCAGTTAATATGAAATTCATGAAAACTCATAATATTTTCAACGAAAATTCCATTTTTGTCAACTTTTGTTGAAATACTATTTATTTGGTTCATAATTCCATCAATAGAATAAGCTTTATCTTCTCCTATTGGCCAAATTATATCATTTGCAAGCTTATGAGCTTCAATATTATTGCGAATTTTCTTCAGCATTTGGTATTCATAAGGACTAATCATCTGCTTCCTTTCAGGATCTTTCAGATAATCGATATAATCCTTCAGCGTAGAGGCTATTTTAAGCCCTTCTGACAGCATTTTATCTTCAGACTTTCCTGCTGTACTATACGCTTCTTTATAAGCGCTTAGAATGGCTTTATTTGGCTCAATTTCAACGGTATTTGCTAACGCCTGACAGAACTTCTCCTGCTGTGCAGAAGTAGGTCTACTTTTGTCCCATACCACGTATGTCTTAAGGAACTCTTCAGGCTGTAATAAGTACATGTGGATAAGACTTCCACGTTCCAGTACAGGATTCTTCTCTTCTGGAGGAGGATCCGTTAGCATTTTATGTAAATAGGCTGGTCCCTTATTCAGAAACCAGCCTATATTACTATTCGATATCCTACTTAAATCCTCGTAATATGGTATTGAGATATCCATCATAATTAATCATTAAATAACTTATGTAAAAAATAACAACCTATGACAGATAAACATACTACTAAGATAAATGCAAAATCTTGTTCTGTCATTCTTCTTTTTGTGGTTTATGTTTCTCAACATATGCTCGGATAGTATCACCATTTTTTAATACATTCTTAGTAAAATACCTAAGAAATCCTTCTAATTCTAATAAAGCATCTTCAGGATTTTCATATGTATTATAACCTATAATGTTTTTAAATGGAGTATGAGTATCTATTACCCAGTACCACCCAATACCATTATAGGTCATATGTAGTGTTACTATCTTATTTGCTTCTTCTAAACTCATTTTTTCTTAAGTTCTTCAATCATCTCGTTGACTTGCTTTTGGTTTCTAACCAAATATAGCTTAGTCTTAGCGTGATGCTTGTGTAAATAATACTTAAAGAGTTTCCAGC
>Ga0247608_10005467_pt1 | contig 13720 bp, 5 predicted proteins | sample 176DNAGHGlowgp2_FD_193490 | JGI IMG/M metagenome (GOLD analysis project Ga0247608, IMG submission 193490) | Sheep rumen microbial communities from Palmerston North, Manawatu-Wanganui, New Zealand - 1766 DNA GHGlow gp2 | ecosystem: Host-associated > Mammals > Digestive system > Stomach > Rumen ...
CGCGGCCCTCACCGCAGTTGTAGGCGGCCATGGCCAACAGCCAGTCGTTGAACTCATTGTACAGGCGAGACAGGTACTTGAGGGCGGCCGTGGTGGCCATCTCCGGATTGCGGCGCATGTCCACCCAATAGTCCACCGCAAGGCCGTAACGCTTGCCCGTCTCCGGAATGAACTGCCACATGCCACTGGCCTTGGCACGGCTATAAGCCTTCAGCTTGAAACCGGATTCCACCAGGGCGAGGTAAATCAGGTCGCGGGGCATGCCCATCTCGTCGAGTTTAGAATAAACTAACGAGTCGTAGGCGGTCTTGCGGTTAAGGGACCCTTCGGTAAAGGACCGGGCCCCGCCGCTCATGTAGAAAATTTCTTGCATCACCCGTTCGTTGAACACCACGGGCAGCGTAAACTGAGCCACATCTATGGTATCCAAGAAGTTCTCGATAACCTGCAAGGCAGCGCTATCCGCAGCGCTTTCGTCCAGGGCATCCACACCCTCGATAGACACTTCGTTCTGCTCGAACACCCCTGCATCTACGCCGATTTCTGAAATGTTGGGGTAAACCTCGTCCAGGGCATCCACAATGCGGAGCGGCATCTGTGCCCGGTATATGGAATCAACGGATTCGGGAACGTTGTGGTAAAGGGTGTCGTGCTTTTCGGCAATGAACTGCCGCAGGGATTCGTCCAAGTAATGCCTCGCCAAGAGCCATTCCTGGTTGTCCATGGCTTCCAGGGCGTACTGGTAATAAGTCCAAGAAGGCCGGACCGCCAGGGAATCGTGGACCTTTTCCCGGAGGGCTACCTGGGCAAAGGATTCCGGACCATCTTCGGAATACACCAAAGAATCGGGCTTGCCCACAGGGCCGCCCGAAGGAACGTCATTTGCAACTGGAGCCTGTGCCGGGGCACAGGCGGCTAGCAGGATAGCCGAAAGAAAGGTTCCTAGTGCTACGATATGCCTAGAAAGGCATATCACTGGTCGTAATCCAGGTCTTCGGCGTAGTCGGACCAGATCTGGTCGCGCTTGAAGGACGGCTGGTCAAAATCCACCTCTTCGTCCAGTTCTTCTTCCTCCTCCTCGATTTCCTCTTCGATTTCCTCGTTAGGGAAAGGAAGGGAATTATCGAAAGAATCACTCTTCGGCCTACGGCCGCAATGGTACGCATAGTTCAACATAGAATTCTCCTCAGTGCAGGACACGACTGATTCCAACCAGGATTACCCCGCTCATCACCAAAGACGCCACTATCTGGAGCACGATGATGACCCTATTGACCCGATAGGCTTTTTGGGCCTTTCTGTGCCAAGGAGGGAGTCCTGATTTAGTCTCTCGGTTCGGTTCCACGAGTGGAAATGTATACATAAACTTCAAAAAGTCAATACCTTTGTGAAAAAAAATTAAATTTTTTGCGATGAACGCCAGAAAAATATTCCTAAGTCTTTGTCTAGCAACGACTTACGCTTTTTCGCATACCGGTGCCATTCGCAACGGTGACGGCTTCAGGGTACCCTCGTCCACCACCCTAGGTCAGGGATTTTTCTTCTTTTCCGGGAATTTCGAGAACCTGAGCGACGGCTCCCCCATGGCTATCGACGGATTCAACGAAACCCGTAACAACAGACGATACGACGTTCCAAACAACATTCCCTCTTCTGGAGGTGGCCTGCAAGCCTCGTACGCACCTCTGGACTTTTTTGAATTCGGCCTATACCAGCCCATCTACTACGATGGACGGGTCGCAGAAACGGAATTCAACACCGCCGGAATCGGAGACCTGCAGATATACGGCAAGGCGAGCCTCCCTACGGATTTCCCCTTGAAACCCGCAGTTTCCCTAGAAATATTCGCTCCCACGGGTTCCAAAGACGCCGGGTTCCGCCCCAGACGCATCTGGAACATCAAGGATGGAAAGACTCATGCCTACACTTATGGTGAATGGTCTATAGCCACCACGCTCCACTGGACGCTTGATCTCTTTGAAATCGTTCAGTGGAACAGCTACATCGGGCACTTCGGCACGGAATACGTGATGTGGGGAACAGGCCTCAATCTCTTTCCGCACAAACTAATTTCCCTTATCTTTGAAGTGTCGGGCGAAACCAAGATTACCAAGTCTAGAATCAACGACCACCTGATGAACGACGGTTTCCGTTTTTCACCGGCAGTGAAATTGCACCTGCCCCAAGATTTCAATTTGCTGTTCGGCGTAGACCTGGGACTGGACTATTTCCGCGGAGCAAAGCTCAGCAACGGGCACCTGGTTAAGCGGGACAACGGCAACGAAGAAATCTCTTATGCCGTCGCCGGCTCACCAAAAATATCCATGACCATCGGCATAAGCAAGGCAATTGACTTCAGCTGGAAAGACTCCGACCGCGATGGCACTCCCGACCGCCTGGACATGTGCCCAGGTTCTGCCCTCGGAATGGTAGTGAACAACCGCGGCTGCCCCGTGGACGAAGACCAGGACGGTATCCTGAACATCGTTGACGACTGTCCGGGAACACCCTTGGGCGTAAAGGTGGACTACACCGGATGCCCGCTGGATCAAGACAAAGACGGAGTACCCGACTACAAGGACACTTGCGCCAACACTCCCGACGGCATGGCCGTAGATGCGTTCGGATGCAAGCTGGACACCGATGGCGACGGAATTGACGACAATGCGGACCAGTGCCCGAACACCCGCAAAGACGACCCCGTAGACGGCAAGGGCTGCCCCCTGGACGAAGACCACGACGGAGTGCTTAACGAAAACGATGCCTGTCCGAACACGCCCGAAGGCTGGAAAATCAACGCCTTCGGCTGCCCCATGGACGAAGACCGGGACGGCATCCCCGACGAAGTAGACTCCTGCCCAGGAACGGAACTTGGAGAAACCGTCAACAAGGACGGCTGCCCCGTAGATACCGACGGTGACGGCGTTTCTGACCTGCACGACAATTGCGCCGACACTCCTAAGGATTATCCCGTAGACAATAACGGCTGCCCGCGGGACACCGACAAGGACGGGGTGCCAGATGCCATCGACCAATGTCCCAAAACCCCAGCAGGAGCCGTTGTAGACAGCCTGGGCTGCATCATGGACTCCGATTTTGACGGAGTGCCCGACCACCTGGACAAATGTCCAACAACGCTCCCAAAGGTCAAGGTAGACGAAAGCGGTTGTGCCCGCAATACCAAGCAGGACCTGAGCGCTATCGCCAAAGAAGTGAAATTTTTCAAGAACTCCGACAAGCTTATCGCCTCTAGCTACACCGCCCTGAACGATGTTATTATGCTCATGCGCAAGCACAACTTTACGCTAGAGGTAAGTGGTCCCGAAGGTAAAATCAATTCCATCGGAGAATACTTCAAAGGCAAGGGCTTTGACTCCAAGCTCGTGACGCTTACCCCCAAGGCCGGCGAAATCAAGTTCATCGCCACCGGAGTGAAGTACGAGGAGTAGGGGTCAGGGGCTAGGATTTAGGATCTAGGGGTTAGGATCTAGGATCTAGGGGTTAGGATCTAGGATCTAGGGATTAGGTTTTAGGTTATAGGTATTAGGGGGGTTGCGGGTCTCAAGAGGTGTCATCCTGAGCGCGACCGCGCGAAGGATCCAGGCCCGCATTTCGTCTCTGGTATAAACGGCAAAAGCCCAGCGGTGCTGGGCTTTTTTCATTTGGTCTTGTTCGTGCAGGGCTGGCAGCCGGAGCTACTTCCTGCCGGACTTGGGCCGCTTGTAACCAAAGGACTTGAGCAGATCCTCCGTAACCTTCTTCCTCAACTTCCTTTTATTGGCGTTGGTGGCATCGTCGAAGGGCGGCAGGTCACAAAGCAGTCGAGAATCCATGGTAATCTCGGTCTTGTAGACATAGGCCCCCGTAGCATACAACCGTCCGTTGTCCGTGTGCAGGTCGCCGTTTTTGTCCGGTTTCATTTCGAAGTACAGGGTCAGCACACCGGCATCACTTGCATAGTTCGGGTCATTCAGATCTTGAGTGAAGCTGAAGTAATCCACGAACTGCCCGAGAGAGGTGTAGACCCATATCTTGGCTTTCATCTTGGTATCATATATGTTGGCCCTGCTAAAGTCAGAACCCAGATTGTCCTTGAACTCGTCGAGACAGTAGTTTTCCACGTATTCCTCCACGGAGACCTTTTTGCTACCAACGGCATCCACCGCATCCAGCAAGATCATACCGTCTGCACCAACTAGGTCATCAAGCGTCGCAAGGCCGTCTACAGAATTGATGACCGGCACCTTGGTCTCAATTCCGAGAGTCGGGCCCAAATGGCCCTTCAGGCCGGGGTAAACCTCTTCGGACGCAGCATCCTTGTTCTTGAAACTTCCGCCCACCTGGGTCTCGATTTCCTTGTCAGTCTGAGGATTGTATATGGATATGGCGAATGTCTGTCCCTTTTCAGGTTCCTTGCTGGCGTAGTACTTGTCCACATCCTCCTGGGTAATGGATGTCACCGGCTTTTCTACGGATATATCCACATCCTTGGTGTTCTTGGCCATGACATACACCACGTCGGAGGCCTCGTTGCCTGCCTTGTCGCGATAGAGACGAACAATCTCGTTCACCTCGCCAGGCTGCAGGCCTTCAACGTTCAGGCTATCCTGTTCAACGCAACCGCGGCCGTCCCCAAAGTCAACACACCATTTCACGTTGACTGAATTGGAGTGGAGCACGGAGTCGTTCGCAGGAGACATAATCTTCACCTTGGGCGGAATCAGGTCCACAACGATATACACGGACTGGGTTGAAGAGTTGCCCCAATCGTTCTTATAGGTATAGCTCACCGAATACCCCACGTTGCCATCCTTGTCCTTGGTCACGATGCCCTTCTGGTCAACCGTGTAGCTCACCTGTACAGTGGTCTCGCCAACACCCTTTGCCTTGGTCTTAAAGTCGTAGGTCACGGAGTAAAGGACCTCGCCCTCGGTGAGAGAGTACATGTACACAGGTGCGGCATTGCCGGTACCGGAGTTTGCATTGCCGGAACCACCGTTACCGCTAGAGCCGCTGCCTCCGTTAGAACCGTTGTTCGTTCCAGCGTTCGCACCGGAATTCGAGCCACCATTAGCGCTACCGTTTGCACCACCGTTGGAACCGGAATTCCCGGCATTGGCGGTAGCGCCACTGTTAGAGGCGGAGCTGTTCACCGTGGTGGTCTTCAGGGGCTGACCCGTAGCAGCGTCGGCCACGTAAGAAACGTTCACCGTCTTGCCGCCCACGTTCACCTGGTAAGATACCGTTATGACCTCGATGGAATCAATCTTTCCATTGGCTCCAATCACCGGAATCTTTTCCACGTTGCCGTCCTTGTCCGTCACATACGAAATCGTCACATTCACGCCGGCTACATTCTCGGTGTAAGAGACCTTGACCTGGTCCTTGTTGTACTGGGAGTAGGTCACCTCGGCAGAGGGCGGAAGATCTGACCCCTGCTTCAGCACGGGACCCGCAGCAACAATCTTGTCCATAACACTGTAGGTATTAGACGGGATGGTCACCGGCTCCAGTTCCGTATTCACCGTAAAGGTGAGGGTCTCGTAATTGCAGGTCGAATCCGAATAGGTTTCGTCGATAATCGGCTCCTTCACTGTAATCACGATATCGTTGTTCTTCTTATTCACGTATACGGAGGTATCGCCTTCGGCAGGAGTTTCCACCAAGGTATAAATGCTCGCTCCGTTATCGTGGTTGGCAGAAGTGGTCACCGTCACCTCAGGAGTACGCGTGCTTACAAAAACAACCACAGTTTCCGTGACACCCTTGTTCTTGGCGGGGTCCGTATAGGTCAGGGTTATCACGTTGTAACCTTCGTGGAGGTTCTCATGCCAGCAGGAATCCTGAGGTTCGCACATATCCTTTCCATCGGCAGTCCACAGGAGCAGAATAGAATTTTCATTGATATACAACATACTATCCGGGTCGGTCTGGCTCCAGGCGCCACTACCCGTTTCGGCGTAAGTCACCTGAATGTTGGAGGTTTCCTTGACATCTGCAATATTGATGGTGACGGTAGCCGTGTCGGCATTGCCATCCTGGTCGTAGACACGCACCCGCAAACTATAGGAAGTCTTGGCTTCGTAATCGAATACGGCGTTGGTCTTTATCTCACCTGTAGTCGCATCAATGGTAAACAAGTCCTTATCACCACCGATAGCCTGGTATTTATTCTGTCTGTTCTCGTTCTTTGTATCCTGGTCAAAGAGCTCAAGCGTACCCACCGTAGTACCTACAGACTTGTTCTCCTGTACCGTCATGGTGGCGTCGTCGATATCGGCACCTTCGTTGATGTCACGGATGGCGATGGTCACAATCGTCTCTGTACTACGGAGTCCTTCTGCATCCTTGGTAAAGACATTAATCTTGAACACCGAGTCAGCACGGGCGGCCATCAGTGTTTCAAAATCAATATCCTTGGCAACCGTAATTATTCCCGTTACAGAATCAATGGCAAAGACCTGGCCATCGTTACCGCCGTTAAAGTGGTATGTCAGTGCGCCATTTTCCGGGTCTGTACCGGTAACAGTCCCCACCACAGTGGCCGTATCCGTGTGTTCGTCAATGACCTGGTCCGGAATCCCCGTAACAGAAGGTCTTTCATTGCCATCTTTCACAGTAATCTTTACGGTCTTGTCAACATAAAGAGTGTCCTTTATTTCACCCGGCTTTCCATTGTCGCGGATGCGAATGGTCAGATTATACTCCGACGTTGTTTCGAAGTCGATAATATCCTTCGCCACCAAGATGTCACCAACAGAATTAACCATGAAAGCCCCTTCCGGGTCGCCATCGATAATAGTGTAGGTCAGTGTGGTATTTGCATCTACATCTTGTCCCTTAACGCAGTAGTAGGCATTTCCGTCACCGTCGGAACCGCAATCCACGTAGATTCCCACAGGCGAATTTTCGTCAATGAATCCATTTCTGGCAGTACCTGTCGGAACTTCATTTGTATCACGAACCGCAATATCCGCCCGTACATACCTGACACTGTCACCTTTGTCCCTAACTTCAATATACAGAGTGTAGGCAGAAATATCCTCATAATTCGGCTTCTTGAGCGCCGTAATCACACCCGTAGTAGCATTCAATGAGAATGTCGAACTGACATTGCCCTCCTTGATAGTGTATGTCAAGGCATCGCCGGCATCAACATCGCTGGCCACCACCTTACAGTTTGCCCCTTCGATAATCTTCTTGGTGTTCTCCGTGATGGAGCAATTCAGGACATCTGTTACCACGGGAGGCTCGTTCTTGTCGGTAATATTGATTGTCGCTGTGGCCGTAGTCGGATGGCCTTTAGTATCAGTTACCGTGACCGTCAACGTGTATTGCGACCTCGTTTCAAAATCAATAGGACCGTTCACCTTGATATTGCCTTCTGCATCTATGCTGAATAGTTCCTTGCCAACGCCCCCCGTAATTTCGTATGTCAATTTCTTATAGCCGTCTTCTGGGTCATCAGCTTCAATCCAGCAGCCCGTCGGCGTGCCAATGAGCGAATTTTCGGCAACTTCACCGGTACAATCCTTGGCAGACGGATTTTCATCCACGTTAAGAATGGTAACATTCACGGAGACAACCGTTTTATCGCCTTGCTTATCGGTTACCGTAACCTGCAACGGATAGAACTTGATTCGCTCGTAATTCAACTTACCATTGACAGTAATCGCGCCTGTTGACGCATTGATGGCAAAAGGTTTATTGTTTTCTTCATCCAAGGCAACACCATCGTTTCCGTAAGTGATTGCATAGGTCATGCCACCTTCGTTTTCAGGGTCGACAACAGAAACGGCACAAACGGCTTTTCCCTTAATACTATTCTCATATACATCGGCATTGCATCCCGTACCTCTCGGAGCATCGTTGACGGGATTTATGTTGATGGTCATCGTCTTGGTTTCGGTGTTTGCATTTTCTGGCACGGCATGCAGGTGGAACTTGACCGTCGTAAAGTTGTTCCCGTACTGGTCCGCAGGAGGCGTATACATTAAGCCACCCAAATTTCCGCTGGGGATAGATTGGTTCTTTTGAACAGGAACCCCATTGTAAGTCAAGACACCCTTTCCATTGGCCGGCAAGGTCTCTATGATTACGCTGTAATTAAGCATATTCGAGCCATCATCGTAGGTCGCCGGGAACGCGGAAATGATTATGGGCACATCTTCGTTCGTGGTAATGGTAAAATTATCTGTTTGCGGGACCAAGGGGATTGCACTGTCGTCATCATTGATGAACATACGCACGCGCCATTCGCGGGTATTGTCACCAAACACGCCGCCATCCAAATCCCAAATCTTGAGCTGGAACGCTTCTGTATTTTCAATCAGGTCGTCGTCGTTTATCCAAATCTTGATGGGCGTTGCAGGCGTACTTGTCCCAGCAGCAACATGGGCAATTTCGAACACTGAATTGTCGTCTTTGCAAAGGGGCAAGGCGTGATTTCCCGACAGGTCAACATCATCCGTGGCGGCCTTGTAACTGTCGGTAGATTTATTACCTTGGAGTACACCATCGAAGGTAAAGCAGTACTTGAAGTTGACATCCGTTGTGGGCGTCTTGGTGAGCCTGATTTGTAGAACACTGCCCTTATCATCGTCATAGTAGCCCGCAACCTTGCCTTCGGCTTCGGACAGTTGCTGGTTTACCGCCATGTCCAAGGAAATCAAGGGTGGGTCAAAGGGAACATAGCGAAAATCACCGGCAAAAGGGGCTCGAATATAGATGTTTTCGGCAACAAGTTGGCCTGCAACCGTAAAACTATTTCCTATGTTCAAAGTCCCCGAGGTAATAAAAGATCCTTGATAACTTGGGTTATCCGTAGACCCCCATTCCACGTTCTTATCAGTGTAAAACAACAAATTTCCAGCATAGTTCTGGTTGCTGATGTAGGTAAAATCACTTTTATTCGTCAAATCCCATTCACCAGTTGTCTTATTGAATTTGGTTCCCTGCGTCACATAAACCACCTGTATTAAAGGTTCATGAGACGAGTTATCTATATTAAAGCCATCACGTACAAAAACGCGAGTCAGTCTCCCACCTGGAGGCATAACAACATACAACTCAAACTTTGGAACAGTAGTAACTTTCAGGTTTTCTATGTACTTATCGAATGTACCATATTCATTTGTATAAACCGAGTCTGGAGGAACATGTATGTAGTGAACCTGATTCGTGGGAGTCGCATAGATTCCTGCATCCCATTTTGTGGGTGCAGGGATTTTAGGAACAGACAAGTGAGTATCCACATTTGGGACTCCATGAGGACAACTTGAATAATCATCGCCTACATAAACACCGTCTCTAATCTTGTTTTTCCACAATGCTTCAGTATTATCCCATTCCCCACCATTACCCGTTATTGTCCCATTAATACAATATGGGCCATCAAATCGAGTTGCCGGACTATTCAAATAGCTCGTACTCCACGAAGGTATTTGTACATCACCCAAGGTACGTAAAGGTCCTCCAAGCATTTCGGCATCAGAGAAATGGAGAAACTTTATGTTTCCTCCCGCCAATACGGGCCCGCCAAAATGATAGTCATGACCAAACTGGATATTTCCCGTCGCTGTACCATTATAGCCTGTGGTATCTTCTAGACGAACAGTTCCCTCATCTGATAGAGTAATGCCGGTAGTTCCCCACAACTTGTATTTCATCAGGGATTCCCAGTATTCTTGTTGCTTCTCCGGTTGATCACTAGATGAAGCTCCGAGACTTTCGAAGTAGAATGGGGCCACGGTCGCCGCATGCACCATTCCCATAGTCCCAACCAGCAGGGCCAGTCCAAGTAAATTTTTCTTTAACACCCACATACACTATCTCCTGGGCAGAGCCCAAATCCGCAAAATCCCCTCGATAATGCGGCACACACACGTAAAAATAAATTAATAAAAATTCTTATGCAACAATTTTGTTTCTTTTTGGATACATTTTGTGATGAAAAAAGTCTTTTTTTGCAGATTTACGAGCAAACCTATTGAGAAACGGTAACTGGAAGACAGTTAAACCGCTTGCCATCCATGAAAAAGATCGTCTGTTCCTTCTTTTCCGCTATGGAAAACGCGGCGACAAAGGACAATCCGCCCGACTGCTTCAGGGTTCCGTCAGCTGTCAAAATTTGACTATCGTTTCCCTTAATGTTTCCATCATTCAAACTTTGCCATTCTATGTTCCCATCTGAACAGGTCCCCGGATTGGGAGTGTAAGTCCAAGTGACTTGTTCGTTGAGAGCAACACTAATTTTATCTGGAACGCAGGTTCCCTCAATAGCCTTATCCCCACACAACTTAACAGAAGCACTCGACTGGCTCGTTCCATTTTTCGAGCTACTAGAATTACCAGATGTTCCGGAGGCAACGCTTACATAGATTGGTTCCACAGAACTACTGCTTGGAACCTCGGTATTCGCACTGATAACAATCTCAGAAGCGCTACTACGGCTATGGGAACTCATGGAGCCGGTATAGGTTCCTCGGCTTGAGCTGCTGGGATTCGTGTACTGCGAAGCGTCTATGGAACTGCTGTTGCCAGACCCATTTCTGGAGCTGCTACTTTCCTCGGCGTGGTTCCTGGAGTTACCTCCAGCGCCAGAACCCGCGCTGTCGGGATTGTCTCCATAACCACTTCCTTCATCTTTTTCAAAAACGCTGGCACTGCTCCCCTTGCTGGAGCTGCCCGAGGTGGCGGTACTTCCGCTGCTGGTCACGTCATCGCCTTCATCGTCATTACTGTTAGAGGAAAAATTGAAAACCGGAAGCTTCTTGCCGCTCTTGTCATAAATGAAGGCGGAATCCCCTTCTACTATGACAATATTTCCAGAAGAATCCCTGAGCACCTTGGTGTAGTCGCCCTTGTAGATTTCGCCGGTCTTCTTGGCCTTTTCCCAACAGGCCTCGTCCTTTTCGCACGCTTTAACAATGCTGTCCAGCATGTCGTAGTCGATGGTGCTCGGAAACCGGCTAATCATCATGATTTCGCTGTCGCTCAGCGGATCTATTGAACCGTCACCGCAGGACCAAAGCAAGAAACCTGCGGCAAGAATCGTCAAACCCAACACATTTTTTTTGAACATATCTCCCTCCATGCGGCCTAGAGCGACAAGAGTGTATCATAAATATAACATTTGAGAGCCATGCGCGCAACCAATTGTAAAAAAAACTATGCATTTTATCACGGATAAAGTGATTTCCTGCAGAATTCCGAGCAATTCATTCCCCAAAAAAAGTAACCCGCCGGTTATTCCGACGGGATTTTTCTTTTGGTCTGGATCCTTCGGCCTCTGGCCTCAGGATGACACTATATTAGAGAAGATCCTTAAAGAAATCATTGCCCTTGTCATCAACCAAGATGAAGGCGGGGAAATCCTTGATGGAAATCTTCCTTATGGCCTCCATGCCAAGTTCCGGGAAGGCCACGATGTCGTTGCTCAGAATATTCTGCTCGGCAAGGATAGCCGCCGGGCCGCCGATGGAACCCAGGTAGAAGCCGCCGTACTTGTGGCAAGCGTCCGTGACATCCTGGCTGCGGTTGCCCTTGGCCACCATGATCATCGAAGCACCCTTGCTCTGGAAGCGCATCACGTACGGGTCCATACGGCCTGCGGTCGTGGGGCCGAAGCTTCCGGTGGGCATGCCTTCCGGCGTCTTGGCCGGGCCGGCGTAGTAAATCGGGTGGTTGCTCACCACTTCAAGAACCGTCTTTTCGATATCGGTAAGGGCCTCGCCCTTTTCCTGCTTGTCGAAGATTTCGGCAATCTTGGCGTGGGCCATATCGCGGGCCACGATCATGGTGCCCTTCAGGTTCAGGCGGGTCTTCACCGGATACTTGGTAAGCTCGGCGAGGACATCCTTCATGGGACGGTCGAGGTCGATTTCTACCGCCGGAGCCATGTTCACGGCATCGCCCTTGGGCAAATACTGTTCCGGATGGTGTTCCATTTTCTCGAGCCAGAGGCCGTTCTCGTCAATCTTTGCCTTGATGTTGCGGTCGGCAGAGCAAGAGACACCGATAGAGACCGGGCAGCTAGCCGCATGGCGCGGGCAGCGGATCACGCGCACGTCGTGCACAAAATACTTGCCGCCGAACTGGGCACCAATGCCCGTCTTCTGGCAGATGTGCAAAACCTTTTCTTCCATTTCCAGGTCGCGGAACATGCGTCCGCCTTCAGAACCGGTGGTCGGAAGGTCGTCCAGGTAGCCGCAGCTGGCAAGCTTCACGGTGTGGGTGTTCATTTCGGCAGAGGTCCCGCCAATCACGATGGCCAGGTGATACGGAGGGCAAGCCGCCGTACCCAAAGTCTTTACTTTGTCCGAAATAAACTTCTCGAGAGACTTGGGGTTGAGGAGCGCCTTGGTCATGGGCCAGTAGTAAGTCTTGTTGGCAGAGCCGCCGCCCTTAGCCACGAACAGGAACTTGAGGTCCGCGCCCTCTTCAGCGTGGATGTCAATCTGGGCAGGCAAGTTGCAGGCCGTGTTCTTCTCCTCGTACATGGTGAGGGGGGCAATCTGGCTGTAGCGCAGGTTCTTACCGGTGTAGGCGTTGTAGATACCTTCAGAAATCGCTTTCGCGTCGTCGGCGCCGGTCCAGACCTGCTGGCCCTTGTGGCAAATACAGATGGCAGTCCCGGTGTCCTGGCAGAACGGGAGAATTCCCTTGGCGGCCACGCAGGCGTTCTTCAAAAGCGTGAGGGCCACGAACTTGTCGTTGTCCGATGCCTCCGGGTCCTGCAAAATCTTTGCCACCTTCTGGGTGTGGGCCGGGCGGAGCCTGAAGCTCACTTCCTCGAACGCCGCCTGGGCGATCTTGGTCAGCGCCTCGGGGGCGACCTTCAAAATCTTCTTGCCTTCGAACTCGGCAACGGAAATGCCGTCCTTGCCGAGGTTCACGTATTCAGTCTTGTCTTCGCCGTGCTGCACGGTCGCTTCGTATTTGAATGCCATAGTAGTTTAGGGGTTAGGGGTTAGGATCTAGGGGTTAGGGGTTACGGGGAAAGCCTTCCCCTCGGTGGCACGTTGTTGCCACCTACCCCTTCTAGCGGGCTTCAATCGCCAGCCCGCAACGCCTGGCTTACAGTTCATATATTACAAGATAAAATTTCCATGCCCAAATGGAGCGTTTTCGGCTCTTTTAGGCCGCAATAATCAGCAAAAAAGCGACAAAAGGATAAAAAAAGCGGACAAAATGATTTTTTTTGAAAAAAAGTGAGCAAATCGGACAAAGAAGTGCTATTTTTAGAGCGTTAAAGTTTAAACATAGAGAGGATTACTATGAAGATTAAGAATCTGTTGCTGGCAACCATGCTGGCTTCTGCCGTTGCCTTTGCAGCTGATGCCGCAAAGCCTGCCGCCGCAGCCCCCGCTGCCGCTCCTGCAAAGACCGAAGCCGCCGCACCGGCTGCTGCTCCTGCCCCGGCTGCTGAAGCCGCTGCTCCCGCAGCTGCTGCCCCTGCTGAGGCCGCACCGGCACCCGCAGCCGAAGCTGCTCCGGCTGCCGCTCCTGCTGAAGCCGCCGCTCCCGCTGCTGCTCCTGCTGATTCTGCCGCTCAGCCTGCTGCCGAGGCCGCTCCCGCCGAAGCCGCTGCCGCTCCTGCTGATTCTGCCGCTCAGCCTGCTGAAGCAGCCGCACCCGCCGACTCCGCTGCCGCCGCTCCGGCTGAAGCCGTAGCCGCCGCAGATACCGCCAAGGCCGACTCCGCCGAAGTGCTGGAAGC
>Ga0247608_10005468_pt1 | contig 13720 bp, 9 predicted proteins | sample 176DNAGHGlowgp2_FD_193490 | JGI IMG/M metagenome (GOLD analysis project Ga0247608, IMG submission 193490) | Sheep rumen microbial communities from Palmerston North, Manawatu-Wanganui, New Zealand - 1766 DNA GHGlow gp2 | ecosystem: Host-associated > Mammals > Digestive system > Stomach > Rumen ...
ATCATACATAAGCAACTTGTATGTATCGTCAATAGCCAAATCTTTCGGTGTAGTTCCACTAACGTAATCTGATACTGTATTACCTGCTTTATCTTCTACTGAGTATCCTAAAGTACTATTCTTTACAACTGTAAATGTATACTCAGCAGCTTTCTCAGTAGTACCGGCAGTAGTATATGCTTTTACTGTATAGACTCCCGCATCTACATCCGTATTATCATCAGCATCTACAATCGTTGCAACCTCTGTATTTGATGTTGCATCATCACCCAATGAAGCCCATGCTGTTTCCGGCACATCTGTAACAGTAAATCCAGTGGCTTCGTTACCCTCTGAATCGTAAATTTTCCAAATAATATCCTCAGCTGCACCCTTATAGTTAAATGACTCTGTAGCAGTTAATTTCAATTCTGCTGCAGTAGTATTAGTATCTTCTGCCAAAGACTCAGCAGGTAAATACTTAACTGTGCCGGAAATTGCAACCGGAGTTGAAGCCTGCTCTGCTTTTGTGACAGTAATTTCAGCAGTAGCAATCTCCTCTATTTCATTATCATTATTAGAAGTATCTGAATCATATTTAAGAGCTAACGTTACCGTTCCACTTTTGGTATTTCCAAGAGTTATTGTTCCCACAGCGGTATTTGCATTAGCATTACTCACAACACTATTACTAGCAATTGTTGATCCGGTTCCACCATCATCTTTAATAACAATTTGTACACTTTCAGTAGCGCCCAAAACAGTGTCACCAGTATAAGTTACAGAAACTGTCTGACCACCAAAACCAGCAGCCTTATCTACAGTCAATTTGTCCACTGTCGGTGCTGCCGCAAATGCTGTCATAGGCATTAATGCACCAATGTTTGCTACTGTCAATGTCGTTGCTAACGCCATTGACAAATGTCTACCATGTAGTCTCCTCATAGTAAATTTTCTCCCTTCATAAAAAGTTGTTGTCCGATATAATGTATTGTATTTGCGATATATCGTATCTGAAACATATTGTATCGCACATTTGCGATAATGTCTATCGCTTTTGCGTATTAAAATTTTATTAACAGATAATAACTATTGAGCTAAAGATTTTTTCATAAAAGAAGGGGACAACTATGTTTGACGCACTTGGCAGAATTACAGAACTTCGTGAAGCTAGAGGTTATTCTGTCTATAGGCTGGCAAAAGAATCTGGGATTCCACAATCTACTTTTATGACCTGGTATTCACAAAATAGATATCCCAGCATTGACAAAATAGAAGCCATTTGCGATACGTTAGGGATCACTCTTCCTGAATTTTTCAGTGATACTGATCAATTAGAAACCGGTAGAATTTCATCAGAATTAACGGAATTAAATTCCAAATACTTACTTTTGACTCCATATCAAAAGAATGCAATCATCACAACAATAGATGCTTTTCTACATAAATAATAAAGGCGACCTTGTTCACATGCCGAACACTGTCGCCTTTTTTCATAGGTATATTCCACTATATATAATCATTATCATTATTCTTCCAATTTACTATGTGCTGAAATATATTCCGCACACAGTAAAAACTCAAGCTCCACATTTCCTGTGTGTAGCAACATCTCCCACACATAGGAAATCCTCAACACCAGATTTCACTATGTGCAGCTATAGTTTTTATTCTCCACTTAAATGTCTGCGCCTTAGTTGGCCGCAGGCACCGTCAATGTCGCGTCCCATCTCTCGCCTGATCGTTGCATTTATGTTTCTCTTCTCGAGGCGCTTCTGAAAATCTCTTACTCTCTCCTTTGTGCTTTCAACAAAGTCCCTCTCCTTTATCGGATTTACGGGGATCAGATTAACAACACAGTTAAGACCTGATAAAAGCTGAGATAATTCATCCGCGTCTTCATCAAAATCATTTACTCCGCCAACCAGCGAATATTCAAAAGTAAGCTGTCTGCCTGTCCTGTCAAAGTACCTCTTACAGGCTTCAATAAGTTCATCAATCGAGTACTTATTTGCTATAGGCATAAGCTGCTGCCTCTTTTCCTGATTTGATGCATGCAGCGAAATAGCCAGATTGATCTGAAGCTTTTCATCTGAAAGTCTGTCAATATTGGGAACAATTCCGCAGGTAGAAACTGTTATATTTCTCTGTCCTATGTTCAATCCGTTTTCATCGGATAAAAGTCTTACAAACTTAAGGACATTATCATAGTTATCCAGAGGTTCTCCACTTCCCATGACAACAATTCTTGATACTTTTTCATTTGTATCCCGTGATATGGCATAAATCTGATCAAGAATTTCGGAAGGTTTTAAGTTTCTCTCCACGCCATCAATAGTGGACGCACAAAATCTGCAGCCCATTCTGCATCCTACCTGAGATGATACGCATACACTGTTTCCAAATTTGTATTTCATGAAAACACTCTCTATAAGGTTGCCATCAGATAAGGCAAACAAGTATTTTCTGGTCCCGTCTATTTTGGATTCCTGAACTCTTTCTATTCTGAGAGAAACATATTCACATTCGCCTGTGAGTTTTTCCTTCAGACTTTTAGGCAGATTGGACATCTCATCAAATGACCTTGCCATTTTCCTGTGCATCCAGTCATACAACTGCCTGGCCCTGAATTTTGGTTCGCCAAGACCTAATATATATTCTTCCAGTTCTTTTTTATTAAAAGATTTTATATCAACCATATCTTTAACTGATTTTAAATTACAACTAATATATTAAAAAGCAAATGACTGTTACAATGAAAGTATGTACAGCCATCCGCATTTTTGTATTAGTTCGTTCTCCTTAATTTCGCTATAAAGAATCCATCTGTGCCATACTCACCCGGAGCAAGCTGAATATATCCGTTCTTTACTGTTTCCTTTTCTCTCATCATCTCAGGAAGCCTGTCTGTAATATCAACTGCTTCAAAGGGATAGTTTTCAAGAAACCATGCTACATTGTCGTCATTTTCTTCTTTTGTCATCGTGCAGGTACTGTAAACAAGCGTGCCACCCACTTTGACATAGTCCCACACGCAGGAAAGGATTTCTCTCTGCTTTTCCTGAAGAGCACGTATAGCCGCTGGCTCTGTATTCATCTTGATATCGGGTTTTCTTCCGATAACACCAAGTCCCGTGCAAGGAAGATCGCAAAGAAGCACATCAGCTGCATTTTCAAATTCTTCTCTATGCTTTGATGCGTCATTCTGACGTACCTCTACATTATCAAGCTGCATTCTTCGCACGTTCTCCTGGATGAGCATGCATTTGTTCTCAGATATATCGCAGGCTATTACTTTTCCTGTTCCATTCATATTATCTGCTGCGTGAAGGCTCTTACCTCCTGGAGCTGCGCAGACATCGATCACGGTATTTCCAGGCTTTACATTTGCAACTTCACCAACAAGCATTGAGCTTACGTCCTGAACAATCCACGCACCTTCCGAAAAACCGGGAATGTACATGATATTATCAGTATGGTACATATTAAGCGCATACGGAAGAACAGGGCTTGCTTTAAGAACTATTCTGCCATCATTAGCCGTCTTCATTTTGGCTACAAGGCTCTTAATATCCTCTGCTTTATATCTTTTGCTGAATCTTATCGTGACGGGTCTTGGCTCAAGGAAAAACTTAAATGCCGTAAGTGTCTTATCAAGACCATAGTCACTACTCCATTTATCCGCAAGCCACTGCGGCTGAGAATATCTTATGGCCAAATATGCACTTTTTGTGCTTCTGGTAACTCCGGGATCCGGCCAATCTATATTGTCCTTATTTCTTGCAATGTTTCTCAGGACTCCGTTTACAAAGCCCTTCAGATTCTTAAGTCCGTGGTTTATTGCAAGCTTTACAGACTCATTAACTGCTGCCGAATCAGGAACAGAGTCCATATACATGATCTGAAAGGTTCCCATTCTTATTATGCAGCGAATATTTGGATTCATCTTAGCAGTGCCGGTTTTGGCATACAGATTGATTATATAATCCAAAGTTATGGTTCTTTCGATCGTGCCCTCTGCAAGATATTTGATGAATGCCTTGCTTTTGGTATCAAGATAGTCCATTCTGTCGAGGGCATGCTTCACCCCTGCAAACTCTCTGACACCTTTTTTCTCCATATCCATCAATATGCCAAAAGCTATATCTCTTTCATTTATTTGCATTGCCATATCAGTCCCGCCTTCTGTTTCCGCCACCTACAATAAGAACAAGTCTAAGCAGCTGCAGAATCGATGATGCAGCTGCAGCAACATATGTAAGTGCAGCAGCAGAAAGAACCTTTCTTGACTTACTAAGCTCATCCTCAGCAAGAATTCCATAATCCCCAAGCATTACCAGTGCTCTGTGGGATGCATTAAACTCAACAGGAAGTGTTACAAGCTGAAAAGCAACAGCAAGTGAAAATACTACGACGCCCAGCTTTGCAAGCGGTGTCATACCGATAATAATTCCAAGAATGATTATCGGCAGTCCCAGCTTTGAACCGATATTTGCAGCAGGTACAAGAGCTGCCCTGATGCTAAGCGGAACATATCCTGTGTGATGCTGAAGTACATGTCCGCATTCATGTGCAGCAACGCCTATAGCTGCAACGCTGTTTGAACCATAAGTAGCATCAGACAAATTAACTGTTTTGGTTCTGGGATCATAATGGTCCGTAAGATTGCCTGAAACATGTGCCACTCTTACATCTGTTATTCCATTTCTCATAAGGAGCTCCTGTGCAACCTGAGCTCCTGTTTTACCGGTCATGCTCCTTACTCTTGCATATTTACTATAGGTTGCATTAACCAATCCGCTGGCAGCCATACACAAAACGGCTCCGATCAAAACAAGAATATATGTGGGATCATAAAACATGCTGTAATATCCGTAATGATACATAATTACCTCCTAAGGCCTGCTGCCTCTAATATTTTTATTTTTCAGTGATTCAGCCAAGTGTCATTCCTTTTTCAATATCATATCCGAGAAGGAAGCTCTTTACATCCATTCTCTTTTTACCCTCAAGCTGTACCTCAGAAATTTCAAGTATTCCATCGCCCGTATTTACGCAAAACGAATCTTTATCAACGCTGTAAACTGTACCCGGAACATTGTTTGCTCTCTCGGGAATTGCCTTTACCGTCCATATTTTGAGCATCTTGCCATTTATTCTTGTAAATGAACTTGGCCAGGGATTCATTGCTCTTACCAGATGGGAAATAGATGCTGCTGAAGCATTCCAATTGATATGCCCCATTTCCTTATGGATCTTGCCGCATTTTGTTGCCTTAGACTCATCCTGGGGAACAGGTGTGATCTCACCCTTCTCAATCCTTGGCAAAGTCTCTGTAACAAGCTCAGCACCAAGCATCATGAGTTTATCAAACATGCTGCCTGCTGTATCGGTTTCCGTTATTGGAATTGTTTTTATCGCAATGATATCGCCGGTATCCATGCCTGCATTCATCTGCTGGATAGTAACACCCGTCTCTGCATCTCCCTCCAGGATTGCAAACTGTATCGGCGCAGCACCTCTGTATTTGGGAAGAATAGATGCATGTATATTGATGCATCCAAATCTGGGTATATCAAGTATTTCCTGAGACAAAATCTGTCCAAATGCTGCAACTACATAGATATCTGCTTCAAAAGACTTAAGTGTATTTACCGCATTCTCCTCTTTTATCTTTTCAGGCTGAAAAATCTGAAGACCATGCTTAAGAGCACATTCCTTGACAGGCGAAAAAGCCATTTCCTTTCCCCTGCCCTTTGGTCTGTCTGGCTGCGTAACAACTGCAGTTATCTCATGACCTGCTTCTATCAGAGCTTCAAGAGCCGGAACAGCAAAATCCGGTGTCCCCATATATACTATTTTCATTTATTTTGTATCTCCTTATTAATTAAAAGAAGCCCTATTTCGGCAATATCAGTTTACCATTTAAGGGCTCTTTTGTACATTTACTCGGCTTCCTGCGAAAGCTCCTCGTTATCTACAAGATCTCCTTCAACTTTCTCGACATACATATGACCATCAAGATGATCAAGCTCATGACAGATAGCTCTTGCAAGAAGTTCTGTTCCTTCAAGCTCAAAAGGCTTCATATCAAGGTCATACGCTCTTACCTTTGCGTAGTTGGGTCTTGTTACAATTCCTGACTTTCCGGGAAGTGAAAGACATCCTTCATATCCTGTCTGCTCTCCGCTTGTCTCTAGGATCACAGGATTTATTAAAATATGAGGATCATCTCCGGTACAATCAATCACCACGATCCTCTTAAGAACTCCCACCTGTGGAGCAGCAAGTCCAACACCATTTGCCTCGTACATAGTTTCAAGCATATCATCAACAAGTTCTCTTATTCTGGGAGTAACTTCTTTAACCTCTTTGCAGGGACGTGCAAGAACGTCATCGCCATATTCTCTGATTTCTCTAAGCGCCATCTCTATTCCTTCTTTCTATAAATATACAAATGTTCTATAACACTATACCACAAATCTCAAATTTAAAAAGTATTCTGTTTCATCAATTAGAAAACCAATATTTTTTGAAAATTGTTGCTTTTTTCATTATTGTGTGTTAAATTGTCGCAGGGGGAATAAATCATAAAGGGGAAAATCATGAAAAAAGTACAACGTTTTTTAGTTTCTATGGTCTTGGTCTGCTCATTGGCATTCACGTCAGGATGTGGACCTGTAGGTTTCTATGTCAGACTTGGAAGTTCTCTTTTGAGCAGATTTACAAGTTCTTCGACACCTATTCACAATTACGAATTTAGCGAAGCATTTATCTGTTCCAATGGCACAGACGGCAATGACCTTTTGTTTGTCAATTATATGGGCACAAATAATGCAGATGAAAACGAAACACAGATTTCATTCAGTCTTGACATGAGTGCGACTCTTAACGGAACTCCTCTTGAAAGTGGATATCCTATGTACAGCAATCCGTATGTTATTTCTGATGACACTACTGTTGCTCCGGATGAACAAAAGCTCCTTCAGGCTGTTTTTGAGCTTCCTAGCGAATACAGCACCGGTGACATTCATCTTACCTGCTCATCTTACACCGAAGATTACAAGAAAAAGCTCGATGTAATGGATGAGACGATCAAGATTGAAGAGCTTGAGAGAAAAGGCTCTGTTTCACAGTACAGCGCAGCTATTGAAGGTGCAGTACTCACTGATGACGGCGAAGGAAACAATCTTCTTATAGTAGACTATATCTTTACAAATAACAGTCAAGAAGCTGCAAGCTTCCTTGGTTCCTTAGACGCAAAGGCTTTCCAGAATGGTATAGAGCTCTCATCTGCTTATCTTCCTTACAATCATCCCTTAGCAGATGATGAAAAAGAAGGAAACGGATATAAAGATATTCAGCCCGGTGTTTCTATCGAATTCAGACAGATTTATCAGCTTAGCGACAATGTAAGCAATGTTGATGTAAAAATCGTTGATTCCTACAGCTTTGACAGCGCATCAGTCCTTGAAAAGAGCATCGCTCTCACAGATGCTTCTGCAACAGCTGATACAATAAAGGCCGGCAGCGCAGATACTTCAAGTAAATTCTCATTCAGAGTAGATGCTGCCGTTATCGGTATCAACGAAAACTATACTGCTCCTGCAGTATTCCTTGTAGGCGAATTTACCAACAACTCTGATGAATCAATGTCATTCTCTTCAGTTGTTGATGCCAAAGCACAGCAGGGCGGCTACTCCCTTTCATCAAGCTATATAACCGGAGCAAGCACCTTCAACTACAATGACATCGAACCCGGCACAACAATCCCTGTTATCATCGGATACGAACTGTTTGACCTTGATACAGATGTTACTATCACTGCAACCGACAGCACACACTATGCTAACGAAGTTCTCTTCACACAGACTTATACAATCAACGAACTGATCAATAATACTCGCTACTTCGCAGATCAGTACGGCATCATCGACGAAGAACTTGGCGAAGACTTCTAAGTAGTTTTAACAAAAATATCCCTCAAAGAACAAACGTCGCTTGAAATCCAAGCGACGTTTTTCATATCAGAATCCCTGTACAGGATCAAAATCAAATTGTACCTGAAGTCTGCTAAGCTCTCCTTTTTTCTCGAAATCGTCAAGTTCAAATGCAATAGCATCCTTCATTTCTATGAGGCAATCTATGTTCTCATGTTTTACATATATTACCATTCTGTATATATCATTTATCTTGCTTATGGCTGCTGATGCGGGGCCAATGATCACGGCCCCTTCAATTCTCATTCTTTCGATGACAGCCCTTAAGTAATTTGCCTTTTCTTTTCCGAAGTCTTCATCCATAGCCCATATCTGAATTGCCAGCATATGTGCGGTCGGAGGATATTTAAGAAGTGACCTGTAGGATATTTCCTCTTCGTAAAAAGCTTTATAGTCCTGATTCTTTGAACATACGATGCTGTAGTTATCAGGCTGATAGGACTGTATGACAACATGCCCCGGGTATTTCCCTCTTCCTGCTCTTCCTGCAGCCTGAGTAAGTAGCTGGAATGTTCTCTCGCCCGCTCTGTAATCCGCGGCATTCAAGGACATATCAGCCGCCAACACTCCGACCAGAGTCACATTTGGAAAATCATGTCCCTTTACTATCATCTGTGTTCCCACAAGAATGTCAGCTTCCTCAGAAGCAAAAGAGGACAATATCTTTTCATAACTTCCCTTGGTTCTGGTCGTATCGGCATCCATCCTTAAAACGCGCGCCTTGGGGAAAAATTTGTATACCTCTTTTTCTATCTGCTGGGTTCCCGCTCTGAAAGCAGAAACATATTTAGATCCGCACTCCGGGCAGATCCTGCTGACAGGCTGGGTATGACCGCAGTAGTGGCATACCAGCATGCCTCCTCTGTGCTCCGACATGGACACGTCACAATGAGGACATTTAAAAACATAACCACAGGCTCTGCATGAAACAAATCCGGCAAGCCCTCTCCTATTGATAAATAACATAGCCTGATGCCCGCTACTTAATGTTTCCTCCAGCCTCTCCTGCAGTGCTCTGCTAAAGATTGATCTGTTGCCGCTTCTTAGTTCATCTCTAAGGTCTGCAACCTCTACTTCAGGAAGAGTTCCTCCAGTTAGTCTCTCATTAAGTTCAAAGAGCTTATATTCGCCGTTTTGAGCCCTGTAATAAGATTCAAGTGAAGGAGTTGCTGAGCCAAGAACAACACTCGCCCCACCGGGGACAAGCTTTGAAAGCTCTATAGCCACATCCCTTGCATGATATTTGGGCATAGTTTCGCTCTTATAGGAAGTCTCATGTTCCTCGTCGATGATGATAAGCCCCACATTGGGAAACGGAGTAAACAGCGCTGATCTTGGCCCGATAATAATATCTATATCTCCCTCTTTTGCGCGTTTTGCCTGATCATATTTTTCTCCGGCAGATAATGAACTGTTCATAACAGACACCCTGTCTCCAAAATGCCTGTAAAAACGCATAAGTGTCTGATAGGTCAGGGCGATTTCAGGAATAAGGACTATGGCCTGCTTCCCGCGCTCAATGATCTTGTCTATCATTTCGATATAAACTTGAGTTTTTCCGCTTCCTGTTATCCCGTGTATGAGATATGTTCCCTTATCTCCACGGTCAAAATCACTTATGACGCTGTCCACAATATTTTGTTGTTCGGCGCTTAAAACAATGTTTTTCTTTTCAGACGATGTGCTGTTTACAGGATTTCTGTAATAGCTTTCCTCTTCAACCTGCACTATTCCCATATCCGAGAGAGCTTTTATCACAGCGCCGGTCACGTTAAGCTTCCCTGTTATAAATTCATACGGGATTCTCTCTTTAGGGTCTTCTAATAGTTTTTCAAGAAGTCTTGCCCTTGCAACCTGATGCTTTTTTACACAATTTGCGTAAAAGTCTCTAGCCTGCCTCTCATCCGTTTTAAGGAGGACATACTTGTGCTTTAACCCTGCCGTCTTTTTTCGTACCGGAAGGACAGTGCGCAGAGCATTTATCATTGTGGATCCGTATCTTCTGTGTATCCATGCTGCAAGCCTGACCATGATCATATCGGAGGACACCTCATCCTCTGACAGATCTGCTATCTCTTTTAGCTTATCGGGTGCAAACTGCGGTTTGTCTGTCAGTTCAACAACATATCCTGTCCTTATAGTGTTGCCCTTACCGAAAGGTATTTTTACGCAGCTTCCCACATCGATCCTGCCCTTTAGTCTGTCCGGGATCTTATACTGGAAAGGTCTGTCTACCTTTTCATGTGAAATGTCTATTATTAAATTGGCATATGTAAATTCAGTATTATCTGTAAATGTCATGTGCCCTGCTTTTTTCTACTTTTTATTCTGCTTTGATTTCTTCGAGGATCTCTTTGATCAAAACTCTCTCATCCATAGGATATTTTACGCCCTTAATTTCCTGATAATCCTCGTGACCTTTACCTGCAAGAACAATGATGTCGCCATGTTCACCGTGCTCTATAGCATATTTGATAGCTTCCTTTCGGTCTTCTATCATAATATATTCACCGTCTGTCTTCTTCATTCCGGTCTCGATATCTTTCATTATTTCGATAGGATCCTCGAAACGCGGGTTGTCAGAAGTGATGATTGTAAAGTCCGCAATCCTGCCGCTTACCTCACCCATCTCAAATCTTCTGCTCTTTGCTCTGTTTCCGCCGCAGCCAAACAGGCATATAAGTCTTGTCGGATGATAATCTCTAAGTGTGCTAAGAAGGCTCTTAAGCGCCATCGCATTGTGAGCATAGTCGATCATCATGGTAAATTCATCAGATACTTTTACCATCTCAATTCTGCCCTTAACATGAGCTTTCTTAAGTGCATCGGTTATCTGATCGTTTGTGCAGCCGAGGTGCTTTGCCACGTCTATCGCACAGAGTGCATTGTATACACTGAATCTGCCGGGTGTGGGAACCTGCGCATGAAGTGAAATATCACCATCTGTATCAAATAAAACTCCCAGTTCACCGGGCTTATGCATGTATGCGAGGTTGATAGCTCTAAGATCTGCTTCCTCAGAAAAACCATAGGTTGTAAGTTCACAGGTATGACCTTCAAGAACATCCTTCATTCTGGGATCGTCAGCATTAGCTATTCCAAGTTTGCACTGCTTAAACAAGAGTCCCTTACAATGCATATAGTCATCGAAGTCCTTATGCTCATTAGGGCCGATATGATCTGCCTCAATATTTGTAAATATGCCAATGTCATAGATAAAGCCCTGGCTTCTGTGAAGCATGAGTGCCTGAGAAGATACTTCCATAACGACGCTGTCACATCCGGCTTCAACCATTCTGCTCATATATTCCTGAAGTTCATAAGACTCAGGCGTAGTGTTCTCTGAATGAATGTGCTCATCACCTATGATAACTTCGATCGTACCGATAAGTCCGCATTTATGGCCGGCATTCTCAAGCATATTTCTGATCAGATAAGTAGTTGTTGTTTTACCCTTTGTTCCTGTAATACCGATAGTTTTGAGCTTTTCTGCGGGATGTCCAAACCATGCAGCAGATATAAATGCCATCGCATATCTTGTACTCTCAACTTTTATGATAACTCCCTCGCAGTCAGCGGGAACATCAACTGCTTTTTCTGTAACGATGCAGGCAGCACCCTTTTCGAAAGCTTCGGCTGCTACTGAATGTCCATCAAAGTTAGCGCCTTCTATGCAAATAAAAAGACAGCCGGGCACTATTTTTCTGTTGTCGCGAACTACCGCAGTAATGTCCATTTCTTCAAGATTTGCTGCCTTATCTGTGTTCCCAACAAATGCAGTATAGTCGAGATTCTTAAGAATTTCTTTGATTTTCATGTATATTTTTCCTCCAAATCTTAATTATCTATCGTTTTTCTTAATATTTTAAACATATTCTATTCACATTTATTCTGTAATATTTATATCAAGATAGTTGATTGAAGAAACTATCTCCCCCTCATAAGAAACCGCAGACACACGCTTTTAGCGTGTGTTTTGTGGTTTATGAAGAAATTTTCTTATAATCCAAAAGCATGATCTGAAGATTCTCTTCTCCTCTAAATTCATTTATATCAGCTTTATATGCAACATTAATCATCATTTTATCATGACTCTTTCCATTGTACAGTCTATCTCTCATATCCACTCCAAATGTTTCATCAAGGAAAGAATTAAACTCATTGGTTTTTCCAAATAGGATCATATCGATTACTTCAGAATTGATATCTCTTACTTTATATTTCCCGACATTTTGATTTTTTCCTATAATCTTTCCGGAAATCAGTTCAACATTCCTTGCTACAAATTTAGGCTCCGGATTGTCTATTCCAAAAGGAGCAAGCTTCTCAAATTCTCTAACAAGAGGAATATTAAGATAACCAAGCGGAAGCTCCATATCAAGGTGAAGATCCTCCACAAAGTCTTCAGGTTTTAATGTGCTGTTTGCATTAAGGGCATCTCTGAAAGCATCAATATTTTCTTTCTCAAGCGAAAATCCGGCTGCCATCTTATGTCCGCCAAACTTGGTAAGTAAGTCCTTACATTTACTTAGTTCTTCAAACATATGATATTTCTCAATAGATCTTCCTGAGCCTTTTACGCCGCCATTTTCCGCATCAGTAATGATAAAGACAGGTCTTGAAACAGCCTCTCTTACCTTGCCTGCTATGATTCCCGCAAGAGATTCATGAAGATCTGGTAAATATATAACAACAACATCCGGCAGATCGTCCCCGTATTCTTCAAGTTTAGCAAGCGCTTTGCTTGTACCTTCTAATGTCATCTGCTTACGTGAGTCATTTAATTTCTTTAAATCTTCAGCATATTTAGCAGCAACATTGCTGTTTCTTTCCATCAAAAGCTCCAGCCCTCTCATGGCAGAATCAAGTCTGCCGCTTGCATTAAGGCATGGTCCAAGTATGAAGCCGTATGAATAGCAGCTTATGTTATATTCATCCAGCTCTGTCGCCCTTATAAGCTGCTTAAGACCTACATTTTCTGTGCCGGGAATATTTCTCATCGAATCTATGACCATTGTTCTGTTTTCATCAGTAAGAGGCATTACATCACATACTGTTGCCCATCCTGCAAATATTCTGAGATCCTTCATGAATCTTTCAGTAACAGTGATTCCCATTGTTTCTATAAGAAGCCATACAAATTTGTATGCAACTTGTGCTCCGCAAATTTCCTTAAAGTTCTCAGGATCATTATCGAATCTTTTAGGATCTACAACTGCATCTGCAGCGGGAAGCACCATCTTTTCGTGGTCATCTTCCTCATATCCGACTTCATGATGATCTGTGACTATCACAGTCATTCCAAGCTCTTTAGCATAGCTTATCTCATTTATTGCGGCAATGCCGTTGTCGCAGGTTATCAGCGTATCGATTCCGTCCTCATGAGCTCTCTCGACAAGTCCCATACTAAGTCCGTATCCATCATTCATTCTGTGAGGAAGCCTTACGTCCACTTTTCCTCCGCAGGCTTCTATTCCCCTTTGAAGAATATATGAAGAGCAAATTCCATCAACGTCATAATCTCCGATTATCCTGATCCTGCTATTTTTTTCAATAGCATTTTGCATTACCAAAACAGCCTTTTCCATATCGGGCAAAAGCTCCGGTCTTGATAGAGAATCAATATCTGCAGTAAGAAAGCTTTTTATCTTCTCCTGCTCATAGACATCCCTATTTCTTAAAATCCTTGCTGTAATGGGAGATATACCGTTCTCTGCAGCTATTTTATTAAAATCAGCACC
>Ga0247608_10005472_pt1 | contig 13711 bp, 9 predicted proteins | sample 176DNAGHGlowgp2_FD_193490 | JGI IMG/M metagenome (GOLD analysis project Ga0247608, IMG submission 193490) | Sheep rumen microbial communities from Palmerston North, Manawatu-Wanganui, New Zealand - 1766 DNA GHGlow gp2 | ecosystem: Host-associated > Mammals > Digestive system > Stomach > Rumen ...
ACGTGCCAAAGGTATATCGCTGCGCCTTGCAGCGCGTTGTTCAAATTTCTCAATAGTCAATTCTTCGCTCTTGGGCTTGTCAGTCCTTCCACTCAGGCGTACGCTGGCCGAGATGATACGTGCTGTACGGTCATTCTCCCTCTTCATTCCTGTTAGTGTTACCATATTTATGCGCATTAAATTGTCATAACGGCTGCAAAGGTACATTTTTTCGCAAACTTGATGCAAACGGGACGTTAAAAATGCAAAAAGGTGGGCAAAACGACGAACGAAGCAATCACTAAATGATGCTTACATCAATTTTGTGCTTGCAAGGAGGAATAAGACCAAAGGTCAAAGGTCAAAGTGTTGCGTTTTTTCACTTTCGCAAGCTAAAACTATTGTTCATGCTTTAATACGATGCAAAACGGTGGTTACACTCCAGGGCGTTGATGCGCTTCATCTCGTCGGGTGTCAGTTCGAAGTCGAAGATGTCATAGTCCTCAGCGATGTGAGCAGCGTTGGAAGAGCCGGGAATAGCGATGGTGCCGCATTGCAGATGCCAGCGGAGGAAGACTTGATAGGCTGACTTGTTATGAGCAGCAGCAATGCTGGTGATAACCTCATGTTCGGAGAGGGTCTTAATACCCGTACCACGACCACCCAGCGGGAACCATGCTTCGAGGATAGTACCCAACTTGGCGATATGAGCCTTCACGCTGCGGCTCTGATGGTAAGGATGTGTCTCATTCTGCAGCACGGCAGGCTTGATGGTGGCAATCTTCATCATGCGGTCAATGTCGTCCTCATAGAAATTCGAGAGACCGATGCTACGAATCTTTCCTGCCTTCACGCCACGCTCCATCGCCTGATAGGCATCTTCATCGTGGGCTGCTGTGTGATGCAGCAGGAGCAGATCAATGTAGTCGAGTCCAAGTCGCTCAAGTCTTTCGTCCACCTCATAATCTGCATTATTGAATGAGGATGTCCAGAGCTTTGAGGTGACGAAAATATCCTCACGCTTGATGCCGAAGTCCTGCATGGCACGACGGATGCCACGCCCCACGCCCACCTCGTTGCCGTAGATGTCAGCGGTGTCGATGAGTCGCATTCCGACCTTCAATGCGTTATAGACCGACTCCTCCGCCTGGGCAGTGGAGAGGTAGAATGTCCCTATGCCGATGATGGGCATGTCATAACCGCTATTCAATTTTACCGTGCGGGTCTCAAAATTGAATGGATTTGTCATACTGAATGTAATGCTGTCAATTTCACTGGTTGGAATCTCCACGGTTGTACCGTCATTCTTGTGAATCTCAGTCTTCTGGCACTGCACGTTCAGACAGACCGCCAGAAGCAGGGCGATGGATGTTAATACCTTATTCATACCTAATTAGTCTGTAGGATTATACTGCGAAAACCACTTCACCTGATCTTCATACGACATGTTGAAGTAACGCTTCTCCTTGTGCAGTTGGTGGATGCGCTCCATCTCGTAGTTAGAGAGGGCGAAATCGAAGGTCTCGATGTTCTCATGGATGTAGTCTGGATTCGAAGCACCAGGGATAACAGAGAAGCCCTTCTGCATGTGCCAACGGATAATAATCTGGGCGGGACTCTTACCATGAGTCTTGGCTATCTCGTTGATAACGGGGTCACGCAGAATTTCACCTTTAGAGTCACGTCCGCCAAGTGGGAACCAACACTCAATCTGAATGTTGTGCTTGGCAGCCATCTTCTGCCAATACTCACGCTGAGCATAAGGATGGCACTCTATCTGAACAATCTGCGGCACGATGCGGCAGTTCTCCACGATGGAGTTCCAAATGCTGTCGTTCACATCGAAGTTGGAGATGCCGATGGCGCGAACCTTGCCACTCTCTAATGCCTTTTCCATTTCCTTCCAGCCGCCCACAAAGTCGCCTACGGGCTGATGGAAATAAACCAGGTCGATATAGTCAACACCTAAGCGTCCGCACATGCGGTCGATGGCTTTCAGTGTCTTACCCTCACCATACTCGTTGGGCCACAACTTACTCGTGATCCAAATCTCGGAACGGTCAATGCCGCTATCCTTCACTGCCCGTCCTACACTACGTTCATTACGATAGGCATGTGCCGTGTCAATATGGCGGTAGCCACACTTCAAGGCGGTCATTACCGAGTTATAGGTCTCCTCACCATCAGGAATACTATACACCCCGAGTCCGAATTGTGGCATCTGCACGCCATTGTTCAGCGTCAAATACGTCTGCTTCACTTGTCCGTTCATAACCATTACTATCATCAATGCGATTAAACTAAAAAGAACTTTTTTCATCGTTTTGGATTTTTTTGTGGGTACTATTTACTCCCCTCGCCCTTTGGAGAGGGGTTGGGGGTGAGGCTTTTAATAAACTTAGCAGGATTACCACCTACAATGGTATTCGGAGCGACATCTTTTGTCACAACTGCTCCAGCGGCAACAACAGCATTCTCGCCGATGGTCACGCCAGGCAGGATGATCGCTCCCACACCAATCCAGGCATTACGACCGATGTGTACGGGTTTGCAGCGGAGCACCATACGGTTATCGAAATCATGGTTGTCGGTGACGATGCGAACGTTAGATCCGATCATCACACCGTCATCGATGGTGATGCCACCAGCCGCCATACAGGTCAGCGAGTGGTTCACGAATACGCCCTTGCCTATCTTCATCTGGCAGGCGAAATCAATCTGAACAGGTGGCATCAGATAACTCGTCTGGTCGAGATTGCCGCCAAAGAGTTGTTCCTCCAATGGGCGAATCTGTTCTGGCAGCGGAGCCGTCGTGTTAATCTTAAAACAAATGTTGGCGCAGTCGGTCATGTGCTTGATGGCCTCTGCATACGCTGGTGTTGCCATATCGACATCAGCCCCTGATCTTAATTGCTCGAAAATACCTTGCATAATTTACTATTTGACAATTTACGATTTACTATTTCAAGAGCGGAAGCAAATTCTTCATTCTTCACTCTTCATTCTTCACTTTTCTGGCTGCAAAGGTACGACGAAAAAGGCAATCCGTCGTTACACGAATTGCCTCCAAACTTTCATATTTTACAGAAGGTTACTTATTCCGATACTCTGAAGGTGATTTCCCAAGTGTTTTCTTCACATAGCGAGAGAAATGCGATGCGTTCTCAAAGTGCATCAGGTCTGACACTTCGGTTAGCGTCTTCGTTGTGTCATTGAGCAGGGATACCTGTTCAAATGCAGCATAGTATTGAATCCATTGTGAAGCGGGCAGACCCGTAATGGTCCGGCTCACCTGTGAGAGATACTTCGGGGTGATGCAGAGTAGATTGGCATAGAAGGCAACTTCTCGCTCCGTCCTGGCATGCTGTTGAGTCAATGCAAGGAACCGCAAGAATATCCGTGCCGTATTATCGCTTGTATCCATCTGTGACAGACCGTGCTGGCAAACAGTCCAAAGGTCGTAGATGAATATCTGCATCACGCGACCTAACACCTCGCGTTTGAAACCAGACTCAGGCATTACCAGACGATTACGGAACAGCACAAAGTCATTATCCATCAGCCGAAGCGCTTCTTCGTCAAGATGGAACGACGGATTGATGCGGATGAACACAAATCCCTTTGATGCCCAAACCATCTCTGGATTGAACTGCTGGAGGAACTCTCCAGAAAGCAACAGCACGTCGGCATTGAAATCATCCGAACACTCGATGCGCTGAATCGTGTTCGACATCTGCCAGATGACGAGGTCACCTTGCTGAGAAGTGAATGAATTCTTACCGTCAGAGAACGTCATCTGTCCCTGTCGCACAAGGACGTGCACATGATACTTGCCGACGAACTCTGTCACCTGCCGTCCGTCGCACTTCGTGTTAATCAGATCGCATCCGTAAGTATGCATGACTCTGCTCTCGCTCAACCGTATGTTTCAATGAGATACTTCACAAATTGCGGGTCACCGAAATTTCTGGTGCCAGCGTCGTGCTGGTTCATTTTGGCAATCTGAGCCATTTCGTCGTCTGACAAAGTGAAGTCGAAGATGTCAATGTTCTGCGCCATGCGCTCCTTATGGCTCGACTTGGGAATAGCCACGATACCACGCTGGGTGAACCAGCGAAGGGCTACCTGAGCGGCTGTCTTGTTGTACTTGGCACCGATGGCAGCCAACAACTCGCTTTTCACAATGTCACCAGTGCCCTGTCCACCGAGTGGGTACCATGCCATCATCTTGGTGCCAAACTCATTGAGAATGGGTTCGATACCCGTCTGCTGACTGAGTGTGTTACACTCCAACTGGTTCACCATCGGCTTCAGTTCTGCATAGTGGGCGAAGTCGAAGAAACGGCCTGCTTGGAAGTTGCTCACGCCGATAGCACGTACCTTACCTGCACGATAGGCTTTCTCCATTGCTCTCCATGTGCCGAACACATCACCATATGCCTGATGGATAAGCAACAGGTCAATATACTCTGTCTGCAACTTGCGCAGACTCTCGTCAATGCTCTTGGCTGCCTTTTCCTCACCATTGTTCGAGATCCACACCTTCGTCACGAGAAACAAATCCTCACGCTTGATACCGCTCTTGCGCCAGGCATTACCCACACCTTCCTCATTCTGGTATGCCTGTGCCGTGTCAATCAGTCGATAACCTACGCTCAAAGCATCACTTACGCAACGTTCACACTCGTCTGGGCTTACCAGAAACACGCCGTAGCCCAAAGTCGGCATCTCAACACCATTATATAATTTAATATATTCCATGATCTTCTATTTTTTAATAACCAAGTCTTTTAATCCATTTCTCAACTCTTGCTTTCCCTGTACGCACATCATGACCATAGATACTGAATCCCTGCTCGACGGTGGCTTTCGGATAGGCTTTCTTCACGTCCTTCACGCAACTGCCAAGACCAGAGCCTTCGTGAGTGGTAAAGGGGATGATGGTCTTGCCGTTCAAGTCGTACTTCTTGAAAAACGTGAACATCACCTGCGGATAGGTGCCCCACCAGACGGGACCGCCGATGAAGATGACGTTATATTTCGAGACATCAACGCTTCCTTCGAATGCAGGCAGTTCACCATTTTGCTGCTCCTTCTTGGCGAGGTCGCATAGGGGCTTGTATGCCATTCCGTCGTACTTATGGGTCACAATCTCAAACTGGTCGGCACCCGTCAACTCCGAGATGTAGTCGGCAACTATCTTCGTGTTGCCCACCTTGATGTTTCCTACTGCGTAGTTGTCTCCAGCATGTGAGAAGAACACGACTAATGCCTTTCCGTTTTTAGCCATAACTGTTTTCCCTTTTGCAGTTGTTTGTTCACTTACAGTTGTTTCTTTCTTCGTGTTTCCACCACATGCAGTGGAGACCAACATACACATAACTGATACAAGTATCAGTTTCATTGACATTCTTGCTGATGCAAGCATTTCTGAAAAACGATTACTGAAATCCATTATCTTATTGTTTTTAAGTTTACGGTGCAAAGGTACGAAATTTTTCTGATACTTTGCTTTCACAAATTACGTCACAATTTTCACTTTTTGCACATTTTTGAGGTCCACGCCCAGCGTGAAGCCACAGACTCGCATACGGACCGCACTGCCTATATCGTGAAACAACTCATGGCTCTGCTCTCCACAGGCATCAGTCGAAATAAAAAAAGATGAGCGCAACCTCAAGTTAGAGTTACGCTCATCTTTTATTTTGAATATATATACTTACTCCTCAACGGCTGCCTGCGCGGCGGCGAGGCGTGCGATGGGCACACGGAATGGAGAGCAAGATGCATAGTTCATGCCGATCTTAGCACAGAACTTCACACTGCTTGGCTCACCACCATGCTCACCACAGATACCGCAACGGAGTTCTGGACGAACCTCACGACCAGCCTTCACTGCATACTTGATCAGTTTACCAACACCCTTCTGGTCGAGAACCTGGAATGGATCAACCTTCAGGATCTTCTTATCAAGGTATACAGGCAGGAACGAAGCGATATCGTCACGGCTGTAACCGAAGGTCATCTGTGTCAGGTCGTTGGTACCGAAGGAGAAATACTGAGCCTCAGTAGCAATGCGGTCTGCAGTCAGAGCAGCACGAGGAATCTCAATCATCGTACCAATCTCAAACTCTACCTCCATACCATACTCAGCGAATACCTCCTTAGCGGCAGCCTGGATAACCTCTTTCTGCTGCTTCAACTCATAGAGCGTACCAATCAGCGGAACCATGATCTCTGGCATTGGGTTCTTACCCTCCTTCTTCAACTCGCAGGCAGCACCGAGGATGGCACGAGTCTGCATAGCGGTGATCTCAGGGAAGGTGATACCCAGACGGCAACCACGGTGACCCAGCATTGGGTTGTTCTCTGCGAGAGAGTCAACACGACGCTTGATATCCTCTACGCTGACACCCATCTCCTTTGCCATCGTCTCCTGACCAGCAATATCGTGGGGAACGAACTCGTGGAGAGGGGGATCCAACAGACGGATATTCACGGGCAGACCGTCCATAGCCTCCAAGATGCCCTTGAAGTCAGCCTTCTGGTAAGGCAGCAACTTAGCGAGAGCCTTCTCACGACCAGCAGCGTCCTTAGACAGGATCATCTCACGCATAGCGATGATCTTCTTGTCCTCGAAGAACATGTGCTCTGTACGTGTCAGACCAATACCCTTGGCACCGAAGTTGCGGGCAACCTGTGCATCGTGTGGAGTATCAGCATTGGTACGAACCTGCAACTTGGTGTACTTGTCGCAGAGGTCCATCAACTCCTTGAAGTCACCACTCAACTCTGCAGCCTTGGTGGGAACCTCGCCAGCATAAACCTGACCAGTTGTACCATTCAGAGAGATATAGTCACCCTCCTTATACTTAATACCGTCAATCTCTACGGTCTTGTCCTTATAACTTACATTCAGTGAGCCGACACCTGATACGCAGCACTTACCCATACCACGAGCCACAACGGCAGCGTGAGAGGTCATACCACCACGTGCGGTCAGGATACCCTCAGCGGCAGACATACCAGCGAGGTCCTCTGGAGAAGTCTCGATACGAACGAGAACCACCTTGCGACCGTCCTTGTGCCACTCCTGAGCATCGTCAGCGTGGAACACGATCTGACCACATGCAGCACCAGGAGAAGCAGGCAGACCCTGTGCAATCACCTTGGCAGAAGTCAGTGCCTTCTTATCGAAGATGGGGTGCAACAGTTCATCGAGCTTCTGAGGCTCACAACGCAGGATAGCAGTCTTCTCGTCAATCTTACCTTCGTGGAGCAGGTCGATAGCGATCTTCACCATAGCGGCACCTGTACGCTTACCGTTACGTGTCTGGAGGAACCACAGTTTGCCCTCCTGTACGGTGAACTCCATATCCTGCATGTCACGATAGTGCTCTTCCAGTTTCTCCTGAATACCGTTCAACTGAGCATAGATCTCTGGCATAGCCTCCTCCATAGAAGGATACTTAGCTACACGCTCAGCCTCAGAGATACCAGCACGCTCAGCCCAACGCTGAGAACCGAGCTTTGTAATCTGCTGTGGTGTGCGGATACCGGCAACAACGTCCTCACCTTGAGCATTTACAAGATACTCACCGTTGAACACGTTCTCACCGTTGGCAGCGTCACGGCTGAAGCAAACACCTGTAGCAGAGGTGTCACCCATGTTACCGAATACCATTGCCATTACAGATACGGCAGTACCCCACTCGTCGGGGATTCCCTCCATCTTACGATAGAGGATAGCACGCTCGTTCATCCAAGAACGGAACACAGCGCAGATAGCACCCCAGAGTTGCTCGATAGGATCGTCGGGGAAACTCTTACCGGTGCGCTCCTTGATGGCAGCCTTGAACAACTGAACGAGTTTCTTCAACTCGTCAACGCTCAGGTCCTTATCCAACTTCACGCCACGCTCAGCCTTCACCTTCTCGATAATCTCCTCGAATGGATCAATATCCTCTTTGTTCACGGGCTTCATCTCCAATACGACATCACCGTACATCTGAACGAAACGACGATAAGAGTCATATACGAAGTGAGGATTGTTGGTCTTCTTCACCATTCCCTCTGCCACCTCGTCATTCAGACCAAGGTTCAGAATGGTGTCCATCATACCTGGCATAGAAGCACGAGCACCAGAACGTACAGAAACAAGCAGAGGATTCTCCTTGTCACCGAACTTAGAATTCATCAGACCCTCGATATGCTTAACGGCAGCCATCACGTCATCGTTCAGGAGCTCCATAATTTTCTCCTGACCAACCTGATAGTACTCGTTACAGCAGTCTGTTGTGATTGTAAAACCTGGAGGAACGGGAACACCAATCAGGTTCATCTCAGCAAGGTTAGCACCCTTACCACCCAGTTCCTCACGCATCTTTGCGTTACCTTCAGCTTTTCCGTTACCAAAGGTATAAACTCTTTTTTGGCTCATAAGATTAGCAATGTATTATTATATGTTAACATTAAATGATATCTCAATAGTCCTGCAAAGATAATACAAAATTCTGATGTTTGCAAATTTTCTTGCCAATATTTGGTAATAAAGAAAAAAGTCACTATCTTTGCACGACATAAAACAAATCAATTAAAACATTATTAATATTATGAAACCGTTAAACAAACATTTTGCGCCTAAGAGCGTTATGCCTGAAAAGGTGATTCAGTTTGGTGAGGGTAATTTCCTCCGTGCTTTTGTTGATTGGATTATCTGGAATATGGACCAGAAGACCAATTTCAATGGTTCTGTTGTTGTAGTACAACCTATCGACAAGGGTATGGCTGAGTGGCTGAACGGTCAGGACTGCCTGTATCACGTGAACCTGCAAGGTCGTGAGAATGGTCAGCCCGTTAATACGCTGGAGCGTATCGACGTGATTAGCCGTGCATTGAATCCTTATTCTCAGAATGATGCTTTCATGGCTCTTGCTGACCAGCCAGAGATTCGTTTCGTGATCTCTAACACCACAGAGGCTGGTATCGCTTTCGATCCTGCTTGTAAGTTGGACGACAAACCCGCTTCTTCTTATCCTGGTAAACTGGTACAGTTGCTGTATCGTCGTTATCAGACTTTCAATGGTGACCCCACAAAGGGACTCATCATCTTCCCATGTGAGTTGATCTTCCTCAACGGTCACGTACTGAAGGATTGCATCAATAAATACATCGAGTTGTGGCAGTTGCCCGCAGACTTCAAGAAGTGGTTCGATGAGTGCTGTGGTGTTTATGCTACATTGGTAGACCGTATCGTTCCTGGTTTCCCACGCAAGGAGATTGCTGAGATTCAGGAGAAGGTCGGCTATCGTGACAACCTCGTCGTACAGGCTGAGAACTTCCACCTGTGGGTTATCGAGGCTCCGAAAGAAGTGGCTAAGGAGTTCCCCGCAGACAAAGCCGGACTGCATGTATTGTTCGTTCCTTCAGAGGAGCCATACCACAAGCGTAAGGTAACTTTGCTGAATGGTCCGCACACCGTGCTCTCACCTGTTGCTTATCTGAGTGGTGTGAATATCGTTCGTGACGCTTGCAACCATGAGGTGATCTCTAAGTACATCCACAAAGTACAGTTTGACGAGTTGATGCAGACTCTCGACCTTCCTATGGACGAGTTGGAGAAGTTCGCTACCGACGTATTGGAGCGTTTCGACAACCCATTTGTAGACCATCAGGTGACGAGCATCATGCTCAACAGTTTCCCGAAGTTCCAGGCTCGCGACCTCCCCGGAGTGAAGACCTATCTGGAGCGCAAGGGCGAACTGCCTAAGGGCTTGGTATTCGGTCTTGCCGCTATCATTACTTACTATAAGGGTGGTAAGCGTGCTGACGGTGCAGAGATTGTTCCTAACGACGATCAGAAGATTATGGATTTGTTGAAGGAACTGTGGGCAACTGGTGATACTCAGAAGGTTACCGACGGTGTACTGGGTGCAGAGTTCATCTGGGCAGAGGACCTCAACAAGATTCAGGGTCTGAACACAATGGTGAAGCAGTTCCTCGACCTCATCCAGGAGAAGGGTATGCTGGAGGCTGTGAAGACAATCCTGTAATTACACATTATTATATATATAAAAGTGGGTTACCAGAAAAGGTAACTCACTTTTTTCTTGCATATCTCAGAAAAATTCCCGAACTTTGCGGATTATATAGGAAAATCATGAGCGATTGTATTGAGATAAAGGGAGCAAGGGTTAACAACCTGAAGAACGTGGACGTGAAGATTCCACGCAACAAACTGGTGGTGGTGGCTGGTGTGAGTGGCAGTGGTAAGTCGTCACTCGCCTTCGACACACTATACGCCGAGGGGCAACGCCGTTATGTAGAGAGTCTGTCGAGTTATGCCCGTCAGTTCTTAGGACGTATGAACAAACCAGAGTGTGACTTCATCAAGGGCATCCCTCCCGCTATCGCCATCGAGCAGCGAGTCATCTCCCGTAACCCTCGCTCCACTGTTGGTACAACGACAGAGATCTATGAGTATCTGCGGTTGCTCTATGCACGGATCGGTCATACCTACTCTCCCATCAGCGGACAGGAGGTAAAGAAGCACTCGACGGAGGACATCATCCAATGTGCCATGCAATATACCAAAGGAACGAAGTTCGTGGTGATGGCACCAGTGGTCATCCCCGAAGGACGTACCCTGGAGCAGCAACTCAAAATGTATGTGCTCAACGGCTATGCCCGTATCTTCGTCAACAGCGACTTCCAAAGGATTAATGATTTCTTAGAATCCCAATCTCCCCTCCTTCTGGAGGGGTCGGGGGAGGCTCTCTACCTCGTCATCGACCGTCTGACGGTAGATGATGCCAAAGATGCTATCTCCCGACTGGTCGACTCTGCCGAGACCGCTTTCTATGAGGGTAATGGTGAGTGTCGTCTGATGTTCCTGCCCTCGATGCTCAGTTATGATTTCTCCATGCGTTTCGAAGCGGATGGTATGAAGTTCGAGGAGCCATCAGACAATCTTTTCTCCTTCAATTCCCCCGTCGGAGCCTGTCCTGAGTGTCAGGGCTTTGGTAAGATCATCGGCATCGACGAGCATTTAGTGATTCCCAACACGACCCTGTCGGTCTATGACGGTTGTGTGGTTTGCTGGCATGGAGAGAAGATGAAGATGTGGAAGGACGAGTTCTGCCGTCGTGCCGCCAAGGATGATTTCCCGATCTTCGAACCTTACTATAACCTGACGCAGCAACAGAAAGACATGCTATGGCATGGACTGCCCTCTGAGCGTCATAAGGACATCCACGACCAAGTGAGCATCGATGCTTTCTTCCAGATGGTGAAGGAGAGCCAATACAAGATTCAGTATCGGGTGATGCTGAGCCGCTATCGTGGTAAGACCACTTGTCCGAAATGTCACGGTACTCGTTTGAAACCAGAGGCTGACTATGTGAAGATTGGAGGACGAAGCATCTCCGACCTCGTACAGATGCCTGTCGTACGACTGAAACAGTGGTTTGACGACGTGCAACTCACAGAACAAGAGCAGCAGATCGGTAAGCGGTTGCTGACGGAGATCAACTCTCGTCTGCAATTCCTGTTGGATGTAGGACTGGGATACCTCACCCTTAACCGTATGTCGAACTCACTCAGCGGTGGTGAGAGTCAGCGTATCAACCTGACGACCTCACTGGGTTCTTCGCTCGTGGGTTCCTTATATATATTAGATGAGCCCAGCATCGGACTACATAGTCGTGACACCGACCGGCTTATCAAAGTGCTGAAAGAGTTACAGGCTCTGGGCAATACGGTAGTGGTCGTAGAGCATGACGAGGAGATGATGCGTGCCGCCGATTACCTTATTGACGTAGGACCTGATGCTGGCAGACTGGGTGGTGAGATTGTCTTCGAGGGGAATGCCGAGGATATCAACAAGCAATCACTCAAGAAGTTTCCCAAGAGTCATACCGTCAAATACCTGTTGCACGAAGAGGAGATACCTGTTCCCAAGAGCCGTCGCCCTTGGAATAGGAAGATTGATATCAAGGGAGCACGTATGAACAACCTGCGAGGCATCAATGTTTCGATTCCTCTCAATGTGATGACCGTGGTGACGGGTGTCAGCGGCAGCGGTAAGTCGAGTCTGATCAAAGGTATCCTTTATCCTGCCCTCAAACGACTGCATGGTGATGTGTGTGATGCGCCTGGTGAGTATATGGGACTGGGTGGCGACCATGAGGCTGTCAAGCATATCGAGTTTGTCGACCAGAACCCTATCGGTAAGTCGACACGCTCTAATCCCGCCACTTATGTCAAGGCTTACGATGCTATCCGTGACCTCTTTGCCGATCAGCCATTGTCGAAACAACTCGGTTTCACCTCGCAGTATTTCTCTTTCAATGCCGATGGTGGACGCTGTGACGAGTGTAAGGGTGCTGGTGTCATCACCGTAGAGATGCAGTTTATGGCTGACCTCGTTCTGGAGTGTGAGGCTTGTCATGGACACCGGTTTAAGCACGACATCCTCGACGTACGTTATGAGGGCAAGAATATCGACGAGGTACTGAACATGACGATCACGGAGGCTATCGAGTTCTTTGGGAGAGGAAAAGAGAGTCTGTGCAAGACCATCGTCAACCGTTTGAAACCGTTAGAGGATGTGGGACTGGGCTATATCAAACTTGGACAGAACTCCTCTACCCTCTCTGGTGGTGAGAACCAGCGTGTGAAACTCGCCTACTTCATCGGACAGGAGCGACAAGACCCCACCTTATTTATATTTGACGAGCCGACGACGGGTTTGCATTTCCATGATATCCAGCGACTGCTCCACGCCTTCGATGCCCTGATTGAGCGAGGACATACCATCCTCATCATCGAGCATAACATGGAGATCATCAAGTGTGCCGACCATGTCATCGACCTCGGACCCGAAGGCGGCGACCGTGGCGGCGACCTCGTCACCTTCGGCACACCCGAGGAAGTGGCAGCCTGCGAGAAGAGCATCACAGGAAAATTCCTGCGTGAGAAACTTTGTTAGGTAAAAATTTTGCCGAACGGAATTTTTATATTACCTTTGCAAAAGTTTTGCGAAGACAGGCTGTGTCTGAGCAAAGAGCATGCTCTCTGCATTCAACTTGCACTGTCATTGCAGTCGCTAAAAAAGCGTTCTTTGAGGTTGCCGATATGGCTCAGTTGGTAGAGCAACGCATTCGTAATGCGTGGGTCGCCGGTTCGAGTCCGGCTATCGGCTCTTTCGGGCAAGGAGAGTCAGAGTCATCTGACTCTTTTGCTTTTATATCAGTAGGCGGAATTAGCTCAGTTGGTAGAGCATTGGCTTCCCAAGCCGAGGGTCGCGGGTTCGAGTCCCGTATTCCGCTCCTCTTTTAAGCAAAAAAGACAGAAGAAAAGAAAAAAGTCTCTGAAAAATTTGCAGGAGTGAAATAAAAGCATTACCTTTGCACCCGCAATCAAGGAGATAACCCCAAGGTTTCTGACTCCGAGGTCCTGATGGAAGGATGGGTGAGTGGCTGAAACCAGCAGTTTGCTAAACTGCCGTACGGGTTCCCGTACCGGGGGTTCGAATCCCCCTCCTTCCGCAGCCGAGGGGATTTCTCTAAGAGAGCATCATTGAAATGTTGGTCGATTGACCTCTGGTCTATCTCCCTCGTGTCTCAGCAATCCAAGCATGCTTGATTGCATTCGCCACTCGGTCGATTCATCTAATGGTTAGGATACAAGATTCTCAATCTTGGCATAGGGGTTCGATTCCCCTATCGACTAC
>Ga0247608_10005476_pt1 | contig 13704 bp, 11 predicted proteins | sample 176DNAGHGlowgp2_FD_193490 | JGI IMG/M metagenome (GOLD analysis project Ga0247608, IMG submission 193490) | Sheep rumen microbial communities from Palmerston North, Manawatu-Wanganui, New Zealand - 1766 DNA GHGlow gp2 | ecosystem: Host-associated > Mammals > Digestive system > Stomach > Rumen ...
CAGCGCTCGGGTCGCTCCTCAGCGTTGCCCTGTCCTCCACGGCGGGAAAGCAGTTACATCCTAGCATATCTGGGGGTTCCTGTGCCCCCTAAATTTCAAAATTGTCCTTGACATGGGGTACACTTCAGTTATACCAACAGTTTGTGTGTTTTTTCACGAAAACACTTGAAAATCTATCAATTTACCTTAGCATTTCAGTAAGTTAAGGATCGAAGGTTTTTGAAAAATACGAAAACTCAACCTTTAACAGCCTACAAATGCTTTACACGCTTGCGAAACATCTGTTTATTAGAACTAGATATATGAGACACAAACAACTGTTTCTGTTCAAAAATAGTCCTTATCTTTTTTCTTTTATAAGAAATAGTGTTGATATATGAATAGAATTATGATATATTATAACTAACAAACAAATAAAAAATACATGAAATGATGAATGTATAATCGTAAAACATGAGGACATTATCTTGACATGAACGTTTAACATCCGTTGACGAGCATAAATTGCCACAGGGCATAGAGAAACTATCTATATGTCGTTCATAAGTTTACATGTTACTTTTTGCTATGTAGTGTTCGCTATATGAATATTGATTTTGGGCTTAGCAACGGAAAAAATGGCAGATTGCTTTGAGGTCGTTTTCAAAGAGCCAAGCCGAAGTCAATAAATAAAATAATTGCTTCATATTAGGAGGTAATTGATATGATAAGTGACTCTGAATTGTCCAGTCTTCTCGGAAAGCATATTGGTCTGTATCCTTTTGTCGACAGGAATGTTGAAGGCGCGAGCATTTTCCTTACAGCGAGTGAGTTCGCATGGGCAAAGAATGAACAAAATCAAGTTATCTCAATTATAAAAAATAACGTTATTACAATTCCGCCAAAGGTAACCGGGATAATTCTTACAGCAGAAGCGATTTCTTTAGATGGTTGGGTTGCAGGTATTTGTATTTCGAGGGTTTCCCAAACTGTTAAAGATTTAATTCTGCCAAGCACTCCGATTAAACCGGGCTGGACAGGGAGACTAATCATTACGGTATATAACACAAGCAACAGTCCGATCAACATCACTATTGGCGAGAGAATAGCAGTTGTTATGTTCAGTAAGCTGAAAAAACAGGTGGTTTCTGATGACACGAGGACATCGCGGGCGGACATTCTCTCATATATTGGCGTACAGGTCCCGCAAGATCAAGCAGATGCCTTGAAAGAAGCGTTAAATAACCGCAACTACATAAATCGTAAGTATTTGATAGAAGCGATGAAGCGCTCTGATGATTATCTTGCTTTTAAAGCGAGGATGAAAAAGAAGAAAAATCCTGTTTGCATTTTTTTCATCCTTTGCCTTTTGCTTTTTGTAGCATCGACTATCTGTTACTTTATTCAAAAGAACGCAGAGAATGACGTTGGCTACTCCACCGCGCTCATCACTGTTTTTTTAACTGCAACAATAAGTTTAGCCTTTAAGATATGGCTTGAATAATATGAGGTTTAGCCGATAATGATTAGTCAGCCGGAAAAATGGAAAAAATATGAAGTGCTGTTCAAATATGCTTTAGCTTCTGAGGAAGAAATAACTGCCCAGATAAAGCGATATAGTAAACATAGTAAAATGGAACTTTTTAAAGATATTGCTTCTGACATGGAGCGGAATACGTTTGAAGTAACGTATGTGATTAAACTGGTACCTACAGTATTGCGCCCGAAACTAAAAAACTATACAGTACAAAACCGAGAACAGTTGCGCGCAATACAAAAAACTATTGATTCCATAATGGACTATGACGAACTATGGTGGTGTAAAACACACCTGTCTTCTGGTTCTGGCATCCACGGCAGATTATTTATTAATAGTGGAAACACAACAAATGTAGCACAATATATTGAGCAAGTATGGGCAGATACAGCACGAAAAATTGAAAAAATCGGAGATGGAATCCCCTATTTGACCGCACAAAGACTATGGTGGGGAAGGAAATATCATATTCAGAATTGTGATATTAGTCAAATAGATTCAGCAATGGCCAAATGGCAATTCCGCGAAGTTACAAGACAAATTGAGGAGCGGAAGCTGGGAATCGAACAATTTGCTCAGGATGCAGTTCAAATCAACGTTGATTCGCTATGCATTGAATACAAATTGATTGATGGAATCTTACATATTGTTGATTGGGACTCGCCTGAAGATGAAACCTTGTTGAGAGGGCTATTATGAATAATTGCGTTTTCTGTAAAGAGGGGGCTGATTTTTCGTCCGCGATATCATTCCTTGGAACTGATTGGCCATATAAGGATCGAATTGTTTATTCAGACAATTATCTCTTTTCGGTTGTGGGGTATGGCCCGCAAGTATCCCCATACGTATTGATTATACCATATAGACATATTTTTTCACTTGCGCAGATGGACGAAATGGAATTAAATTCTTTTTTCAAATGTCTAAATTTTTTATGCGCTAGTGGTAAATTTGATACACAAGTATGTTTCTTTGAACACGGGGGTTCATCTGAGGATGGCTCGTCATCAATTGATCATTGCCACATTCATGTAATAGATAGCAAATCCCGTTTATTCGATTTTCCCTCATTTTCAGATTTCCAATACATTCAATGCATCTCTGAACTAAGCTACTTCACATCAGCCTATTTTCTCGTCGGAAAATACTCAGATGGAAGGTTAGAGATGAAAGTGAAAGAAGACCTACTTCATGAGCATCAATACTTTAGAAAGGTTCTTGCGGAGATTTTGGGAGAAAAAGAGTGGAATTGGAAACTAAACATGCGACGCGATATGATGCTTGATTCGATGAAAATGTTCCATTAGGCTCAACTATCCTGTTGATCCTATTACCCTGTCGCAATGCAAATTGTACTATTTAGAACTCATATTGTCTTTGACTGTTAATCTTATAAAAATATAACTAATCGCCCAATAATCCTGTAAGTAGTGTAAATATAAACAGCTTTCTAGTTATTTTTTCAGTGAATACTGTATGGACCTCTCTTTGATTCATTCAGTTTTCCTTGCCGAAGTAAAACGGGAATAATACTCCAATTTGATGCGGTATGTATTTCTCTTTCTTATCCTTCGCCATAAACAAGTTCTGACAGGATGATCTCCTTGAAGCAGGTCTGTATGCTGTTCATTGGTCCGACCCACGCCATCTGATCGTCCTCTCTCAGCTTTCTGGTCATGCTCTCTTGCGTTCTCATCCGCCAGAAGATAGCCTCAAGATGCATACACGGTCGACCATGGCTATGTGCTGATAAAGCTTATCGGATAAGATGAGGCTGGGGCAAGGCAGTATTCTTTCAGATTTAACACTTCCGCATCCGATCGTACTTGCCGATGGACTTCCAATATTCTTCAAGAAGAGCAAGATTTGAGAGATAATTATCGCCCACTTTAGAATAAGTGATTTCTATAAATAACGGCTCCTTATATGGTATAATGATAAAAGAAAAACAGCCTCCTTTCTCCCAACTGCTTCATCACTGCCACAAATGAGCCGCAGTCAGGGTTTATTCTGTGGAGGATAAATTCCTCCTTTACAAAATAAACCCTGACGCAATTTTGACCGCAAAGATTGTCTGATTTCTATGGAAGATCAGTATTAGACTCGGTGGATTGTAACTATTCAGTCCCCCAGCCAAACTGTGGTCAAGAAGTAAGCATTCGTTAAAGTGCTATGTTGAGAAATGAGAAAACCGCCAGGAAGTTGCAGAAGGGATGAGATAGCAGTATTCTTTTGCCATCTTAGGTGAAAGAGGTGGCAAGCGTGGCGGACAAAGAAAGAGAACAGGAATTGCTGGATATCATAGCGGAGCTCAGCGCCACGGTTGCTGAATTGACCAAGCAGGTAGCCGAGTTACAGGAAGTGCTCAACGCGAAAAAGCGCCGGAAGGACAGTCATAACAGCTCTCAACCGCCGTCAAGCGACAGATACAACAAGCCGTCACCGAAAAGCTTTCGCGCCCCCAGTGGGAAGAAACCCGGAGGCCAGAACGGACATAAAGGCAGTGGAATGTCGATCACCATGCCGGACGCGGAAAAGAAATACTATCCCTCAGAGTGCTCCGGCTGCCCGATGGCGGGACAGTGCGGATATACGTGCGCTGGAACACACTATACCTATAATGTTGAGGTAATAACCAATATCGTAGCTCATAAGGTTATGGCCTGTAACTGCCCGATGCGGAATGGAAAGAAGATTTCCGGCACATTCCCAAAAGAGGCTTCTGCGGTTAAGCAGTACGGTCCAAATCTGAGGGCTTTCGCTGTCAATCTGCTCACGCAGGGATACGTCAGCATAGACAGAACACATCAGATCCTCGAAGGCCTCGGCATCCCCGTAAGTACGGGAACGCTGCAGAATATTCTCGACACTTGTTCCGCCGAAACGGCATCTGCTGCTGATGAAATCCGAAAGAAAGCCGCGGCTCTGGATGTGATCCACTGCGATAAAACCGGCGTGGACGTGAATGGGAAGTTGCATTGGATGCACTGTCTTTGCAATAATAGCCACATGAGACGTAGTAATTCTTTACCCGACTCAGATAAATCATGGTGTCGAAGCGCATTCAGAAAAGCCGCAAGAGCTTTCAGGTCCACATCCTCCGGCAGTCTGAGCTCCGTCCTGCCATACCGGATCTCGATCATTTAATTTTTCCTGTGTACACATCCTTCTTCCAACCGCACAAGCTGCGGCTCCATGACCGCTGTCGCTGTTGTCCGTACCTTTCGCAGCCAGTAATAGTATCTCTTTTCCGAAATCCCACGTTGCGCGCAAAATCCCTTGTTTGTATGGCTACTTGCCTGACACTCTCGGATAACCTCTGCCCAGTTCTGCAGTCGGTAGTCATTCCGCACTGCCAATACGTCTGCCATGCTCATCCCGCCTTTTCCGGTTTTCTTGAAAAACTCACCTGCAGTTTTCTGAGTTCTCTGGATATTCTCTCATAGATGGGTGACGTTTGGTAGGCGGGCGGTTATTGGGCGCTTACGGAGAAACAGGTCTACCCTTATTTAATGTCATTAAGGTAAGCAGCCAAAGTCATGCGGGAGCAAGAAAAACGCGTGGACAGCGGAGGATAATGACGAGTGGGTATGACAAGAGCGCAGACGGCGTCTGCATGAAAAACGATATAAGGGGGCAGCCTAGCGGCGCCACTCAGTCTACTCCTTGCCAACATCTATCTCAACAAGTATGACCACGAGAGGTGCTCACCGCATCAGCGCCCGCCACCGATTGCACTCATTTTTTCAGCAGGGCTGATTCTATTACCTACACTGTTTCCGCAATGCATTCACCGCATTAGCTATTGCTGCATTGTTTGGGCGATTGGTATCCCACTCGTTCCAGAAATCCTTTGTCGCACTGACTGGCCTGTGAGATTCGGCTGGCTTGTCCAGAAGCAGCTTGCTCGGCAAAAGGATAGCGTCGCCCACAACTAGCGCCTCACCTACATCCAAAAGCGGCAGAAATTCAATCGTACTCTTTAGAGAATCCGGCAGCAGGTTCTTGATGACGCCCTTATCTCGCTCATTCGTCAGGCGAAGAACAATAAAGTTATTACACTGGCTGAGGATCGTTTTACTGACATCGGCTGGACGCTGGCTCACCGCCAGAATGGAAACGCCGTATTTACGGCCTTCTTTGGCTATGCGTTCAAAATTATAAAGTGCTTGCTTTTGTACAGCATCTGCATCTTCTTTAATTGGCAGATAAAGATGTGCCTCGTCGCAGATAATCGTAAATGGGGTGCGAAGCTCTGGCTGAACCCAGAATTGAATATTGTACAGTAGCCTTGCAAGCGTTCCGGTAATAACGGGCAGCACATCCGAGGGGACTTCAGAAAAATCGATGATTTTAATGCCCTTTCTACCGTCCTCATATCCGAGCAACTTGCAGAGCATATTTGCCAGCCATCCATAAGCTTGTACTTCCTCTGGAGGCTGGAACATAAAGCCGTACGTCTTGTCCTCAACCTTTGTTTTCAGGCGTGAAATAAAGCGGGTAAGCTTGCCTTCCCAGTCGCCCTTTGTAGGTTGCCCTTTTGCTCCAACATTTTTCGCAGTATCGTCAAAACTTAGTTTCCTGATCAAGTCATCTATACTAAACGGAATTGGCGAATCGACGGTGAAGGTCTTTAAAGTATCTGTTTGGCCTTCCTTTGTCAGAGTAATCTGTTTTAGCTCCCGCACGTGAAGTGTAAATCTTGCCGCTTGGTTCGGCGCATTAGAATCGCTTCGATCAAGGAGCATCGATAACAATTCTTCTCTATTCAAAAGCCAATACGGAAGGAAAAGTACGTCTTGTGGCGGTTTTTCGAGATCTCCTGGCCCGGCAATTCTAAACCGTTCGACGATTCGCTCTGGCCCTTCAGATAGGCTTGCGTACTCTCCGTGCATATCGAATACGATAATGTTAACATAAGGAAGAGCACTAGCCTTTTCCAAAATGTTTGCCACGCACCAACTTTTTCCAGAGCCGGTGCTTCCCAAAATAGCCGCATGACGCTGAAAGAAACGATTTCCGTCCAAAACGGCGTCTGCCTGCGCATCCATCATGAATGAACCAATTTTTAGTTGCTTGTCAAAAGCAATGTCTTTGCTCAGAATACTCATAAAGCTCTGCAGATTGGAACCAGAGATGCAGAAGCACTTGCTCTCAATCTGCGGGAAGGAATCTACGCCTCGCTTGAACACATCATGCGCCCCACCCACGACTGTGTGATAAGTACCAATGATACCAACCTTGACATAGTCGGCAGATGAGACCATGATTTCATCTGGGTCTTCCTCATCCTCGGAAAAATCGTCAACATACTTCCTAGTCACCCTATCAATCAAGGCAATCAGAAACTCATGACGCTTTCCAGTCTCAATCGCCACGATGTTTCCTACGCAAATTTTTCCCATAATCCCCTGATTTTCTATTTCAATGATAATCTGCTCTGTATCAACATGGGTTACGCTCCCCAAAAAATCGTTTTCCTGAAAAATAAGAAGCTGTTCCATTAAAAAACCTCCTTCAACATTTCGTGTAGTCCCCAAAGATTGATACTGTCAAAAAAGCATTGCTCTGCAGAAGTCAGCACTTCTGTGCCGTCCTTATTTCCTCTGCACAGCGCTATAATGTTTTTGTTCTGCTTTATAAGATCCCGGGCCTTGTCATATAGAGACCTCGATATAATCAGCGCAGGCTTTCCTCGCTGTAATTGTCGAACCAAATGTGTCTCCAAGTGATCGTCGTTAAACCCATACCCAATAATTATGTACCTTTCTGCGGCATCAATCGAATCGTTCGCCTTTGAACGGTATACATCAAATGGAGAGCTGTACCCCTTATGGTACTTGTTCAGTCCCGGTGTAATAATCAAGCTGTCTTCATAATCTGAATTCGGAATAGAATACGGCTCACCATCAATCATATGCCAACCCAAGCTGCCGTGCGGTTTATAGAGTGTAACCCGCGGAGAATAAGCAAGTATCTGCTTGTTGTTTCGTCTCGTAGTTCCTTTGCAGAACATATATTTACTCTGGTTTGGATTGAAATGAGCAAAATAGTTCCCGATAAACAATGTGTCAACCCGAACCTTGTTAAACTCACAGGCATACTCAATTAAGCGATCATAATTCGGAGTAATTACCGTGAGGCCGTCGTTGCGTAGATTAAAACGTTCTAAGTATTCTGAAAAGCAGAGAACTTTCTTCCCTTGCATCACTTCTTTAATGATCTTTTTTTCCGTGTCTCCAACTAAACGCGCAGTTAAATCTCGGATAGCAACTTCGAGTTTGTCGGTCGGCGCGTTATTTAGTAGTACGGCTTCAAGCCCTTTCCCTGTTGCCAATTCTGCGCTGATCCCGCTCCATGCGTCAACATCAGACTGATCATGAATCAGGCTGGGTATTTCCTTCATCAGGCATTTTGCCAAATCACCCATTCCTGGGATCCCCTCTCCCGCTGAAAGACCTGATCCGACAATCGTTACCGTATTCTCTTGAAAGAATTCCTGTATTGTTTCTTTTAGCTCATTCAGTTCCACAATTACTTACCCCAAACATGAAATAAAATGAAGAGTGTACCACCTTTTGAATATCGTGTTTTTTATCAATCTATCAAGTGATCATTTTCGTTTTCCAATAAAAGTTGGGGTGGAGAGATCCGGGAAGGGATGATCCACACCCAACATTTTTGAAAGAAAAAGGCCAATCTATTACTATGGCGACTACTGCTAGTTTTTCAGCGGCGTCTCTTCACACGACAGATGCACACGCCTTCACTTTTTTAGGAGTTCCTTCAGCTTTAGGAATCCGATGTGTATTTTTCCTGCTCTTTTTCAGAAAGCTTGTGAAAATGATCCTGGATATCCTCGTCGTTCGAATTGCCTTCTAGTACAAGGTGGTGACAACGCTGCAATTCACGGATATTTTAATCTTTAATTTCATTTTCCGAAACATGCCAGCCCATTTTGATATATTCCCTCATCCATCTGCCGTATTCCAGCGGGGAAATCGCATTTCTGTCCTTAGCTGTAAAGCACTTGACCCTTAGATTGTCGAGGAACCTATCAGAATAAAAGCAATCAGTTGCATTCAAAAAAACCGCAAACGCCTTGGTACAATTTTTCCCGCAAAGATTCTCGAGTTTCTATTGGAGTCTGCAAATACGTTGATTACACAAATTTTTCCGGGGTCTCAAAGGGCCAGCAGTCTCTTTCAGAGTCAAGGAGACTCTGCGCTTTAAGCGTCTGGCTCATTGCAGATCCTATATAATTAATTTTCTCACCTTGCGTTAGTTGTTAGTTGCTGCGGCATATTTTTTGAAGATAAGATCCGTGTGGTTTGCGGCCTCCTTCTCTGTGAGAACGTATTTCTTTATGAGAGTCCACGGGCTATCTTCACGAATATAGATCTCTGCTCCGTTTCCATCTTCATCTTTTACGACCTTGCTGATGATGACATCCAACAACATGGTCGTTTCGAAAATTGCAAACTGTGAACCTAACAATGTGCACTCTGGATACTCACGATAAAATGTAAGTGCATTGACGATAGGGCCTTCAAGGCTTTCTATCGGGATCTCATTGCTTTTCTTATCAATACCAATATGGAACTTAGAAAACGGGGATTTATAAGTCAACTCTTTCCCGTCGCGGAGGCATGCAAGCAGTTCGGAAAAGAAAATTCGGTCTTTCTCTGGGAAATCTGCTCCCGGCTGAAATTGCACATGCAGCATTTTTTCAAGTTCGAGAGCGCTCTCCCAAAACAAAATATCTTTATCCACTTGTTCATTATCTGTTCCTGGAGATTTATCTAGAACTTTTCCAATCTTTCGTCCCTCTACCCGCAGTGACCCGTCCTTAAACGCTCTAAACGCTTGCAGAGCAAATACCGCGTCCTTTACGGACGAGGCTTTGCTGGGAAAAGCTGAAACAGAGATTCGGGCGGGTTCTTTTTTTGACTTGACCAGTTCCGGATCGTCCGGAACTACCCATTCAATTGTTAATGCTGGGAAATTGACATTGCCAAATTTCATATGCGTCATATCTTCAAAGGGAATACGCCGGATCATGATGGCTTCGCTCTTACCGTTTGGAAGTTCAAAAATCAGTGGTTTTGCTTCTGGGAACTCTTTAGGCATCATTATCTGTAGAAACTGTTCTTCCGATTCAGGGCCTCTGATTGGATCAGTATAAAGGCTGAAGGCTGTATATTTTTTGTCGCCCTGCTGAATAAATGTTTCGATTTGGATTGACTTTTGAGTCCTATACAAATAGTCCATCCATTGATCTGGACTTAAGCTCTCCGGTATTCCGCATTTCACCGGGTCTATGACGGTTGACAACGGCGGGATTTCATTTTCGCTTATGGGTGCGGCGATCAATTGTTGGGTCTCTTCATTTAACACGTAATGAAAGCCATCCGGTAGCGTTTTATCAAGTTCTTCCACGACCTGAGGAGGGAGAATGCGGCTCTTTTGGCTTTTACTGAAGGCTTTATAGAAATCTCCAATCATTATATTCCCCCCATTTTTCCAGAAACTCAAATTAAGTTAGACCTAAACTTATCTGCTATTTCAATCTTGCTGATCAATTTATGCTTGTCAGCAAGAGTTTTCCCTCTCATGGCCTTTATTGCGGAAATCATCTCTATTGCCAATGCTTCGTTTGGGACGATGATATATTCTATTTCATCAACTTGAAAAGGAAACCATGTACTCTTATCGCGTTCCAGAGCTTTTGAGTAGTATTTCCGCCCTTTTTTAGTGTTGTCGTCCTGTGGGATGATTAAGGACATACTTTCCGAAACAGAAGGTATGTATCTCCATTCACACTCGTCTTTAAATAAAAGCCGGTGAGGCTTGTCCCATTCGTCCCTGCTCATGTAACCCATAATGGGTTTTGAATAAAGCAAGACGCTAAGTATGGTGTCTGGAAGCATCCTCCATTTGGGAGAAATGGGATCTTCATGCAGCAATTTTGAAAGTGCTTCCGACAAGTCATTTTTAAGTCTGGAAGAATTGTTGAGGTATAGAATAGGCTGAACATCACGCTCAATACAAACCTTTTTCTTTATTGCCACACCGTATTCTCCGTATACCCCCATGTGATTTTTAACCTTAGTAAGCGGTATATCGCAAAAGCAAGTCATGGGAAAGGCAATCGTATGTAAATCCTGTACATTCAAATATTCAAGATTCTCCTCAACGTATCTTGGTATAAACGCCATATTCCGGATAACTTCTTTCATGTATTCAATTTTTGTCATATAATTACACAGGATATTGGCGCTGGTGACGGATTCCAACTGCTCAGAAACATTATTATCCTCTGGTATTTCCACGGGACCAGTGGATATTGTTCCTTTGGTCGGTGCAGCCTGCTGTGAGGAATCCCGGCTCTTTTTATCGGAATTCATATGGTCATCTCTTTTCTCTGTGTTCTAGATGCTCTGTTGATCTCTTGCTATCACAATTTTTACGGGATCGAAAATTTATTCTGTCAGGATATCGCTTTGCGCTAATTCTACATAACTCTCCGTTAGCCTGACAACAGCCATCGTTTTTTACGGTGGCTCTTCTTTTTTTCTGAAATGCAGGATAATCACTAATTATCTACCATTTTTTGATAAGTGCAGGGGGTGAGTTTATTAAATCTAAAATGAAGCGACCACTTTTTTGCCCAAGTCTGTGGTTACTGCGCAAACATAGCAAAAAATACAATGGGATCCTTTGTGTTTTGTTTATTTGCTTAGGAATTATTCTTCAATGCATTGATCCTTTTCCGCATTTTTTCCTGTTTGTTACTATGCTTTTGTTCATTGGATTTGTCAGCGTGTTTTCGGAGCAGCATTATTGCAAGGAAATAAATGCAATTGTTCTCGGCACAAAAATGCCATCAGTATCAAGATATTTTATGGAAACATCTGGGACATCTTCATTTTTATACTTTCTTGTCCCAACGCTGACACTTCTTCTATTTGGAATTGGCGGATGCTCTATGTTTGGCGCTTTGAGATGGACAGCAACCTTCGTTTGGATACTGGTTCTTTTTAGCATTGTGGTTTACATTAGCATCATAGGGTATTTACAATATATTTTTTTGGCTATTTATATTGCTAAATTGTCAAAGTACGAGGAAAGGTATGATGTAAATAATAAACATGAGGCCGGTTATGTCCCCACTGACGGGGCCTGGATTAAGCGTTTAACAAGGTTAACACACCATTACAGAAGTGTGTTTTTTACGCTTGGAGCGGCATATATAGGCGCATTCGCTTGCTTTTGCTATTTACCTGCAATGCACGCGAACACGGATGGCTACGCTTTTTTTATGCTCTGGTTAATAATCTTTATTGCTATTGTTATTACGTTTCCAGTTGTTACACTTTTTGAACGGTTCTGGATTAAAATAATAGTGAAAAAGCAAAAGAAAGCATATATTTCAGATTTAGAGAGAGAATATCAAATCCTTTCTATGGCGGATAGATCAGCACTTCCTAGCTTGGTGAAGTCAATAAGTGTAAGACAGATTCTCGACGCCAAAGACTATCCAATTGTTTCACTCTGGAGTACAGGATATGCAGCAGTGCTATCTATTTTTAATTTACTCGCTGCAATAGTAACGATTGTCGCAAATAGCAATTCTTTTACAGCCTTTCTTCCGCATATTTCTTGACAACACCCAAAAACTCACGAAAAAGGCTACACCATTCCGGAGATACATTTTCATTTTTCAGATTGTCTATTCTTTCGGTTAAGGCGTCATACACAAGTTTAATATCTTGTTGAAAGAATTCAAGGATTTTATACTTCTGCATAAGTCTCACTAGAGAATCCCTATCCACATTGGCAAGCAATGTCTTATCTTTTTTGTCAGCGACTTGATAAAGCAAGGCGATTGCCAGATTCTTTCTGTTGGTTGTTATATCAAGATTTAGACTGCCCTTGTGCTGTATTAGTTTTTGGGGATTATAGAATGCTTCTAAGTCATTCATAACTTGAAAGATATAACCGCATTGATCGCCGATCCATTTTAGTTCCACGTCTACTTTGGAGCGTTGTAATTCTCCCGCGCTAACATAGTATCCAAGTAAAAGACTATTTCCAAGAATTTCGGATGTTTGTAACTGTGTTATCTTCTTAACTGTTCTGTAATCAAAAAAGAGAGCATTATCTGCAGATAGTTCCTGATATGCACCAGATGCCATTTGTAATGTTGTTTCAATAAGCACATCCAAGCAAAGGTAATAGCATTGAGGCGGTATTGCTCGTGATCCAATATACTTTTTTAATCGTTGCATTGAATATGCCACAGATTTAACAGCTAACAGCACGGAACATTCTGGACCAATACAAACATGAAGGGATTGTTTCCCCCTTCGCTCGGTGTCATGGTCAATCCAGTCGTCTAAGATAAGTGATGCCTTATGAAGAAGCTCGATGCTTACAGAGATATCAGCTATCAACGAAAAGTCATCTGCATTCCACGAGGCAGGCTCGACAGCCGCTAAATAGCCTAAGAAACACATTTGTGGGCGGAATCGATTTCCCCCAACAAGTTGTCCCTTCTCTGGCGCATTGAGCTCATCTAGTACGACTTTCCAATGGTATTCAAATAACTTACAGAATTTCTGAAATAATATAGCTGAATCTGGTAACACAGATGAATTGCTCCTTTACGTTTTCGCTCTAATGACGAAGAAGTGGAATTGTACGTAAGATAATTAGTGATTATCCTGCGTTTGTGACCCTGAAGATTCAGATCTTCTCGTTGCTATATTGCTCTGAATTTTCATTTTAATATATTCTATGGCCATTGTATAAGTTGCATCTTGGTCATTGGCCTCGTTTTTTCAATCCGTAAAATACGAAAAGCATATTAATTATATTTCTATTATACAATACTAAACTAGATCAGTCAATAACAAGGCTTATATCTTTGTAGTCCGTGCCAATAGAAAAGAATTTTTGGAGCAATTGAATTTATATTGGTAATTATTGGATAGGCATAATTATCAGTAGCATCGTAGCAAAGATGATTGTTTCCGCCAAAGCTGAAAATCATCGCGCGAATAACCGTGGGGATAAGGGGGTGTCCCCAAAGGGAGGGGTTAAGACATAAGGAAGGGAGCGGAAATAACAAGAAAGAGGGGTGGATGTTATGGACTAACATACCTCATGGGTCTCTACACGGAAAG
>Ga0247608_10005477_pt1 | contig 13700 bp, 9 predicted proteins | sample 176DNAGHGlowgp2_FD_193490 | JGI IMG/M metagenome (GOLD analysis project Ga0247608, IMG submission 193490) | Sheep rumen microbial communities from Palmerston North, Manawatu-Wanganui, New Zealand - 1766 DNA GHGlow gp2 | ecosystem: Host-associated > Mammals > Digestive system > Stomach > Rumen ...
GCAACTCCTCGCGTTCGTCGCGCTTCTTGTCGTTAGACATGTTGCCGAAGTTCCATGTCAACTGGATGTTGACACGCGGGTCGCGCCAGTTCTTCTGTTGGCGCCAGAAGGTGTCGCTCTCTGTGTAGTTCTCCCAATGACGGGTATTGAAGACATCGCGCCAGTTGACAGCCACCGCAATCTTTTTGTTGAAGAAACTCTTGCGCAGTCCCAGGTCCAGAGAACCGTTGGGCTTGCGGTAGCCTTGTGTTATTACGCCGCGTGATCGGTAGTTGCCCGTAGCCTGAACAGACAGGTCGTAGGGCAGAATGACAGAGGCCAACAGACGGGCATCCCATGAGAAGCTCTCGTCGCCTTCGCCTGTGACGTGCTGTCCTTCGATGAGGTAGTCGTAGCCGTCCAGTTTGTTATAGTAGCCGTTGACCGTTGTCGTCAGGTCGAGGATGCGCCAAAGCTTGTTCTTGCCTATAATCTCCACACCCAGACTCTGACGTTTGGTGAGGTTCATCTGAGTCATGTACATCATGCCGTCGGTGCTGTTCTGATAGCGGATGCGCTGCATGACATCAGTGGTGGAACGGTAGTAGGTAGAGATGCTCAGCGTGTGCTCTGCCCATGTCTTCAGGAAGTTCAGCGACAGCGAGTGTGTGTACTCCGGTGTCAGTTCGGGGTTGCCGAACTCAACCATCGAGGCATCGCGCGTGTTCTTGAACGAGTTCAGCTGTCCGCCCCATGGACGGCGCAGACGACGGGTGTAGTTCAGTTGCAACTGGGCCGTCTCGGTGAGGTTATAGTTCAAGAACAGCGAGGGAAAGAGCTGGAAGAAATCCTTCTTGTAAGGGCCGTTCTTAGCTGCTGTGCCATGCTCTTGAGCATAGTCGTAGCTTTCGGTGTCGACTTTCCAGTATTCACCACGCATACCTCCCATAATGCCCCACTTACCTAATTTAATATTGGCAGTGGCATAGAAGGCATGGGTGTCCATGGTGTAGATGAAACGGTTGTAGTATTGCTGGTCCTCCACCATTCCGCTGCCGTTCCAAGTATTGGCCTCGAATGACTCCTGCGGTGTGTTCTCATGAGAGAAACGACCATTATAGCCTGCTTCCAACTTGAAGTTTTTCGTCAGTTGGTTCTCGTAGTCCAACTTCACCTCCCAGGAACGGTTGCGAACGTGCATAGGGCGCAGCTGGTAGTAGTAGGTGGAGGGCTTGACAGGCGCAATATATGTCGTAGAGTCCTGGTAGGTGTTGTCGTTGTCGCTCATCCAACGGTTGTATTCTACGTGAGCAGTCAACTTGTGCAACTCGCTCCAACGGTGTTCGTAGCCCAGCTCACCATGATACATGTGCATGCGACCATCGCTCTCGTTCTGACGGAACATACGATAGCTGTCCTGCGTAGCACCGATGGTTCCATAGTGATAAGGTGTCGTACTGCTGTTCTCGGGGTGTCCATGCAAGGTCATACCACCCAGCGACAGGTCGTCATTGCGCGTGAAGTGCCATGTCAGTCCGGCACGGGCAAAGATGCCGCGTCCCTTGTTATCGCTGTCACTCTCGTAATTCTGGTATTGGTTGGTCTGCTTGTAGTGCTGCTCGCTCTCGCTGCCCCCACTGCCGCGGCGCCGACGTGTGCCGACATTGACATAGGCATCGAGCGGGCCACTGGAATAGTTGATGTTGCCACTGGCATTCCAACCCTTGTGATTGTTGGCGCCCACCTGCAGAGAACCATAGTAGCCTGCCTTGCGGTCGCGCTTCAGTACAATATTAATAATACCGGCAGAACCTTCTGGTGAGAACTTGGCAGAAGGGTTGTCGATGACCTCTATCTTCTCAATACTCTCTGCAGGAATCTGCTGCAGAATCTCATAGCGCTTGTCTGTGGTCAGACCGCTGGCCTTGCCATTGATCCATACCTCTACGCTGGAATTGCCACGCAAGGATATTTCACCATCGGTGGTGACTTCGATGCTGGGAATATTCTCCAACAGATCGGTGACATTGCCGCCGGCAGCAGCCAGTACCTGGTCGACAGAGAAGACCTTACGGTCAACCTCTAACTTCATCTGCGAACGTTGGCCCGTGACCTGCACCTCCTTCAGCATCTTGGCATCTTCTGCCATGTAAAGCATATTGAAATGTTCCTGCCGATGTTGTGGCGATAGGGTGAACTTGCGACTAACGGTCTTGTAACCCATGAATGTGGCTCGTAGCTGATAGTTGCCGTCAGCTAGTCCATTCACTGTGAAGTGGCCGGTGGCATCAGTTATAGCACCCTTTACCAATTTGCCAGAAGAATTCATCACGGCGATATTCACAAACTGCAGAACCTCGTCAGTTTGTTTGTCGATAACTTTTCCCTTTACAGAACCTTGAGCAGCTGCGACCAGCACACTGATAGCAGACAATAATACACAGAGTAGTCTTTTCATAACATTCGTATGACGGGGCGTAAGTGAAAAGGTTTAAATTATTCTATATAATTCATACAAAATTCATATTTTCTTTGTACCTTTGCCGCAAATTTTGTGAGATATGGATACGATTAAGAAACAATTTGCACAGAAGCTGATGGATATCAAGGCCATCAAGCTGCAGCCCAATGATCCGTTTACATGGGCCAGTGGCTGGAAGTCACCTATCTATACCGACAACCGTAAAACACTGGGTTTTGCAGATGTCCGCTCGTTTGTCAAGCTGGAACTCTGTCATGCCATTCAGCAGAACTTCCCTGAAGCTGAGGCTGTAGCCGGTGTGGCTACGGGAGCTATTGCCCAGGGTGCACTGGTTGCAGACGAACTGGGACTGCCTTATGCTTATGTGCGTCCGAAGCCGAAAGACCATGGTATGGGTAACCAGGTAGAGGGTGAGTTGAAGAAGGGGGCTAAGGTTATCGTTGTAGAAGACCTTATTTCTACCGGTGGCAGCAGTCTGAAGGCTGTCGAGGCTCTGCGCCAGTATGGTGTGGAGGTCATTGGTATGGTGGCATCGTTTACCTATGGTTTCCCTGTTGCCGAGGAGGCCTTCCGTGAGGCTGGCGTTAAACTTGTCACGCTGAGCGACTATAATGCTGTACTGGAGCAGGCTGCAGAGACGGGCTATATCCAGGCTTCCGATCTTGACGTACTGAAAGAGTGGCGCAAAGACCCCAGCGTGTGGGGCGTTTAATAAAGCAATATGACAAAGTTTGAAAGTAGCATCAAGCAGATACCCTATCCGGTAGAGGATGTGTATCGCAATATCAGTGACCTGAGTAATCTGGAGCGCGTACGTGACCGTATTCCTCAGGATAAACTGCAGGACTTCCAGTTTGACAGCGACTCCGTGCAGGTCAGTGTGTCGCCGGTAGGTACCATCAAACTGCGTATCTGTGAGCGTGAAGACAACAAGAGCGTGAAGTTTGAGACCGAACAGTCGCCGCTGCCTTTCAATCTCTGGATTCAGGTGCTGCCCGTAGACAGCTCCTCCAGCAAGATGAAGGTTACCGTCAAGGCCGATATTCCTTTCATGCTGAAGGGTATGGTCAGCGGTCCCTTGCAGGATGGCGTAGAAAAAATTGCTGACGCACTGTCACAAATACCTTTTGTATAATGGCAAACAAACTTTGGGAAAAGAATTTCGAGGTGAATGCTGAGATTGAGCGCTTCACCGTTGGTCGCGACCGCGAGATGGATCTCTATCTGGCCAAGTACGACGTGTTAGGTTCCATGGCTCATATCACCATGTTGGAGAGCATCGGACTCATCGGCCATGACGAGTTGCCACAGCTGTTGACAGAACTGAAGAATATCTATCAGTTGTGCGAGCGTGGCGAGTTCGTGATAGAGGAGGGCGTCGAAGATGTCCACTCGCAGGTGGAACTGATGCTGACCCGCAAGCTCGGTGACATGGGTAAGAAGATACACTCGGGTCGTTCGCGCAACGATCAGGTGTTGGTAGACCTGAAACTCTTTACCCGCCACGAGTTGATGGAGGTTGCCGAGGCTGTCAAGGTGCTCTTCGACGAACTCATCCAGAAGAGTGAGCAGTACAAAAACGTCTTGATGCCGGGCTACACCCACCTGCAGGTCGCTATGCCCTCCTCATTCGGACTGTGGTTTGGCGCCTATGCCGAATCGCTCTGTGACGACATGCTGTTCTTGCAGGCAGCCTATAAGATGACTAACCGCAACCCGTTGGGCTCTGCTGCCGGCTATGGCTCTTCGTTCCCGCTGAACCGCCAGATGACAACAGACCTGCTGGGCTTCGACTCGATGAACTATAATGTTGTCTATGCACAGATGGGACGTGGCAAGACGGAGCGCAACGTGGGTTTCGCACTGGCTACCATTGCCGGTACACTGGCAAAGATGGCTTTCGATGCTTGCCTGTTCAACTCGCAGAACTTCTCGTTTGTCAAGTTGCCCAAGGAGTGCACAACGGGTTCGAGCATCATGCCGCATAAGAAGAACCCTGATGTCTTTGAACTGATTCGTGCCAAGTGCAACAAGATACAGGCGCTGCCCCAGCAGGTGACGCTCATCATGAACAACCTGCCCGTAGGTTATTTCCGCGACTTGCAGATTATCAAAGAGGTGTTCCTGCCAGCCTTTGACGAACTGAAAGACTGTCTGCAGATGGCGGCCTATATCATTAATAAGATAGAAGTACGCGAGGACATCCTCGATAATCCCATGTACGACCCGATGTTCTCCGTAGAGGAGGTAAACCGACTGGCTGCTGAAGGTATGCCCTTCCGCGATGCCTACAAGAAGGTAGGTCTTGACATCGAGGCTGGCACGTTCCGCCCCAACAAGGATATTCATCATACCCATGAGGGGTCTATTGGCAATCTGTGTAACGACCGAATTGCTGAACTGATGCAACAGACCTTTGACGGTTTTGGCTTTGAACGCATAGTCGCTGCAGAAAAACGATTGTCAGAATGAGACTGCTGGCTGTTGGCTGTTTGTTCCTCTCTGTAGTCTGCCTCTTGACAAGTTGCAAGGCTGATGATGAGTATTCGAAACATCCTTGTCGCTTCTTGTATGACAACATGATTCACAACGATGCGACGTTAGCGTCGGCAATGGATGCTAATTCGCGTGGTGTGTTCTGTTTGATTTCTGAAAATACAAGGGCTGGCGTGCGCTATCTGGTTTTTGAGAATAGTGCTGGTATGACATCGCAGCAGGTGGAGACGGCTCAGGAGGTTGAGGCTAAATTCATCTTGGGATTGAATAATGGTATCATTGTTGGTTTCCAGACACTGAATACGGATGGTGGCAGTGGCGGTTTTGTGGCTTACGATGTGCAGTGCCCCAACTGTGTGAACCGTGGACACAACACTGTCAATCCCAGCTATCGCATCACAATGGAAAACAGTGGCATCGCTACTTGTGGCAAGTGCGGAAAGAAGTACGACATGAACAATGGCGGCATTGTTCTTAATGGCGAGGAGGGGGACAGTGGTCTTGACAAATATGTCGCCTCTACAACGGGTCCGTTTGGTGTCGTAAGTGTGGTAAGACGATAAAAAAGTGCTTCTGATAGAAATTTTTCACTTTTCGTTATCCACTTTTCATTTTTTTTCGTAACTTTGCACCCGCTAAAGGCTGCCGCGATGGTGGAATGGTAGACACGAGGGACTTAAAATCCCTTGGCCATAACGGCTGTGCGGGTTCGAGTCCCGCTCGCGGCACATCCCCAAACCGACTAACTAACACATACTATGAGAATCAACTTATTACGACTAGCACTGTTATTGTTTTGCCCTTTCGTTACGTTGATGGCGCAAGACAATGTAAACATGAAATTTGGTAAACCAACTAAGGAAGAGATGCAGATGACGGTGTACGATGCAGAACCGGAGGCTGATGCTGTCGTACTCTGCCGTTTGACTGATGTGGAGTATGCCGTGCAGAATAGCGGCTATCTGGCTGACTACCATGAGAAGTTCCGCATCAAGGTGCTCAAACCCAGCGGTGCTCGCTTTGCCAAAGTTGTTATTCCTTACCAAGTAGCTTTGTCTGTCAATAATAATATCAGCGGACTGACCATTAATGGAAAGAGTCTTCCCCAACCTGGTGGCAGTTCAGATTCTTATTTTGAGGGTGAGGGCGTCTCTCTGACGGAAGATATCTTTGCCACTGAGGGAGATGAAAGTGTTGAGAGTCTGAAAGCTACCGCTTTCAATATGGAAGGTGGTAAAGTGGTGAAAACATCCTTGAAGAAGAGCGATATTGTTAAGAAGAAAATTGACGAACATAACCAGCAGATAGAGTTCACCATCCCTAACGTAAAGGAGGGTACGGTGATAGAATACGAGTATACCATCCATAGCCAGCTGTTTTGGTTGCTTCACGACTGGTATGCCCAGTGTGAGATTCCTGTTGTGTATGCTAAGTTGGATATGAATATCCCCAGCTATCTGATTTTCAATATTGAGGACCATGGTATTCAGCGTCTGACCTATACCTGTACGGCAGGCTCTATGAATTTTAAGTTGGTGAGTGACCCGCTTGCCAGACAGTCGAAGGTGATGACCAACCACTATGTCTATATTGGCCGTAATCTGATGGGTGTATCTAAAGATGACTATGTATGGAATGCCCAAGACTACTGTGCCGGTATTACTGCTGAATTGAAGCAGTACCGTTTGCCGGGTATGGCGCAGATGGACTATGCACGGACGTGGGAACAGATTGACGAGATGATTCTTAATTCAGAAGATTTGGGTATGCATCTTAACGACCGCAGTCCGCTGGCACAGGAGCTGAAGGATGCAAAGATCGGGGAAATAGCCGATCTGCGTGAACGTGCAAAGGCTGTATTCAACTTGGTAATGAGTAAGGTGGCATGGAACGGGAAATACGAAATCAGTCCGGCCTTGACAAGTGAAACATTGCAGAAGCAGGGCGGTTCGAATGCGGATATTAATCTGCTGCTTATCCAGTCACTCCATGAGGTAGGATTGACGGCAACTCCTGTTATGCTTAGGACACGCGACCAGGGCTTGTTGCCTTATAACTTCCCTGCTCTGCATAAGATGTCGACTTTTGTCGTTGCTGTCGTCATGCCGGCAGGGCCCAATGTCTACCTTGATGCTTCGTCGAAGAATGGCTATCTGAACGTACTTGCTGAGCCGCTGTTGGTGGAGAGAGCCCGACTGATACAGAAAAAAGGTAAGAGTGCATGGGTGAACCTGCAGAAGATGGTCAAGTCGCAGAAGAGTACCATTATAGATGCCAAACTGGCTACAGACGGTACGCTGGCAGGTACGCAGACTACGCGCTATGAAGGACTGGCTGCGATGAACTATCGCAATGCTAAGGGAATTACGGACTTTGCGCCAGATGCTACTGAGGAAACGACATTTACACGCAAGGGTACGGTGGAAGGCAACACCATCCGTATTTGTCCTTTCCCCACAATCATTGCTGCCAATCCTTTTACTGCTCCTGAGCGTAAGATACCGGTGGAGTTCCGTAGTCAGGGCTCCCATCGTGTGGTTGTTAATATCGCCTTGCCAGAAGGCTATGTTGTTGACGGAGAACAGCGCAATACGACAATCATCACTAATGATAAGGGCTTGGAAGGGCGCATCCAGACTACAACAGGCGATGGCAAAGTGCAGTTGAGCTGTCGCTTTAACATTAACAAGGTTGTTCATTCGGAGGCCAGCTATGCCGACCTGCATCAGATATTCGATGCTGTCATGAAGTATACTACCGAAGAACTGGTTGTTAAAAAGCAGTGAGAAAGGTCTGACGAGCAAATGAAAGAGAGCGCTAACTACTGAGATGTTGTTAGCGCTCTCTTTGTGTCGACACTTGGACTCGAACCAAGGACCCCCACCATGTCAAGGTGATACTCTAACCAGCTGAGCTATGCCGACAATTGTTTTGATTGCGGGTGCAAAGGTACATATTATTTCCGAAATAAAAGAAGAAAAGAATAAAAAAATAAGAAATACTACCTTTAATAAAATATAAAAAAGGTAGCTTTTCATCGTAATAACGAATATTATGAGTATCTTTGCAGAATAGAATAATGTATAATAGCTATTGATACAAATATGAAAACAAAGAACATTCTGATGGTGTCACTGATGGCGGTTGCCATGTTGACATCGTGCTCAGGAAAACTGGGCCAACTCTCAAGTGATTATTTCAAAGTGAATCCTAATCCACTGGTGGCTGATGGCGGTCAGGTGGATGCTACCATTAATGGTGTGTTTCCTGAGAAATACATGAATAAGAAAGCAGTGGTTACGGTGACCCCTGAACTGCGCTTCATGAAGAATGGCGTAGAGCAGAAAGTACAGGGCCGTCCTGCTACCTTCCAGGGTGAGAAAGTGCTGGGCAACGACCAGACCATTAGCTATCAGCTGGGCGGTCACTATACAATGAAGACCAGCTTCCCTTATGAGGCTGCTATGCAGAAGAGCGAGCTGTTCCTGACTTTCGATGCTAAGTTGGGTAAGAAACAGGTCGAGGTTCCTGCTATAAAGGTTGCTGATGGCGTTATTGCTACCAGTGAGTTGTATCATCGTACGCTGTCATCTGCTCAACCCTGTGTTGCTCCTGATGCTTTCCAGCGTGTTGTTGAACAGAAGCAGGAGGCTAATATTAAGTTCCTCATCCAGCAGGCTGAACTGCGCAAGAGTGAACTGCAGAACAATACAGTGCAGGAGTTTGTCAATCTGCTGAAGCGCATCAGTAGTGACCGCGAAAACCTGATGCTTCCGGTGTTGAGGTTTCTGCCTATGCCTCTCCTGATGGTGGCTTTGCCCTGAATGAGAAGTTGGCTAACAAGCGCCAGACAAATACTGAGGAGTACGTCAAGAAGCAGATGAAGCAGGCCAATATGGAAGGCGATGTGGAGGCAAACTACACCGCTCAGGACTGGGAAGGTTTCCAGCAGTTGGTACAGGCCAGCGATATCCAGGACAAGGAGGTTATTCTGCGTGTTCTTTCTATGTACAAGGATCCTCAGGAGCGTGAGCAGCAGATTAAGAACATGAGCCATGGCTTCCGTGAATTGGCTGATGGCATTCTGCCTGAGCTGCGCCGTGCCCGTCTGACAATCAACTACGAGACACTGGGCCGTGATGACGAAACTATTTTCAACCAGTATAAGAGTGACGCTTCTAAGTTGTCTGTTGAGGAGCTGATCTATGCTGCCTCTATTGCAGAGACTCCCGCTGAACAGGAGAACATTCTGAAGACTACGGTTCGTCTCTATCCGAAGGATGCCCGTGCCTATAACAACCTGGCTGCACTTGCCTATAGCAAGGGTAACTACGATGAGGCTCAGCGCTATCTGGCACAGGCTGCCGGCACAGGTGCTGCTTGCGCAGAGACCAAGGCCAACCAGGGTCTGCTGGCTCTGCAGAATGGCGATGTCAAGGCCGCTGAGAACTATATCGGTCAGGCAGGCAATGCCAATGGACTGGCAGAAACACTGGGTAACCTGCATCTGGCACAGGGCAACTATGCACTGGCTGAGCAGGACTTCAATGGCGTGAACTCTAACAGTGCTGCACTGGCGCAGATTCTGAATAAGAATTATGCCAAGGCTGCCCAGACCTTGAAAAATGTTAAGAACGCTGATGGTATGACAGACTACTTGCAGGCTATCGTCAATGCCCGTCAGGGTAATGCTGATGCTGCTCAGTCGTTCCTGCGTTCTGCTATCCAGAAGGATGCTTCGCTGAAGGCTTACGCTGATAATGACCTTGAATTTAAGAAGTAAGCATTGAGAAACATTGCTTATATATTACTTGCACTGTTGATGGTGGCATGCGGTACTGAGAGCGGCAAGTTCCGTCTCGAAGGCCGCCTGCGCAACATCAATCAGGGCGAGTTTTGGGTGTATAGCCTTGATGGTGGAATGGTGGGCATTGACACCATTCCTGTGCGTAATGGCCGTTTCTCCTATGAGATGGAACTGTATGACCGTACAACGCTTATGCTGGTGTTCCCAAACTATTCTGAACAGCCGGTTTTTGCCAAGTCGGGCGCTACAGTGTCTATCAAGGGCGATGCTACGCACATGAAAGAGATGATTATCGAGGGTACATCAGACAACGAGGATATGACGATGTTGCGTATGGAACTGAACGACCTTACGCCTCCCGATATTCCGAATGCTGTCAGCCAGTTTATCAAGGACAATCGTGACTCACCAGTCAGTGCCTATCTGGTGCAGCGCTATTTTATCTATTGCGCTGAGCCAAACTACCGCGAAGCTCGTGTGCTGACGGAGATGATGCTTCAGGAGGATCCTGAGAATGGACAACTGCTGAGGTTGAGAAAGCTGCTGAAGGGACTGGAGAATAGTGGCCTTCATGCTCTGCTGCCTAAGTTCTCTGCTGTCGACCTTGATGGCAAAAAGGTTACGGAGAAGACGCTGAAAGGAAAAGTAAGCGTTGTGACGACATGGGCTACATGGAGTTACAACAGCACCGCTTTGCAGCAACGTCTGAAACAACTGAAACAGAAATATGGTGACAAGTTAGCGGTAGTTAGCATCTGCTTGGATGCTGACCCCAATGCCTGTCGTCGAGCCGTAGCTCGTGATTCGCTGAAGTGGCCGACGGTCTGTGATGGACGTATGTGGGAAACTCCCTTGTTGCAGAAATTCGGCTTGGCAGATGTTCCAGGTAATGTATTGGCCGACGCAAAGGGTAAGGTCTTGGCACGAAACCTTACTGTCAAACAGTTGGAAGACCGCATCAATAGAATACTGAAATAAGAATCCTCGAAAATGAAAAAAGCACTACTGTTAACACTAAAAATCCTCGGAGGTCTGCTGGCTGTCTTGATTATCTTAGCTGGTAGTGTCTTTGCTATATTCCATATCGATGCTGTCCAAGACCGGTTGACAGCCAATGCGACACAGATGCTTAGCGACTATCTGCAGACTACTGTGCGCATTGAGAAAGCCAGCGTTAGTTTTATTGATCAAGGAGTGCGCCTTTATGGGGTTGAGATAGATGACCAACAACAGCGGAAGATGTTTCAGATGCGTGAGTTGGGCGTTGACTTGAAGATTCTCCCGCTCTTACACCACGAGGTGAACATCTCGAAAGCTAAGATTCGTGGTTTGGAGGCTCGTTTGTATAAACCTGCCAGTGACAGCGACTCAGTAGCTAACTTCCAGTTTGTCCTCGATGCTTTCAAGAGCAAGAAGAAGCCGCAGACAGACTCTGTTGCTGTTGACACCACGCAGGTGAAGAAGAAACCGATGACCATTGATGTCAAGAAACTGGCGCTGGAGGATATCCAAGTCAGTTATAACGATTCTATGAAGGCTCAGTTAGGTTCCCTTCACTACAAGAAGAATCGCAAGGAACAACATTTTGTAGAGGTGCGCAACCTGAAGACCTCATTTGTGAGGAAGACCAAGAAAGGGCCCGTTGACAACCGCCTGTCGATTGGTATGCTGGATGCTGCCGGCAAGGGCACCCAATACCAGTTGACCATTGACAATTTCTGCTATCAGACAGACAACCATAAGCCTCGCAAGAATACCAACAAACCCAAGCGTGGCGCTTTTGACGTGGGACACTTCGATGTACTTGCCAAACTCGACATCCAGGTAGATACGGTGGGTAAAGACACCTTGGTGGCACGTGTCACAAGTGGCGTGGCTGAAGACCGTGGCTCAGGGCTTCTCATCAAAGAGCTGCTGCTGAAGCTCCATGCCAACAAGCGTATAGCGCATCTGAGTGACGTCTCCATCAAATTGCCCAATACGTCGCTGGCTTTTGCCGGTGCCGACATCCAACTGCCCAGTAAGAAAGAGAAACGGCCGTTAGCCTTTTCAACGTCTCAGATCAAAGGCAGGGTGGTGCTGAAGGATATCGCCCAGACCTTTGCTCCCGTGCTGAAGAAATTCTCGTTGCCTCTCCACTTGCAGACGCAGATGAGTGGTACCGATAATGAGTTGCGCTTCCGTAACGTGTCGGTCAGCACTACCGACAAGAAGCTGACCGTCGCTGCAACAGGACGCATCAGCAACCTGAAAGATAAGTACGCCCTGCGTGTTCATTTTGATGTACACAAGTTGCTGACGGAAGGTGTCTATGCCGAACATGTCATCAACCAGTTTGATGTCAAGAAGTTCATGATGAAACAGTTGCACGCCTTGGGGCGCTTCACCTATCAGGGACATTTTGATGTGTTGTGGAAGAAAGAGCAGTTTGCCGGCGTATTGAATACGGTGCCTGGTAAGATGAATGTCCAACTTACGCTCGACGAGTTGAGCAAATACGTCTTTGGCTCCGTGCGCACAGACTCCTTTGAGTTGGGCAAGGCTATGGATATGCCCGATTTGGGAAAGATAGCCTGTAAGGCTGACTTCAAGTTCGACATCTCGAAGCCCCGTACTGCTCAGATGCGTAAGGTAAAGGGCGGTAAACTGCCCATTGGTAGTGTACAGGCTGATGTTCAGGAAGGGAGCTTTAAGAAGATTAAGTTGCGCAACATCGTTGCCGAATTGGAGAGCGACGGTGCTGTGGCAACGGGTAATATTACCGTTAAGGGCAAGCGCGTCGATGTGCTGTGCGGCTTCTCATTTACCAATACCAACGAGATGAAGAAGACCAAGATCAAACCTGGCATCCGCTTCCATAAGATGTCTGACGAGGACAAGGCTAAGCGTGACGAGAAGCGTGCCGCCAAGAAGGAGGCCAAGGCGGCTGCTAAGGAGGAACGTCGTGCTGCGCGCGCTGAAGAGAAAGCCTTGAAAGCAGAAGAGAAGGCAGCGCGTAAAGCTGCTAAGGCAGAAGAGAAAGCTGCCCGTAAAGCTGCCCGTGAAGAGGAAAAAGCGGCTCGTAAAGCAGCCAAGGCTGAGGCTAAAGCCGCCCGCAAGGCTGCCAAGGCAGCTGAGAAGGCCGCAAAGGATGTGAAGTGATTCACAATCCGCGCTCTGCCCAGTCACCACGGTCCAGATTACGGTAGCCGATGGCTTCGGCAATATGCATGGACTCTACCTTTTCTGAGCCGGCCAGGTCGGCAATGGTTCTTGCAACCTTTAATATACGGCTGTAGGCACGGGCAGAGAGTTTCAGCCGCTCCATGGCCATGCGTAGCATCTCCATAGACGCAGCATCGGGTTCGGCAAACTCGTGGAGCATCTTCTCCGTCATCTGTGCGTTGCAGTGAATGCGGCCTCTTCCCCCGCCCTCTCCAAGAGCGAGGGAGCTGAAGCGCTCCGTCTGTATCTGACGGGCCTTGATGACACGTTCGCGAATAGTTTCAGAGGGTTCTCCTGGCTGCATCTGACTAAGTTCAGCAAACGGCACGGCCTGTATCTCGCAGTGGATGTCGATACGGTCGAGTAGGGGACCGCTGATTTTGTTCATGTAGCGCTGTATCTGTCCTGGGGTACAGGCACAGCTGTGTGTGGGGTCGCCATAGTAGCCGCAGGGGCACGGGTTCATACTTGCCACCAGCATGAAAGAACAAGGATATTCTACGCTGTACTTGGCGCGGGCAATAGTAATTTTACGATCTTCCAGCGGTTGGCGCAGCACCTCCAATACGGAGCGCGACAGTTCTGGCATCTCGTCCAGGAAGAGCACACCATTGTGTGCCAACGAAATCTCTCCAGGCTGTGGATTGTTGCCGCCACCCACCAAAGCTACTTGCGAGATGGTGTGGTGGGGTGCACGGAAGGGACGCTGACTGATAAGACTCGTGCCACGAC
>Ga0247608_10005478_pt1 | contig 13698 bp, 12 predicted proteins | sample 176DNAGHGlowgp2_FD_193490 | JGI IMG/M metagenome (GOLD analysis project Ga0247608, IMG submission 193490) | Sheep rumen microbial communities from Palmerston North, Manawatu-Wanganui, New Zealand - 1766 DNA GHGlow gp2 | ecosystem: Host-associated > Mammals > Digestive system > Stomach > Rumen ...
GTTGCCGAAGATGATTTAAACGCTCGTGAAGCGTATTACGAATACTTGGAGGAAAAGTACAAATGACACGTCTGTTTTTGGATACTAATATTGTAGTTGACGTGTTGGAGCGTCGTGAACCTTTTTGTCACGATGCTGTACGCTTATTCACTATGGCTTATAACAAGTAAGGACGTCAGGGACAGGTGAACGTCTTGTTCTCCGAATCCTTTAAAAACCAGTTACTCTGTATTTGTTAATGTGTTATTGTGTCTTTAAAAGTTATTATGTCTTTAAAATAGGCGTTCGTGCAAATTATTGCAAACTGAAAATGCATTTGCGAACTATTGCAAACGAAAAAGTTTGGATAGTTCGCTTTTTTCATGTACCTTTGCGACATGAATCTGATGTTGACGATACTCACACAGCGCGAGATGTTCCTATTAATAATAGGTGCATTGACCTACATGACACTGTTTGTAGTAACCTGGCAGAACAGCCGTCGCAAGGTGCTGTCTTTGCAGGAGCGTTTAGATAAGGTACGCGCCATGCAGGAGGTGGCTGATGTAGAGGCCAACCGACAGAAGATAGAGGAGTTGGAAAAACTGATCCAGAAGTTGGGTTCAGAGAACTCGTTACTTCGCTTGGAGCTGGAAGAGAAGAAAGCTAAGTTGGACTACGCTAACACGATGGCCCGCATTGAGAGCGAGAAACGCGAAAGGGCAGAGGGTGACATCTTCCGTTCGGATGTGTATCTGAAAATTCAGCGACTGGCAGCTGAAGGCCGAAGCATGAGCGATGAGGACTGGCAACAGTTGGCCATGCTGGTGGATAGTGTTTACACGGGCTTCTCTGAAAAGTTGTATAGCCTCTATAAACTCACCACCTACGACTATCATGTGTGTCTGCTGGTGAAGATACATATCCTGCCAAAGGACATTGCCCTGTTGACATCGCATTCCAAGGAGAGTGTTTCTACCAGCAGAAGCCGACTCTATCAGAAAGTGTTTGGCAAGAAAGGATCGGCCAAGGACTGGGACGATTTCCTGCTGTCGATATAATTAATAGAAGATAAGAACCCTTTAAAACAATAAAGCTATGATTGATTATCTGTTGGCCAATATGTGGCAATTATGGGCTGTAATAGCCGTCTTGGGCCTGATACTTGAGTTGACATCGGGCGACTTCTTTCTGATGTGTATAGCCATAGGAGCGGCTGGAGCTGCCATCACGGCACCCTTCGCCAATATATACTGGCAGATTGGTGTTTTTGCGATAGTATCGTTGTTCAGCCTGTTTCAGGTACGTCCCTTCGTGCTGCGCTATCTGCATCGTAATGACAGCAAATGCGTGAGCAATGCTGATGCGCTGCTGGGCCGCAAGGGACGCGTCAGCGAGACAATCCCTGCAGGTGGCTTCGGCTATGTGGCCATAGATGGTGATCAGTGGAGAGCTGTAGCTGCCAACGACGAGGAGATAGCTGCTGGCGCACGTGTCAAGATCGTCAGTCGCGAGAGCACCATTGTTACCGTAGAACCATTAGTAGATTAATCATTATTATAAACTTTTTAATAACTAAAAATTATGGATTTATTCTTTTATTTCCTCATTGCCATTGCAATTGTGGCTATTCTTATTGTGAAGATGGCGCTGGTCATCATTCCGCAGTCGGAGACTAAGATTATTGAGCGACTGGGACGTTATCATGCTACGCTGAAGCCTGGTATCAACCTGATTATCCCGTTTATCGACAGGGCAAAGAACGTGGTGGTGCTGAAATACGGACGTTATGTGTATTCAAACAACATCGATCTGCGTGAACAGGTGTACGACTTCCCCAAGCAGAACGTGATTACAAAAGATAATATCCAGATGGAGATCAATGCGCTGCTGTATTTCCAGATTATGGACCCCTTCAAGGCTACCTACGAGATCAACAACCTGCCCAACGCTATCGAGAAGTTGACACAGACCACCCTGAGAAATATCATCGGTGAACTGGAACTTGACGAGACGCTGACCTCGCGCGACACCATCAACACGAAATTGCGCGCCGTGCTGGACGATGCTACGGATAAGTGGGGCGTGAAGGTGAACCGCGTAGAACTGCAGGATATCACACCTCCATCATCTGTGCTGAATGCGATGGAGAAACAGATGCAGGCTGAGCGTAACAAGCGTGCACAGATCCTGACCTCTGAGGGTGAGAAGGCTGCTGAAATCCTGGCATCAGAAGGTGAGAAGACGGCTACAATCAACCGTGCCGAGGCTGCCAAGCAACAGGCTATCCTGACTGCCGAAGGTGAGGCACAGGCACGTATCCGCAAGGCCGAGGCCGAGGCTCAGGCTATCGAACTGATTACTCAGGCTGTGGGCAAGAGCAGTAACCCTGCCAATTATCTGTTGGCCCAGAAATATATCCAGATGCTGGAGCAGTTGGCTCAGGGCGACAAGACCAAGACCGTCTATCTGCCTTACGAGGCTACCAACCTGATGGGCAGCATCGGTGGTATCAAGGATTTGTTCAAGAGTGAATAAATATTGAATATAGAACGAATAAAATGAACGAAATGTAAAAGAAATACGCTTTTTCTTTTGCATTTCGTTACTTTTTTAGTAACTTTGCAGCCAAATTAGACTGCATACGTATGGTATACAATATTTTTAAGGGACTGGGTATCGCACTCGTAACCCCCTTCAAACAGGATGGCTCCGTAGATTATGAAGCATTGCTTCGACTGGTAGAGTATCAACTGGATAATGGCGCTGATTTTTTCTGTATTCTTGCTACAACAGGTGAGACACCAACACTGACCGCTGACGAGAAGAAACGTATCAAGGACTTGGTGGTTGATAAGGTGCAGGCACGTGTGCCTATCCTGATGGGCTGTGGCGGAAACAATACTGCTGCTGTGGTGGAGGAGCTGAAAAACGGTGACTTTAAAGGTATTGACGGCATACTGAGCGTATGTCCTTATTACAACAAACCATCGCAGGAAGGACTTTATCAGCACTTCAAGGCTATTGCCGCCGCTACACAGTTGCCCGTCGTATTATATAATGTACCTGGGCGTACGGGCGTGAACCTGAAGGCTGAGACAACTGTGCGACTGGCTCGTGACTGCAAGAATATCGTGGCTATCAAGGAGGCCAGCGGCAATCTGGAGCAGGTGGACGAGATTATCAAGAACAAGCCAGCCGACTTTGACGTGATCTCTGGTGACGACTCGCTGACATTCCCTATGGTATCATGTGGTGCAGTAGGCGTTATCTCCGTAATAGGAAATGCACTGCCTAAGGAGTTCTCGAAGATGATACGCTTGCAGATGCGTGGTGAGTATGACCCTGCCCGCAAGATTCATCATCGCTTCACAGACCTGTTCTCGCTGCTCTTCGTGGATGGTAACCCTGCTGGTGTGAAGGCGATGCTGCACGAGATGGGTTTCATCGAGAACGTGCTGCGATTGCCCTTGGTGCCCACGCGAATCAGTACGCTGCAACGTATGAGCGAACTGCTGCGTGAGCTCAAGATATAATCCTCTTTTATTTGATCTTTTCCAAGGCTGCCTTTGCGGCCAGTACGGCTCGGCGCCAATCGGTGTCGAGCGAAAAGCGTGTCAGACTGTTGGCATCATTGAAATAGGCCAGCACCATGTCTGAGTCTTTATCATTGAACAGAGGGTTGGAATAGCTGGCATCCATATAAGCCTTGATCACTTTCTTCTGATAAAGGGCAGGCATGTTGCGACTATCAACGAGCGAACGGGTATAGTTGGTGATGAAGACATTCAGCGAGAGGGCTTCCTTGTCGAGTAACTCGGCTGTAGAGTCGGGAAACTCTTCCTTCATCTTGATAGCCATATAGTTGAGTGCCTCAAGTTTGAACATGCTGAACTGACGTACCAGCATATCGGCGCTGGTATCGTTGACCTTGGCCTGAGCCGAACGGCGAATCTCTGAGTATATCTCTTGAGCTGAAAGGGCTTGCGACAGGCTCAGGAGAAAGAGAGCTGAAAGGAGAATCTTTTTCATAATGTTTTATTGTTGTTTGATGAGTTGTTTTCTAAGTGTGAAGCATTCAGGCAGTTCCTCTTCATAGTGAGTCACCATGATGAGTGTCTTGCCTGGCAGTTGACTGTAGGTCTGGATGATATCCTTGACCAGTTGTCGGTTCTGACTGTCGAGCCCATGAAGTGGTTCATCGAGAATCAGCAGTTGAGGTGCTTTGACGAAGGCACGTGCCAGCAGCACCAAGCGCTGTTCACCACTGGAGAGCTGCAGGAACGGGCGCTGCTCCATGGCGTCGATGCCGAAGATATGCATCCACCAGCGACACTGTTCGCGCTCAGCCTCATTGGTACGGGTATAGAGTCCCACGGTATCTTTCAGTCCGCTGGCCACCACCTGAATGGCTGGGATGTTATGCTGGTAGGAACGGTGCATCTCGGGCGACACATAACCGATGCGGCGCTTGATGTCCCAGATGGTCTCGCCACTGCCTCGCTGTTTGCCAAACAAACGGATGTCGCAGGCGTAGGCCTGAGGATTATCGGCACAGATGAGCGAGAGGAGAGTAGACTTACCACTGCCGTTCTGACCTGACAACGCCCAGCATTCGCCCTCGCGGATGGTCCAGTTGACATCACGGAGAATGGTACGATCGCCATAGCGGATATTGACGTTGTTGAAGCTGACCACCTCGTCGTCCTGAGGTGCTTGCTGCTCTTGATGGAGTGAGAGGATAGCCTGTCGGCGAGCATCATCAAGATGGTGGAGTGGGGCAAGGTAGTCGTCCTGTGGCGTGATCCAGATGATGTCATCCACATACGAGGGTACATTCTCTTTTCTGGCCACCACGAGATAGATGGTCATGTGCTGTTCGCGCGCCAGGATAGGGAACAGTTGGTTGAGTTGTTCACGCGTCTGGGCATCAAGACCAATGAAAGGATTATCAAGGATCAGGATGCCAGGCTGTGCCAGAAGCGTCTTGATGAGTTGGAACTTACGCAGTTCGCCACTGCTCAGAGAGATGATATATTTATCGAGCAGGGGTTGAAACTCAAACAGTTTATAGAGATCCTGCAGCAACTGCTGGCGCTCGGGGGTGTCGTCGCCCAACATGTCGTAGGCACGCTGAATCAACTCGCCCACGCAAGGTGTCTCTTTGTCTATATCATGCTGATTCCAGCGCAGTTGCAGGTAATAGGCACGATCGGTGGCTGTGCCGTAGGTGTCACAGAAGGCGATATAGCGCACCTTACTGCTTGACAGATCTTTGCGCAACTGGTCAACATATTTCGTCTTGCCACTGCCATTGCGGCCTACGATAGCTATGATTTTCTGGCTTTCCATACTTTATCCTGATTCTTATTCACAAAATCTTTCCATCCGCGATAGTGAGGCGCATCTGTATCAGGGCGTCCCATCTGCAGGAAATGACAATAGGCGGCGGCAAGGGCATCGGTAGCATCCATGAAGCGACCCATCTCGTCGGATGGGATATGCAACAGGCGCTGCAACATGCCAGCCACCTGTTCCTTAGAGGCAGAGCCATTGCCCGTGAGTGCCATCTTGATTTTCATAGGGGCATATTCGTGGATGGGCACGCTGCGACGGATGGCAGCAGCAATAGCCACACCCTGGGCACGTCCCAGTTTGAGCATCGACTGCACATTCTTGCCGAAGAAAGGCGCCTCGATAGCCAGTTCGTCAGGCAGGTAAGCCTCGATGATGCCTGTGACGCGTTCAAAGATATGACCCAACTTCAGGTAGGCATCCTCGAATTTTCGCAGGTCAATGATGCCCATCGTCACCATCTCAGCCTTTCCGTTGGCAACGCGTAGGATGCCATAACCCATGATATTTGTTCCTGGGTCGATGCCCAGTATGATTTTCTCTTTCATGCTACAAAGGTAACGTTTTTTAAGGATAGTGTGGATAGGATTATATGAATTTTAACGAGAAAATAGAAAAATTATATCTCAAATATTTGCAAAATCAAATAATTTACGTAATTTTGCAGACGTAATATTAACTAACGCCATAGGCCGTGTTATGGAAGAAGCAGAAATACTTGAATCACAAATCCAGAAAAGCGATTATAAAATTTTGATAGTGGATGATGTTGTCAGCAACGTCCTCCTCTTGAAGATTCTCCTTTCTAACGAGAAATATCAGGTTTGTACGGCTAACTGTGGTAATATGGCCATCGAGCAGGCTAAGGCGGAGAAACCCGACTTGATTCTGTTGGACGTGATGATGCCAGATATCACAGGTTTCGATGCTGCACAGATTCTGAAGAAAGACCCGGAGACAACGCATATCCCTATCATATTCCTGACAGCCCTGAATAATCCCAGCGATTTGGTGCATGGCTTCCAGGTAGGTGCTAACGACTTCCTGACAAAACCATTTAATAAGGAAGAGTTGGTAGTACGTGTGTTCCACCAGATTAAGCTGGTGGCTGCAACACGTATCATCGAGCGTCAGAATGCAGAGTTGCGTGCCACTATCGGCAACCGCGACAAGATGTACTCTGTGATTGCTCACGACCTGCGATCTCCAATGGCCAGCATTCGCATGGTGCTCAACCTGGTGGCTGCTTCTGCATCACCTGAGCAGATAGGACAGGAGATGTATGATTTGCTGGATAAGGCCAACAAGGAATCTGAGGATGTGCACGACCTGCTGGATAACCTGCTGAAATGGACGAAGAGTCAGACAGGACGCCTCAATGTGGTGCTTCAGGATCTGGACCTGAATGACATCATCCCTGGCGTGGTGGATATATTTGAGATGATAGCTCACAACAAGCATATCAAACTGAATTATCAGAGCAGCGCTTCATCGGTCATCGTCACGGCAGATAATGACATGCTGAAGACTGTGGTGCGTAACTTCATGTCGAACGCTATCAAGTTCTCGCCTGAGAATGCCACTATCGATATTATACTGAGTACAGAGGGCGACTTCGCCAAGGTGAGCGTGCGTGACCACGGCGTGGGTATTGCTCCAGAACGTCTGAGCTCTATATTTAATAAAGGTGAGACAACCTACGGCACAGGTGGTGAGGAAGGCTCAGGACTGGGTCTCCAACTCTGTCAGGACTTTGCCACGAAGAATGGCGGCAGTTGTACGGTAGAGTCAACACTTGGAGAAGGTTCAACATTCAGTGTTCTCGTTCCTTTGAAGAAGTAAAAAAGCAAACAATATAAAAAAGGTAGTCATTTTCTTTGTGATTTCAAAAAAAATGACTACCTTTGCATTCGATTTCAGAATAACGTTTCTATCCGTGAAGCGTTTCATACATCACAAAATCTCCAATTTTTAGTCAAAACATACGTTTAACGTATCAATACTATATGTATACCAAAGAACAACTTGAAAGTATGGCAGTTCCTGAATTGATGGAAGTTGCCTCAAAACTGGGAATCAAAGTGTCACAGAACGATGCTTTGGAAACCGTTATCTATGACATTTTAGATAAGGCTGCTATTGATAGTGCAGCTGAAGATGCTTCGCCCTCAAAGCGTAAGCGTACACGTATTGCCAAGAAAGATGATAAGGTCTACACCGTGAAAGGTGACGACGGAGAAAATCTGGATACGAAAGGAAAAAGGAAAAAGGTAGAGACACCGTCGCTATTTAACGATGCTCCTGCAGTCATAGAACCCGAACAGCCTGCCGAGGAGGAAGCAAAACCTGCTCCTAAGAAACGTGGCAGAAAATCGAAGGCAGAAAAGGCTGAAGAGGAGGCTGCCAAGGCTGCTGCAGAGGAGATGCCTGCTGAAGAGCAGCCATTGGAAGAAGAAGTGGTGCCAGAGGCAGCAGAAAATATGCAGACGGAGACGCCAGATCCTGAACTGCTGGAGCACCTGCAGGAAAAGATGTCAAAGCGTCGCGAAGAGCCAAAAATCCCTCAAGAGCTATTTGTTAATACAGGTAACTATTGGGAAGGTGATCCAGGCGATGGTACAGATTTCATCACCGTGGTAGATTTGCCTATCGAGGATCAGGCCGCTATTCCTACGTTGGATATCTTCGATCGTCCTATGGCTAATCAGGCAGAGCCCGTATTCCAGCCCGTCTCTCAGTCTGCACCATCAAGTGCTAATTATGATTTTGGCGATTTGATTGAGGGTAACGGTGTGTTGGAACTGTTGCAGGATGGCTATGGCTTCCTGCGTTCCAGCGACTACAACTATCTGTCATCGCCTGACGATATCTATGTTTCTCCTCAGCAGATTAAGAAATATGGTCTGAAGACGGGTGACGTAGTAGACTGCACGGTACGTCCGCCTCATGACAATGAGAAATACTTCGCTATGTCAAGTGTGAAGGCTATCAACGGACGTGAGCCATCGGAGGTACGCGACCGTGTATCGTTTGAACACCTCACACCGCTGTTCCCAGAAGAGAAGTTCAATCTGTGTGGAAACCCTGCTACCACCAATCCCTCTACACGTATTGTGGATCTGTTCTCACCAATCGGTAAGGGTCAGCGTGCGCTGATTGTGGCTCAGCCTAAGACAGGTAAGACCATCCTGATGAAGGATATCGCCAATGCTATTGCTGCCAACCATCCTGAGGCTTATATCATGATGCTGCTCATCGACGAGCGTCCTGAGGAGGTGACGGATATGAGTCGTACGGTCAACGCAGAGGTGATCGCTTCTACCTTCGATGAACCTGCCGATCGTCACGTGAAGATTGCTGGTATCGTGCTTGAGAAGGCTAAGCGTATGGTAGAGTGTGGTCATGACGTGGTAATCTTCCTGGATTCTATCACTCGTCTGGCTCGTGCCTACAACACCGTATCGCCTGCCAGTGGTAAGGTGTTGACGGGTGGTGTGGATGCCAACGCCCTGCAGAAGCCTAAGCGCTTCTTTGGTGCTGCCCGTAATATCGAGGGTGGAGGTTCGCTCACGATTATCGCTACTGCTTTGGTTGATACCGGTTCTAAGATGGACGAGGTGATCTTCGAGGAGTTCAAGGGTACGGGTAACTCAGAAATCCAGTTGGATCGCATGCTTTCTAACAAGCGTGTATTCCCAGCTCTCAACCTTGTACAGTCGTCTACTCGTCGTGATGATCTGTTGCAGGATCCTACCACGCTGAACCGCATGTGGATTATCCGCAAGTTCATTGCCGAGATGAATCCTATCGAGGCGATGAATACCGTTCGCGACAGATTGGTACAGAGTCGCAACAACGAGGAATTCCTCATGTCAATGAATGGCTAATTCATGGATTTTCAGATAAAAAAGAGCCGCAGACGTTCTGTTCTGCGGCTTTTTTTGCACTTTTTACTTGAAATGTTTCGCTGTTTCAGAAAATAGTTGTAAATTTGTCGCTGCAAAGAGAAAAATATTTTAAATAGAAACACTTAAAAACAAAAAAAATGGCAAAGATCGTAACATTAGGTGAGATTATGCTCCGCCTGTCGCCTCAAGGCAACGACCGTTTTATTCAGAGCGAATCATTCCGCATCATCCCTGGTGGTGGTGAGGCAAACGTCGCTATTTCTGTAGCAAATTATGGCCATGAGGCATATTTTGTTTCGAAACTTCCCAAACATGAGATTGGACAGATTGCAGTTAACGCACTTCGTCGTTATGGTGTGAATACTGACTTCGTTGCTCGCGGTGGTGATCGTATAGGTCTGTATTATGCTGAGACGGGTGCTTCAATGCGTCCCTCAAAGGTTATCTACGACCGTGCTCATTCTGCTATTGCAGAGGCTAATCCCTCAGATTTCGATTTCGATAAGATTATGGAAGGTGCTGCCTGGTTCCACTGGAGTGGTATTACGCCTGCCATCAGCGATAAGGCTGCTGAGCTGACTAAGTTGGCTTGTGAGGCTGCTAAGCGTCACGGGGTTACAGTATCAGTTGACCTGAACTTCCGTAAGAAGCTGTGGACCAGCGAGAAAGCTATCTCTATCATGCGTCCTTTGATGAAGTATGTCGATGTTTGTATCGGTAATGAAGAGGATGCTGAGCTCTGTCTTGGTTTTAAGCCCGATGCTGACGTAGAGGGTGGTCAGACAGATGCTGCTGGTTACGAGGGAATCTTCAAGCAGATGATGCAGGAGTTTGGCTTCAAGTATGTGGTTTCTACGCTGCGTGAGAGCTATAGCGCTACCTTCAATGGCTGGAAGGCCCTGATCTATGACGGTAAGGAGTTCTATCAGTCAAAGCGTTATGAGATTAATCCTATCATCGACCGCGTAGGTGGTGGTGACTCTTTCTCTGGTGGTCTGATTCACGGTCTGCTGACCAAGGAGACTCAGGGCGAGGCTCTGGAGTTTGCTGTGGCCGCATCTGCCCTGAAGCACACGATTAATGGTGACTTCAACCTGGTAAGCGTTGACGAGGTAGAGGCTCTGGCTGGTGGTAATGCTAATGGCCGCGTGCAGAGATAATATCTGCCCCCTAAGTTAGGGGGCCATAGGGGTCTGAACAAGCGCAGATTCCAATTAATAAACATAGAAAAAGGGTTTGATAAACGCTTGTTCAGACCCCCAACCCCCTAACTTAGGGGGCTCGCATATGGCAAAATTTGATAAGATAGCTGTCCTAAAGAAGATTGGCGACACAGGTATGGTGCCTGTGTTCTACCATAAGGATCTTGAGACCTGTAAGAATGTGGTGAAGGCTTGCTATGAGGGTGGTGTTCGTGCTTTCGAGTTTACTAATCGTGGTGATTTCGCTCACGAGATATTCGGCGAACTCGTAAAATGGGCTGATAAGGAATGTCCTGAGTTGGCTCTGGGTATCGGTTCTGTAGTAGATGCTCCCACAGCTGCTCTCTATCTGCAGTTGGGTGCCAACTTCGTTGTTGGTCCTCTGTTCAACCCTGAGATTGCACCTGTTTGCAATCGTCGTCTGGTTCCTTACTGCCCTGGCTGTATGACAGTTAGCGAGATTGGTAAGGCTCAGGAGTTAGGTTGTGACCTCACTAAGGTATTCCCTGGTGATGTGGTAGGTCCTAACATGGTGAAGGGTCTGAAGGCTCCAATGCCTTGGTCAAAGATTATGGTTACAGGTGGTGTGGCTCCTGAAGAGGAGAACCTCACGAAGTGGTTCAAGGCTGGCGTATTCTGCGTGGGTATGGGCTCTAAGCTCTTCCCAAGTGATAAGGTAAAGGCTGGCGACTGGCAGTATGTAACCGACAAGTGCAAGGAGGCACTTGGTTATGTGGCTAAGGCACGCGCTTAAGCTGATTATTCCTATATTACTTTTTTCAGCTTGTTCACCGTCCGATAGGCAAGCGGTGGACAAGCTGAATTCTTTATCGTATGCCTATCATTTCCGTCAGGTAGATTCTGCCGAGCATTATGCACAGCAGGCATTTATCTTGGCACATGAAGAGGGATATGCTGATGGACAGGCAGAAGCCCTCAATCATTTAGCTTTCGTTGATATCGTCAAGATGCACTATACAGACGCGAGGATGCGACTGGATAGTGTGTTGCTGTTTACGGATAATCAGCTGGAGCGCTTTGTGGCCTATGTGCAGCAGATGCGTCTCTGTCAGCGACAGTCGTTGAACAGGGAGTTCTATGATTGCAGAGAACAGGCTCAGCGTGCTTTGGAACGCATCAACGAGGAGCGCCATTATCTTTCTGACAGGCAGTTGATGCGTCTGCTTTATGCTGAGACAGAGTTTGCTATTGTCAACTCCACCTATTATTATTACGTAGGACTGGAACGTCAGTCGGTAGAGGCTATGCAGAGCATCCGATCAGATGTGGAGAGCGATACGGTGCAGTATCTGAACTATCTCTATAACGTGGGTGCTGGTGGTATCATCACGCAGGGCACCCAACAGGAAATTAACCAGTCTGAGTTTGACTACCTGATGCGTTGCTATTTGTTGTCCAGACAGGTGGACTGTCCTTATTTTGTGGCCAACTCGCTGGAGGCGCTGGCAGAACATCTGAGCGTAGAGGAATATCGCGAGCAGCTGATGGCTGACAACCAGCCGGCGATGAAATTCCTGAATCCAGAGGGCGTGGATGATGAGCTGTTGCCACTATGGTTGGCAGATCAGGCGCTGTCTATCTTTACGGCCTATGGCGATACCTATCAGATAGCAGGTGCCTATCGTACGTTGGCTACCTGTTGTATGCGTCAGGAGGACTATGACGGTGCTCTCGTCAACCTGGAAAAGGCGCTGAGTGACACGTTGATTTATCAGGCGCCCGACCTCGTGGCCAGTATCCGTGAACAGCTCTGCGTGGCTTATTCCGCTATTGATGATAAGGCGTCGAGCGACTATAACCGCAACGCCTATCTGGACCTGCAGGAACGTACCCGTCAGGACCAGTGGCTGGAAGCACGTGCCAATCAGTTGGAACAGTCGCTAAGTCAGTTGAACCTGCTGCTCATCGCCGTTGCTATTGCGATGGTGCTCTTCATCGTTGTCATCCTGCTGTTTTATTTTTTCCGTAAGAAGGCATTGAATAGTCAGCATGATGAAGCGCTGGATGAACGTGAGGAGGAACTGACGGAGCAGTTGGAACTGACCAACCTCCATATCATGCAGGGTAAGCGTCTCTATGTAGAACAACTGGCCAAGATGTCGCTGGTTAATGGTATCACGCCCTTCATCGACCGTATGATTCATGAGGAGCGTTGCTTGAATGACAAGAACAAGGAAGAACGTATTGACTATATCCGCGAACTGACGGATAATGTCAATATGCAGAATGATATACTGACGCATTGGATACAGTTGCGCAAGGGCGAACTGAGCGTCCATATCGAGACATTCCCTCTGCAGGAACTCTTTGATGTATTGGCAAAGGGTAGCAGGAGTTTCAATCTGAAAGGTCTCACCCTGGATATCCAACCCACCACGTTGATGGTGAAGGCAGATAAAGTGCTGACACTCTTTATGTTGAACACTCTGGCAGATAATGCCCGTAAGTTCACGCCTCAGGGTGGCAGAGTCTCTGTCTATGCTACAGATGCTGACCGTTATGTGGAGATCTCTGTAGCTGATACAGGTCAGGGAATGGATGAAGAACAGTTGGCTCATGTCTTTGATCATAAGGTGATCATCGATAGCGACAAGCGTTCGGCTGAGAAAGGTCACGGCTTTGGACTGATCAACTGTAAGGGTATCATCGAGAAATATCGCAAGCTGAGTCAGATATTCTCTGTCAGCATGATAGCTGCCGAGAGTGAGGTAGGCAAGGGGAGCAGGTTCTATTTCCGTCTGCCTAAGAAGATGATGACGTTGCTGTTGATGCTCATGATGTTTGTGGGTGGTAGCATGGCTCAAAATCAGGATCTGCAGCAGGCCAGCGCTTTTGCCGACTCCACCTATTACCTGAATATCAGGGGCGACTATCAGCGTACATTGGATTATGCCGATTCGTGCCGTCAATGCCTGAATCGCTACTATAGAAATATGGTGAAACACGTTGCTGACACGCTCCTTTCTATCGGCGATTTGTCGATAACACCTCCAGAGATTCTATGGCTTCACGACAGTATTCCTGTGAACTATCAGATACTGCTGGACATCCGTAACGAGAGTGCCGTAGCAGCCTTGGCGCTGCATGAGTGGCAGCTCTACGAATACAACAACCGCATCTATACACAGTTGTTCAAGGAACTATCTGCCGACTCGTCGCTCGACTCCTATTGTCGTACTATGCAACAGTCGCAGACCAACAAACAGGTGGCTATCATCCTGTTGGTGTTCCTC
>Ga0247608_10005483_pt1 | contig 13693 bp, 22 predicted proteins | sample 176DNAGHGlowgp2_FD_193490 | JGI IMG/M metagenome (GOLD analysis project Ga0247608, IMG submission 193490) | Sheep rumen microbial communities from Palmerston North, Manawatu-Wanganui, New Zealand - 1766 DNA GHGlow gp2 | ecosystem: Host-associated > Mammals > Digestive system > Stomach > Rumen ...
GGGAAGACGTAATAGGGAGACCAAAGGAAAACCACTTCCCACAGTGCTGAATGGAGGTACAGCACCGGAGAAGCGGTCATCCTTGTTAGTCTTGAGTGGCGATACTTATGATATCTAACAACTATACTATAGCATAGTGGTCAAGCCTGGTCAAGCATTTTCTTTCCAAGCTCCATTTATTTTAATGAAGACATCAGAAGCCTCTTTCCAGGCTCCATTGACCTTGACGAATGGCTGGCCTTCAACCCAGCTGCCATTGACCTTGAATCTGATCATGGCGGCCAGAGTCGGAATGCCTTCGGTCGTTCCGTCATGAGTGAAAGAAGCTGGGCGATAGTTGGCTGTTGAACCTGAGCCAGTATTCCAGCCGAATTGTAGGTCCAGTGTCAGCGTGCCATCTGAATCGTGCTGGAAGTCACCTGTATATTCAGCGATCACCAGCGGTGTTGTACTTGTCGCATATCTGCTGATATAGTCTCCGGTAACAAGCCGGTTATAGGCTGTTCCGTTCCATACGTTGATATAACCGTAAGGAGCATAGGCATTCGCTACTCCTGTCCATTTTGTAGAGCCTGAGCTCTTACAATACATGACCATTTTCAGAGTGATGTTGGATGTCTTAGCCGAAATGTCCTGGCTGTTGACGACTGCTGTGCACTGGTAATAGTACTGGAAAGTTGAAGACTGCTGCTTCTTATTGAACTCTCCTGAGTCGTAGACTGTAATTGGATAAGTTACAGACATTAGGCTGAATACTTGATATAGATGTCACCATTGACACCATCTGCAGCAGTTGGATCGGCTGTGCCGGATAAGACGGTGCGCTGCTTGGCGTTGATCTGCGCCTGAATGTTGGATGTAACATCCGTCAGATAACCAAGCTTGGTGCTTGTAATGGTGCTTACTCCGATTTTACCTGAAGAGTTAGATACAAGTGCTCTGCTTGCTGTAAGGTTGGAAGTTGTGACAGTTGTAGCGGCTCCGGTGATGGTGGCCTGCTTGCCATTGAGCTGAGTCTGAACAGGTGATGTGACACCGTCCATGTAGTTCAGCTCTGTGATGGTGGCTGTCAGATCTGCCAGAGTCAGAGCGCTGGAAGCTACACCAATGAAGGAATCAGCTGTCACAGTGTGGTTGGCTGTGATGAGCAGATCACCGTCAATCGTCAGGTCATTCGGAATTGATGTGATGGCGTCCGGTGTAGTGCCCTGAATAGTTGTCAGCAGCTGAACGTTGCCGCTGCCATCTACTGCAGCCTGACCGGTTACGTCACCGACCAGTCTCAATGTGATTGGCTGAAACCATTTGGTGCTTGTTCCGGCGTTTCCGGTGATGTCCTTAGTCAGCGTGTTTCCGGTTGGAGTTGGTACACCGTTAGCGAAGTAAACCGGATTGGAGACGTCACCGCCATTGACATTCAGCTTGTCTGCTGACGTTGCTGAAATATCGAACTGACCGGTGATGTCATCAGCAGTCAGTGAACCGTCAATGACAACGTCTCTGTCGATAGTGACATTGGATTCATTGACAGCAATAGCCTGCAGATAACCGGTCAGCTGATTCAGCTGATCTGCGAGACCGTCCAGAATGCCCTTGAAGGATTCAACTTCAGCGATGATCTGATCAAGGTTCATTTCATGGAGATTGGTGTATGGGTACATATCATAGATAGGCATATATTGTCCTCCTTAATATACCAGCAGTGTGAAGTCCTGCTTATACTGATTAATGATAATATCATATAGATTGAGATTCCGTCTGATCTTAACTTCTTTCTCAATGATGTCTTGGTTAGTGCCCAGTGCAGAGTTACCGTACTGGTGCATTTTATGGGTTCTTGTTCCTGTCTGATTATTGACAGCTGAGGAATGCGAGCCAGTTACATCCGTCAAGTCAGCCTCATTAAATGCTCTTTGAGACCCTGTTCCATTCTCTTCACCGGTTCCGTTAGTGTTGAAGTTTTCTTCATATTCTTCATTTCTATCAAAATCAGTGAATGGATCATAGTCTTCCTTATTCAGGGAATCATCAATGATCTGCCAGTCATGGATGTGTGCTTTGGACCATGTGCCCAGCGAATACTTCATCATATCAACGTTAGGATAGCATACTTCCAGCTCGGCGGTATCAACTAACAGCTTGTCGATGAATGCCTGTCTGTCCACTGATGTCGGCAGCAGCAGGTTATCGAACAGCGTGTCGTCAATACGGTACAGGCCCATTGTAGAAAACATTAGTCCTCTTGCCATGATTCGTCACCCTCTTCCTGAGCGATTTTAGAGCCTTCCAGCAAACGTTTGCGGTAGTCCACTGTAATATTCATGCCATAGTGTTTATTTACAGCAGAGACTCCCTCTCGCATTGTAGCGAGCCATAGGTCAGATTTAGTCCTCGTATCCACATTATTGGCATTTACTTCATCAGTGATCAGTCGTTCCTTCTTCTGAGTGTTGGCATTCGGAATGCCTATATCAGTGTTGAATCGGTCTTCCCACTGCTTCATATCCTCCAGGATCTGACCGGCAATATAGTTGCCCTTGAGGTCCTGCGTGAAAGTATCCCAGTTCGGTGAACCGTCTTCATTCATCAGAAGCTTATCGACGACCGTGGCAGGTTCACCTGAAGCAACCTGATCATATAACTTCTTCAGTGATTCAGCCGTGGCCTTGTTCTTGGCGAATAAGACATAGCTGAGCTTGCTGTTGATGGTGTTGACCGCTGCAGTTTCTGCGGACAGTGCCATCATGTCAGCATAGAAGTTCACAATGTCAATAGGTGAACCCCAGTCCGGCATCATCTTGATAACTTCGCAATCCTTGCCGATCTCCAGTCTCTGCAGGTCCTTGATAGCTGGATTGGCTATGATGACCTCTTTAGGCTGATAGAAGACATTGAGCGGACCGGAAATGGTGCAGTGCTGAGGAATAACCATGAATGGTGGTATGTCAGCGATTGCGATAAATCCGAAACCGAACAGGACCGTATAGAAATAATTCTCCGGCCAGTTGGGATTCAGGCCTTTAAACTCAAAGACTGACATGACCTTCTGGAAGAGATAGCGCTGATAGTATCTGAAGAGCGCTGTGTCCTTGGTATGGATAGAGGATGGATTGTACTGGCTCATGACCTTATTGATCATTTCATAAGAGTAATACATAGTACCTCCTAGTATTGTCTGCGGAACTTCTTCCGCTTTCTTTGTGCGGCTGCCAGAATAGCAGCGTAGTCAGTTTCTAGAAACTCCACCGGGCTGTATATGAAGCCCTGCAGAGTACAGTTATTTTTGTATTTGTAAAGCGGCGGGTAGATATTGTTGCGGTAAGTGAACCGGGCTCCATTGAGTGCTGAATAACTGACATGAATGACAGTTATGTTTCCGTTGACATCCCTGCCGATCTTCTCGACAATTCCAACGTGTCCCATGCTGTCGGTGTCCCAGCAGATGATGGCTCCGAGCTTTGGCTCCTGTCCTCTGGCATATCCGTCCTGCGTGTGACCATACCACAGATTGGCATTGGCCAGATATAGAGGCGTACTGGTGAGATTAAGTATCTCCATCCAGCGGCCTTCAGCGTAGGCTGTGCAGTTTGGTAATGTGTCACCATTAGAAGAATCCTGTATTGGATATTTGTTATATCCTCCCCAGTTATCTCTGTTAGAGATCCAATAAGGATCTCCTTCCGGCGGTGATGTTGTTCTTGGAATAAATATCGAACTACTCATAGAACATCCCACCATTCAGGTAAGCTTCTACCATCTGGATCTCATCCGCAAAGGCCTTGTTATTCTGCCAGTGTGCGTCCTTACATTTGACATACCCCGAAACGGTATTAATGGCGGCCTGAGTGCAGTAGAGTTTACCGAATCTTGCTGGATATTGTGATGATGTTTTCCAGAATTGGCCAACGAGCTTTTCTTCAACACAATGACTGATAAGAGAACCTGATTGGCTGGTGACAGTTGTGACCGGCTGAACGAAATTGGTTACAGCTCCTAATGAGCCTGCTACAACACTCGTGACATCTCCAGTGATTAGACCTGCAGCTGCAGTTCCAACAGAAGACAGTAAGCCTCCAACATTAAGGGAATTGTTTTCCATAGGAATCAGGAATCCTGCCTGAGCGGTACGGTACTGACCATCCGGAAGAATGATAAGCTGCTGACCTGTGGCTGGATCCGTGTATTTGTGGAAATCTGCTGAGGCTGTATCAATCATCTTAGAGGCATTTAGCTGAATGTCACCGAATACAGGATCCCTGAAAAGATAGCGGCTGTATGGCTCGAGATTCAGATATTTGCCATAAGTGGCGGCCTGTGGATGTTTTGGAAATGTTACTGTTTTGCTATTATGCAGAAGACCAGGAACTTTGTATATCTTAAAAGCGTCATCACCAGTTCCCGTCAAGGCCCATAGACCAATAAATAATGACGTGACCGCATTAGCTTCAATGGCCCATCCACTCATCCACCAGCAATTCGGAAACCAGATAACTGATCCAATGTGCTTCATAGGATCGAATATTGAATTGATGAGACCCTGTCCCAGATTCAGCCACGAATCAGGATCGGAACCACATGCATATAGTGCTTTTAACACTTTCTTGAAATCTGCATAAGGGCACATATAAGTTGCGACTATATCATCTGAAGCACCTGTTACGTTCAAAGCGAAACAACCGTCTGAGAAATCATCAACAGTCGTGCTGGTGACAGTCTGTACTGTCTCTGTAAAATCTCCGGTAGTTGGATAGAACATATCCAGAGCATAAGCATTCTGCTTATTGGCTGCTCTTTCAATGTACTGAGTTGAGGATCCTATAGAAGTCTTGAAACTGGCCAGTACATCAACAGTCATCTGAGCATACCAGAATCCGTTTTCCGTGTAATAGTCGTCAATGAAATAGTAGCGGCTGAACTGTGATATATAGGCATAGTTATAATTCCACACCTGAACACCTTCAAACTTGATCAGCGGCTTCATGATAGAGCATGGTTCCACCAGTACACCGTTGTAGTTGGTGAAGTTGCTGGCGGCTGCTATTCTTGTAGAGTTGTTTGGCTTAGCAAATGAAGCCAGTCCAACAGTTATCATATATTTTACCTCCTAAATGAAAGGGAGCCGGAAAGCTAGAGGGAAAACCGGCTCCCAACCGGTGAAAGGAGTAAGACCGGCTATGCTAGTAAGAAGACAACGCAGTTCTCTTCATTTGCTACCCAGTACTTGTCGGTAAAGTGGTAGTAAGTATTGAAGTATAAGCCAGCACTGTTCAGCGGAGTGGTGCTGACAGTGTGCTTGACTGTGGTGTAACCGACAGCGTCTCTGTCGAAGACAACACCAACGACCTTACCGTCGAACTGGAATTGTTCGTCCTCGACCAGATTGGTCAGAGTACCATCAGACTGCAGGCAACAAGCGCCATCCAGCTTGATGTTGTAAGGATTCTTAATGTCATACCAGTAGTCGATAGGCTCGGCTGTGATGTCCGCCATGTTCTCATGGAAGATCTCAGAGAGTGCCATGGCCTTGATCTTATTCAGGAAATCAGAAACCATGTAGAGTCTCTGGTCAGCCTTTGGAGTATGCTTCATAAGTTCCTTGCCGGTAACGTTCTGATGGAATAACAGAGAGCGGCTGGTCAGCATGTCAGAAATGCTGGCGATTCTGGCTGAGCAGAACTTGATGAAGGCCGGGAAGTTGGCTGGCTGGAAGACAGTCTGTGTGGTCAGTGACAGACCGGTCAGCTGGTTGTATTCAGTGATCAGATTGACCTTCTGAACATAAGGTGAGTTACCGCCCTGAGCTTCGGATAACCAGATACTGTCAGCGATCATGACATTCATGGCACTTCTTGCCAGTTCTTCATGTGCCTGTTCGATCTTATCTGACATGTTCTGCATGACCATGCTGATGAACTGTGAGAACTGGGCACTGCCGGTCATGCTCATGTCGAGCTGTTCGGTGTAGATGGTTACATGATCCTGGAATTCGTTGGCTCCGTAGAAGTTCAGCTGCAGGACCAGAGGCTTCTTGACTTCATAGTGGTCAACAGACTGGCCATCTACCAGATCGAACTTCTGATCATCTTCAAATGGCTTGTCAACGACTGCCAGCTTGCGGGTGATTGCTCCATACATCTGCTCAGAGACGTTGAGGTCTTTGAACTTTCTGCTGTATGGACGGACAGAGAAAATAGTTTCAGACAGTACCTGACTGATAGCGGTTGCTAACTTGTCATAGCCCGTCTTTAATGCCATCTGGCCAACAGAGACGAACTCCTGTTCGCTTGTCGGTACAGTCGGCACGGTGCCGGTGCGGCCCTGAGCATAAAAGAGGATATTGCTCAGTAACGTAGCGGCCTGGTTAAAATCTAAATTGTTTACAGCCATTATTTCATACCTCCTAATATAGTATTGGCTATGTCAACCAGCGATTCCGGTTGCTGTTCGGACTGCTGGTCTGACTGTTTAATGCTGAGCTGCTGAATGGTGCTGATAAGATTATCGACCTTATCATTCAGAGCTGTAAAGCGTTCATCAGCCTTCGGATCTTCCTTTGGCTGAGGTGCCGGCTTCTGTGCCGGTGCTTCCTTGATCAGCGGAGCAAGCTTGGCGATCTCATCAGCTGAGTAGCCTGCTTCCTGCAGTCTCAGAATATCATCAATATTCATATTTACTCCTTCTTTTCAAGTGATTCCTTCTTGAAGAATCCCAAAGTGGTAGAACCATATCCGACTTTATACGGATAAGGTCTGCCCGGATATATCTGCAATATCTGTCTCGTCCATCCGACAGCAGCAGTATATTTTCTGCCTAAGCCTAAACTGTTAGCACAATATGGACCGGTTATGACGACCTTATCACCGACAGCCAGTTCTTCAGCTTCCACATAGTCATTGACATAAGGCGGATAAATGAATCCCTGGAAAATGTAATTCCATTTATAGGAGTTCTTATTATACGTCTTATTGCGGAATGCTGAGCCTTTGTATGAGCTTTCAGAAGACATCCAGCTGCCGTCAGCGTTGACCTTCTCGACCATGGCCACATGACCGGACCGGAGATCTCTGCGCTTCCAGCATGCTACAGCTCCTAATTTAGGAACGCTTCCACGCTCCAGACCGTCTCTGGCGGTGAACCAGTCCTGCGCATTCATTGGATAGTCGATAGCAGATGAATGTCCGATCCGGAGCATATTGCCATTGTTAAGTTCTGCTACTCTTCCGTAGCAGTAGCCAACACAGTTGCTGAGCACGGATCCCGGCCATGCTGCAGGCTTGCCTTTAATGCATGGCGATTTTCCGCCGTATTCCCTGCGAGTCCATAGCGGATCATATTTGGCCGGACATGTTGTTCTTGGTACAAATACCTTACTCATCTTTGTCGTCAGCTCCGATCTTCTGCCAGATCATGCTGAGGATGGTGGTATTCTCTACAATAACCTTGCTGTTCTGTTCTACGGTAGAACGGAGAGCGTCAAGCTCTTCCTTGTGCTGATCGCCCATTTTATTGACGTACCATACAAGGATCAGAGTCATGGCGATAGGGAATCCCAGAGTGCTTACAGCCTGTAAAATCTCATCCATGTTATTTCCTCCTATTAAATAATAAGAGGAGCAACCTCGTGACGCTGGACGACATCATGCACGGGCTTCCGGCCCTGTCCTATGTGCAGTTACTCCTCTACCTTAAATATAGTATTATAGCATATTTTTGTCAACCGGTTAACAAAATAAAAATATTTAAAATATTTTGAAAAAAGTGGTTGACAGTGTGCAACAGTATGCTATAATAGAATCAGAAAGAAGGTTAAGGAAATGAAAGAAACCGAATTAAAAGAAGTTATGAATGAAGTTGTTAAGGAGATCTACGAGAGTGCTTATGGCAATCTGGTCACTGCTCACAATCACTATAAGGAGTATATTGACAGCGATCTGAAAGATAAAACAGCCAGAAGCATGGCAGATGAATTCAAGGAACATGCTTATGAAGACATGTATCTGATCTCTAAGTTCTCTGATAGAGATTACTCAGAACTACTCAAGGAAATGCCATGGCCATTCAGCTATGACACGGAGATCACAAAATGGTGGGAATAGCATTGGTAATAATCGGCTGCAGCGTGGTGGAAGGTTCATGGATGAATGGATCTTCCATCCTCTGGTCACTGGCCGGATTCATACTGGCAATAGCCGGTTTATATGTAACATTCAGAAAGGAGGAATTGAATTGAAGCGTTACAGATGGAAGCATGACGCATTCGCTGCTCAGCGTGACAAGCTCATCCTGAGGAACTGGGAAAACGGTCTGATCGACAATGAGGAATGTGCCAGACTGATCTCCGAGAATAACGGAAGAAAGATGGATCCTGAAGACGTCCCGGCAATCGCCGAGTCTCTGGGATTCATCAGAGAAATGGAGGACAAGAATGAAGAAAGCGATCCGGGAGATAAAGAACTTTCTGAAGACGACAACTGTCAGGTATGTGGTAGTTGACAAGTGCAACAACATTGTCAGTGCTTCCAACGTGAAGCCGGATGACCGGACCTATCAGCTGAACTGTGTATATGAAAGGAGATTAAATGAATCATTACATTAACATGAAAGATCTGAAGGAGTTTCTGGATATCCAGATTGAGAAACTCAAGCAGGATATTGAATGCAAGGAGATGTCCGGTCCTGACCGTGACAGCATTCTGGCTTCAATAGCTGCCTATCAGGTGCTGTATAACAGCCTGGACAAAGTATTCAAGGGAGTAGGAATCATCCTTGAGGATGGTTATGATGTCGGCTACGTGCTGGCTAGGAAGGAGAAGGAAAATGAACAGAGAAAAGATAGTTGATATTGCTACTAAGCTTCCGAGGGAAGCATACATTGACCTGCTATGTGCTGGATGTTATGCACTCTGGAGAGAACCGGAGATTGAATACACACTTAACGACTATAAAAATATGTCTTATAATCAGGTGATGAATCTGATTGAAGCATATAACGAAGAAGGAAAGGAGGAAGAAGATGAATAACCTTGAATATCAGTTAGCGGTTACCGCTGTCCGTCTGCTGGCCGACAACGCCAAAGAACGCAAGGCAACAGACGAAATGATTGACCATGCTGTCAATATCTTAATGCAGCTGGTGGAGGATCACTATGTATCAGCCGACAAAGAAGACTAAGAGAATAGCGGTCCGTATTGACGACAGGATGAGACAGGAGATCGAGGAACTGTCTGAGATCAACTGCAAGCCGGCAAGCGAGATCATCCGGGCATTAATCCGTCATGCTCTGGATGAGATGGACGTGATGGAGGAAGAAATCGATGAAAACTTATCCAGTCTATAACTACACCTTGCTGGAAGTTCTCGGACGTACCGGAAAATCCATGCTGAAAGAGTATGCTGCCATGCGGAAGGAAGGCATGAGACGTTATAAGAGCCTGCAGTCCGGCGGATATCTCAAACAGTCAACAGAGATCAGAAGCCTCACAAAAGGTGGATTCCCGAAAGTATCAGAGCTCCGGGGAGACCGTGACAAGATCATGAAGCAGCTGGCCAGAGTCAGTCAGTTCTTAGCAAAACCTATGTCAACAAGAACCGGCATGAAGCAGGCTATCAAGAAGGATGTAGAGTTCTTCGGAAACTATCTGGAAGATCCAGAGTTCCTGACTAAGGAAAGACTCCCGGCATTCTATGACTTCCTTGAGGAGTTCCGGTCAGCGGTCACCGCTCAGATGTACCCGTCAGAGTTCGTCTTCCAGTTATGGGAGATGGGAGAAAAAGTCGGAATCAGCAGACTGTCGCTGATCAACGACGTTGACTACTGGTATGAACACCGCAAGGAAATGGACCTGCTGCCGACCAGAGAAAACAAAAGGAAGATCTCATCAGGCATGGCTCAGAAAATGCTTAATAAGGCATTGAAGAAAAGGAGATAGTTATGATCATAGCAGCAGACGATTATGATTTTACACAGATGAAGCTGCTGCCGGTCCAGAAGCGAAAGAAAGGGAATCCAAGGAGCAGACAGGGAGTCAGATACAAGGACATCATCATGGCCTTCGATATTGAGACCACCCGGCTGAAGGACATTGAGCAGTCCATCATGTACATCTGGCAATTCCAGATTGGGAAGGAGGTGACTGTCATTGGAAGAAGCTGGGATGAATGGGAACGCTTCAGCCGGAGATTAGCCGACTGCTGTGACAATAAAGAATGGTTTGTCATTTACGTTCACAATCTCAGCTACTGAATACGAGTTTCAGTTTCTCAAGGGAATCTATCCTTTCACAGCTGAGGAAGTATTCGCCACAGATCACCGCAAGGTGCTGAAGTGCTCCATGTACGGTCATCTGGAGTTCCGTTGTTCCTACTACCATTCCAATATGAAGCTAGAGACATTCCTTGATAAGATGGGAGTTGAACATAAGAAGACAACTCTGGATTATGACAAGATCAGATACCCGTGGACTCCATTGGATGATAAGGAGCTGGAATACTGTGTCAATGACGTTCAGGGCCTTGTGGAAGCGTTATACGTTGAAATGGAGCATGATGGTGATAATCTCTACTCTATACCATTTACATCCACCGGCTACGTCAGAAGAGACGCCAAGAAGGCTCTGAGACACACAACTCTGGAATACCGTCAGAGACAGCAGCCATCCTTTGAAGTTTACACGATTTTGAGAGAGGCCTTCCGCGGCGGCAACACGCACGGGAATCGTTTCTACAGTACGCAGATCCTTGACAATGTTTATTCCATTGACCGATCATCCAGTTATCCGGAAGTTCTGGTCAACCACAAGTTCCCGGTTGGTCCTTGGTATGAAGAGCCTGACTGCTCATTTGAAAAGCTGTGCAAGATCTTAGGAACATGGGGAAAGGCTGTTCTGATGAGGATAGCATTCACCAATATCCGGCTGGCTGACGAGTTTGATGGATGTCCTTATCTTTCAAGAGATAAGTGCAGGAACATCCGGGATGGTGAGTTCGATAATGGAAGAATACTGGAAGCGAGCTATATTGAGACATCACTGACTGACATAGACCTGCAGATCGTGCTGGAACATTACGTCTTTGATGACTGCTGTCCTATTCAGGTGTTCTATTCCAGATATGGATATCTGCCGCCGACATTCATAGCTGAAGTTATCCACTACTATGAAGCCAAGACAACTCTGAAGGACGTTGAAGGCATGGAAGTTCTCTATACCAAATCCAAGAACAAGTTGAACTCACTGTATGGGATGTGTGCACAGGATCCCGTCAAGTTCTCCATGCTCTTCGATATTGATTCACCTGAACAGTTCGTTCCCGATCTGAGTAAGACTCCTGAACAGCTGCTCATGGAAGCCGAAAAGAAACCGTTCCTCAATTACGCATGGGGAGTCTGGTGTACAGCGTGGGCCCGTTACGAGCTTCAGCAGGGAATTGACGCCGCCGGTCCATACTTCGTCTATTGTGATACGGATTCTGTCAAGAGCACGAAAGAGCTGAAGATGGAAGAGTACAATGCCGAAAAGAGAAGGCTGGCGGAGATCAATGGCGGAAAGGCCACAGATCCCAACGGTGTCACTCACTACATGGGCGAGTGGGAAGTTGATGGAGTTTACAAGCGATTCTCCACCATGGGAGCCAAGAAATATGTCTATGAAGACATGGATGGCAAGCTTCACATCACTATTGCCGGAGTTGACAAGAAAAAGGGAGCCGAGGAGCTGCTGGAAAATGGCGGCATAGAAGCATTTAAATCCGGATTCGTTTTCCGGAAAGGCGGAGGAGCTGAGATCATCTATAATGACAGACCGGCCATCTCCGAGATAGAAGTTGATGGTCATAAGCTGACCGTCACCAGTAACGCAGTCATCAGAGAGTCAACTTACACTCTGGGACTGACAGAAGAGTACCGCCGAATCATTGAAGGTTGCGAGCGGTTGAAATATTTCAAGACTAAGATAAAATACTAAAGGAGGACATTATGAACAAAGTATTATTAGTTGGAAGATTGACAGATGACATCCAGATCAGAAAGACTCAGAACGGAAGATCCGTCTGCAGTTTCAATCTGGCCATCAATGAAGGCAAGGACGCTGAGGGAAACGACAAGGCTGTATTCATCAGCTGCGTAGCGTGGGAGAAGATCGCTGACGCCATGGAAGCCTATACTTCCAAGGGAAGCATGATCTCAGTAGAAGGCAAGCTGCAGAACAGAAGCTTTGAGGATCCTAAATACGAGGGAATCATGAGATACGTGACTGAGGTCAATGTAGAACGTGTAGAGTTCCTGTCCAGTGCACGAAAAGATAAAGGCGATAATTCAACCGCTGGCGGCGGAAAAGTTGCTCCAAAGGCTCGCAAATAAGTTACAGGCCCTATATGGGCCTTCATGGAAGAATATCTCAAGAGGTAGAGAGCTGAGTGCGCACAGAAAAAACTATGATACAGAGTATGAGGGTTCGAATCCCTCTTCTTCCATTTTAGGAGGTATCTATGAAATTATATTTAGATAACGGTTATCTGAACATCCCCGGTGTGCTGGAGAATGAATACACATTCAACATCATAGTAGGCGGACGTGGAACCGGAAAGACATACGGTGCTTTGAAGTATGTCAAGGAAAACAACATCAAGTTTATGTTTTCCAGACGGACTCAGGAGCAAGTCAACCTGATCAAGCAGCCGGTCTTCAATCCATACAAGGTCCTTAATAATGACATGCACTGGAATGTTCAGGTTGCTCCGATCGGCCCGAAAGTCTTCGGTTTCTATGACTCATTCCGTGACATTGATTCCGGAGAATATCACATGGATAATGTTCCGTTTGGTATCATAGCAGCGGTCTCCACTTTCTCCAATATGCGTGGATTTGACGCTTCAGATGTCAAGCTCTGGATTTATGATGAGTTCATAAAGGAATCCAAGGATAAGCCTATCAAGGAAGAAGGCAAGGCCATCCTCAACATGTACGAATCAATGAACAGAAACCGTGAACTGAAAGGTGAACCACCAATCAAGTTTCTGGCCATGGCCAACTCTGAGGATATTGCCAATCCATTGATGATAGAGCTGGGCCTTGTTACTGTCGCCACCAGAATGCAGAAGAACCATCAGGAGCAATATTTCGATAAAGAAAGGTCAATCGCCCTGTACCTGCCACAACGTTCGCCTATCAGCCAGCAAAAGGCTGAGACAGCACTTTATAAGCTGACTAAGTATTCGCAATTCAATAAGATGGCTCTGGATAATGAGTTCGTAGATGTTGACCTGACGCTGGTCAGATCAGCCAAGCTGTCAGAGTACAGACCGCTTGTCAGAGTCGGAGAGATAACCGTCTATCAGCACAAAGCCGGCAATCAGTACTATGTGACCGATCACCACTCCGGTCAGTGCCAGACATACACGTCCGGAGCAACGGACCTGAAAAGGTTCCTGAGATCATACTCATGGCTCTGGAATGCCTATCTGAACGGTCGTGTATATTTTGAAGAATATTTATTCCAGGTACTGCTTGAAAAGTACTTCGGCATGTGATAGTATATTGGTGTAAGCATTCGATGTTTTGGCTTTTTCATTGAATGATGACACCTCCTTTCTATTTGAATGTATAATTCATTTCCGAGGATGACCGCTTCTCCGGTGCTGCCCTCTCATGGCACTGTGGGAAGTGGTTTTCCTTTGGTCTCCCTATTACGTCTTCCC
>Ga0247608_10005484_pt1 | contig 13692 bp, 13 predicted proteins | sample 176DNAGHGlowgp2_FD_193490 | JGI IMG/M metagenome (GOLD analysis project Ga0247608, IMG submission 193490) | Sheep rumen microbial communities from Palmerston North, Manawatu-Wanganui, New Zealand - 1766 DNA GHGlow gp2 | ecosystem: Host-associated > Mammals > Digestive system > Stomach > Rumen ...
CGAGGGCGCGGACGATCGCGATCCTCTGCTTCTGGCCGCCTGAGAGCTGGTTCGGATAGGCGTTTGCACGGTCCTGGAGAGCGACCTTGGTGAGGAGTTCCATCGCTTTCGCTTCGGCTTCCTCCCGGCTCATCTTGAGGAGCTTCATCGGGCCGATCGTCATGTTCTTCAGGATCGTCATATGCGGGAAGAGATTGAAGTGCTGGAACACCATGCCCATCTTCATCCTCAGTTTGTTGATGTCATTCTTGGGCGACATTATGTCCTGTCCTTCAAAAAGGATCTGCCCGGAAGTCGGCTGCTCGAGGAGATTAAGCGACCTCAGCAGAGTGGATTTGCCAGAGCCTGAGGGGCCGATTATGACGACCACGTCGCCCTTGTTGATGTCGAGAGTGACGCCGTCGAGCGCCTTGATCTCGCCGTCGTTGAAGTGTTTCTTTAGGTCGTTGACCCGGATGAGAGGCTGGTCTGAAATTGACTTATCGCTCACTGTTCCTCAGCCTCCTTTCGAGCATGGATACGAGTTTTGAGAAGAATATGACGATGATCAGGTAGATCAGCGCCACCGTCAGGAGGGGCATGTACGCGGTGTAAGTGCGGCTCCTTATGATGTCGCCGCCTTTCGTCAGGTCCTCAAGGCCGATGTAGCCGGATACGGATGTCTCCTTGAGCAGGACGATGAACTCGTTCGCGAGCGCCGGCAGGACATTCTTAAATGCCTGCGGCACGATGATGTACACCATCGTCTGCACATAATTGAAACCGAGCGACCTGCCCGCCTCGAACTGGCCGTTGTCGATGCTCATGATGCCCGACCTCACTATCTCGGCGACATACGCGCCGGAGTTGATGCCGAAGGCCAATATCGATACTAACAGCTTATTCTTCGACGACGCGAAAATAATAAAGTACATGATCATCAGCTGCACGACCACAGGAGTACCCCTGATGACAGTCAGGTACAGATGGACTATCTTGTTCACGATACACAGTACGACCTTGCCGAATCCCTGGCGCATCTCAGGGTAGATCTTGTCATAAGTCGACCTCACGATCGCACACACAAATCCGAGCGCAATACCCAGGAGCACCGCGAAAAAGGTCACGAGCATCGTAAAGCCCAAGCCCTTGAGTATAAAAAGGTACCTGTCGTCCTTAATGAAATTCAGGATAAACTGATCGACAAGCTTATCGATCCAATCAGCGAGCCAATCCGGCCACATAACACTCAAACGCAAGACACTGCCCTCCGGTAAATTGCAATCGTTCCTTGTCTATAATAAGAGGCGGACGGATAAAAAGCAAGTGCGAAGGACGCCTTTAATCCCCCTGCTCACAGGATCGCGCATAAAAAGAAGCTGCCTTATGGCAAGGCAGCTTCCCGTAATCCTTTATGCTCAGCTTAAAGCTTACTTTGAAGGAATGTACTTCTCAACGATCTTAGCGATCGTGCCGTCGTCTGTGAGAGCCTTGAGAGCATCATTTACCTTGTTCATGAGCACTGTGTTCTCCTTGTTGAAGCACATAGCGTAGTCCTCATCTGCATAAGGTGTCTCGAGGATCTTGAGTCCTGCATTTGCAGCAACGAAAGCCTTAGCAGGCTCGTTGTCGATAACGACTGCATCAACCTGGCCGTTTGTAAGAGCAAGAACTGCGTCAGCGCCCTTGTTGAATCTCTCAACCTTCTCTACTTCCTCAGAGATGTAGATGTCACCTGTTGTTCCCTGCTGTACGCCTACGCTGTAGTTACCGCTTGTCAGTGAAGCAACGTCAGTGATGGGTGAACCTTCCTTAACGATGATCACCTGGATGCCCTTAGCATAAGGTGTAGAGAAATTAACGTTCTGGAGTCTGTCCTCCGTAACTGTCATGCCTGCGCAGCCGAGGTCATACTTGTTAGCCTGAACACCTGTGATGATGGAATCGAACTCAACATCCTGGATCTCGAGTGTGAGACCGAGCTTATCTGCAACTGCAGCAGCGATCTCAGCGTCGATACCTACGATCTTGTCGCCCTCATAGTACTCATAAGGCGGGAAGAAAGCATTTGTAGCCATAACGAGCTTGCCTTCCTCTACTGTGAACTTCTCGCTTCCGGAAGACTCGCTTGACTTAGCCTCACCCTTAGAGCAGCCTGCGAAAGCAAGTCCCATAGCACCAACGAGCACTACAGAAGCAACCTTCATAACAAAATTCTTCATAATCAAACTCTCCTGTTTGTCATAATTCAGGTCCGCCATCTCACGGACCAACTTGCATTATATTGCATTTGTCCGCAAGGTGCATTTATGAATATTAATAATAATGCAGGCTGATATCAGTTTTTTTTGAACAGATTTTACAGTAAAAGCGGTTTGATCTTCGTGTCGAAACATGTTTATATTGTGTTATAGAAAACACACAGTAAAGGGGGAATGTTATATGTTGACAGATGCGATAAATGGCAGGATCAGATACCTTAAGAAACTGATCAGGATGAAGGAGGAAGCGGTGGCGAAGGCACCCGAGGGGAGGCTGAAGATAAGGAATGTCAATGGCAAGACCAGGTTCTATGTCCTTGACAATGATCGCGACAGATACCTGAGTATTGAGGAGGCCCCGCTTATCAAGGCTCTTGCCCAGAAATCCTACGACCTCGATCTTTTGTCACACGCAAAGCAGGAATTAAGAATCCTTGAGAATGCGGCAGCCCGCTATCCTGCTCCCGTTGAGCAGCTTTATGATGAACTGAGCGAACTGCGTCAGGATCTGGTAAAGCCCTTTGTTAAGCCGGATCATCAGCTCCTTCAGGAGTGGTATGCCCGCCCGTTCAAGCCCAAGCCCAAAGGCGACTCAGTCCCGGTCATCTTAACCGAGCGCGGCGAACGCGTCCGCTCCAAATCCGAGAAGATCATCGCCGATTATTACTACCACCACGGCATCCTGTACAAGTACGAGTGCCCGCTCAGGTTCAACACCACGATCCGCGGCTACAGCTATGAGATCCACCCCGACTTTACCCTTTTCAGCATGAAGCACCGCACCGAGATCTACCACGAGCACCTCGGCATGATGGACCGTCCAAGCTATTACCTCAGCAGAATGGCACTTCTCAAGAATTATGAAGATAACGGCTATCTGATCGGCGAGCGGCTGCTGATCACATTTGAGACAGAGGAGTTCTCGCTGGATTTTAGGAACCTGGAAGCAAAGCTCCGGATCATGCTGTAAACCCGAAAAGGAGATTTTCACGAATTGGGTTTACATTTTGAGGCAAAAATAAACCCATTTTCCGTTTTTGCTACAATTGGGTTTACACGGGGGGCCGTCCGCGTAAACCCGATTTGCCATATTTGCTAAGTTTGGGTTTACTTTTCGGCATTTTGATAAACCCGATTCCCGATTTTTGAGAATTTGGGTTTACGGTTGCCCTCCCTTCAAGCATCCTCCGGCGGGCAAACCCCACCTGTCACACAAGAGTAACAGTGTTACATTCAAAAAAAGTGCTATAATTGTAAACTGATATTAAATAAAACAAAACTTAAGGTGATAATAGATGGTCTTTTCGAGTCTTTTCTTCGTGTTTGTGTTCTTACCACTGAACCTGATCTTTTATTTTCTGACAAAGTCGCAGAAAGCTAAGAATTACATAATGCTTGTCTTCTCCCTCATCTTCTACGCATGGGGCGAGCCGATCGCGGTCTTCCTGATGATCGGAATGGCGCTGGCGGATTATCTGATCGCGCGGGGCATCTCAGCGGTGGGCGCCAAGACGAAAGTCGCGAAGACGGGTCTTATCCTGGCATGCCTGATCGACCTGGGCCTTCTCGGGTTGTTCAAGTATGCGACATTCTTCGTCGGGCAGTTCCAGAATGTTTTCGGGGTGCCTGAGAATATTACGAAGATCACGCTGCCGATCGGTATCTCATTCTACACTTTCCAGCTTCTGTCTTACGTCGTTGACGTTTACAGGGGCGAGGTCGAGGCGCAGAAGAGCTTCCCGACGCTGCTCATGTATGTCAGCCTGTTCCATCAGTGTATCGCCGGACCTATCGTCCGCTACAGTGATGTCAACAAGGAGCTGATGAAGCGTAAGGTCACGATCACCGACTTATCTTACGGCATCACGAGGTTTACGGTGGGACTTGCCAAGAAAGCAGTCCTTGCCAACACCTGCGGCTCGATCGCGGATTCGCTCCTGGTGGCGGACAGCGTGCTGCCTGAAGAGGCGCTGAAGATAATACAGACAAGACCTACGCTCGCACTGTGGGTCGGATGTCTGGCATTCATGTTCCAGATCTATCTTGATTTCTCCGCTTATTCCGACATGGCGATCGGTATGGGCCGCATGATCGGTTTCCACTATTTGGAGAACTTCAACTATCCTTATGTTGCTAACTCAGTCACGGATTTCTGGCGCAGATGGCACATGTCGCTGTCGAGCTTCTTCCGTGATTATGTTTATATCCCTCTGGGCGGCAACAGGTGCTCGACCGGCAGGCAGATATTCAATCTCCTCGTCGTCTGGGCGCTGACCGGCTTCTGGCACGGTGCTTCGTGGAATTACATGCTGTGGGGTATCTACTACTTTGTATTCCTCGTCATCGAGAAATTCGTTCTCAAGCGTGCCCTCGAACAGATCCCCGTCATATCGAATATCGTGACGCTCGTGATCGTGTATTTCGGATGGGTGCTCTTCAAGTTCACGGATTTCAAGGTTTTAGGCGCTGCCATCAAGGGTATCTTCGGCGGCTCTGCTGCGGGCTTTACGGACTTTGAGACTTCAACGTCCGTCGGCACTTACATGATCTACCTGGTCATCTGCGCCGTCGCCTGCACACCTGTCATCCCGGCTATCTCAAAACTCATCAACCGCAAGTACGAGCGTTCCCAGGGATCGCGCGCAGTCTTCGCCATCGCGACTGTCGCCTGCCCGATCATCTGCCTGCTGCTCGCTACGATATTCCTTGTCGGCGAGAGCTACAATCCTTTCCTCTACTGGAAATTCTGATGCCGCCGCGAAAGGAGTCAACACATGTTCAACAAAGATAAGATCAATTACAAAGTACTCGGAATAAACGTTTTCTCGATCGTCCTGATCCTGATGGCGATCGTGTCCTGGATCCCCGCTTTCCACCCCAAGGAATCCGAGGCCGAGAAGCGTGAACTTACGAAGTTCCCTGAGCTGACGGCAGAGTCGTTCTTCAGCGGAGAGTATTTCGCGGGGATAAGCGACTGGTTTGCGGATACTTTCCCCATGAGAGACCTGTTCCTGTCGATGAACACGGGGATCAATGCGGTCCTCAAGCCCGCGAAGACACAGATCCACGGCGACGTCGAGCAGGGCGACGAGATCCCTGATGCACCCATGCAGCCTACAGAGGGAACGGATACCCTCCCCACTGATAATACTGACCAGACTGACGTCACGGATAATACGCAGAACACCGAGCAGACGGGCGAGACGCAGAACACTGACGCACAGCCTACTGATACGAGTGCTGATGTAACCGATCCCGACATGTCAGATGTTCCTGTCGAGAAGCTCGGCGCCCTCCTGATCGTCGGCGATACGGGATATGAGTATTATAATTTCGTGCAGTCACTTGCTGACAAGTACATCTCCACGATGAACCGCGCAGGACAGCTCCTGAACGGCAAGGCCAACGTCTATTCCATGATCATCCCGACGAGCATGGACATCACGCTCCCCGCTTCAGTAAGAGAGACCATCACGAACGTATCCGACCAGAAGAAAGCGATCGACTACATGTACGGCTCCATGACGGGTGTCAAGAAGGTAGAGCTCTACGATGTATTGAAGAACCACCGCAACGAGTACATCTACTACCGCAACGACCACCACTGGACAGCTGACGGCGCATGGCTCGCATACCTCCAGTTCGCAGAGGTCAGGGGCGGCGGACATGCAACCTCGAGACTGATTTCACCAAGAGGGAGTTCGAGGGATTCAAGGGCACGTTCTTCAACGATTCCAACAAGGATCCCAAGCTCAACAACCCAGATACGGTCGTAGCATACACACCTGTCGCCACGAACAGCATCGAGATCACACAGAAGGACGGCACGCCGCTCGAGAACTGGCATGTCATCACGGACGTTACCAAGTGGGCAACGAGCTCCAAGTACAACACGTTCATCGGCGGTGACAACCCGTGGTCAGTCATCACCAACCCGAACAAGACTGACGGATCTGCGTGCCTGATCATCAAGGATTCCTTCGGCAACGCTTTCACGCCGTTCCTCGTGCCTGATTACCAGTACGTATACATCCTTGACTACAGATACTACAAGAAGATCTCGAACAAGAAGCTCACTGACGTTGTAGCGACATACAACATCAAGGATGTAATCTTCTGCAACAACATCTCGTCAACCCGAAACAAGACTCTTGTTCCCGCACTCGACGAGTTCGTTAAATAACTAACAGGATTAGGGAGAACAACAAATGCACAAGTTCACAAAGATCAGACCGGTGATCGCCGCATCACTCATCGCGGCATCACTCATGACATCATGCAGTTCAAAGCCTGAGGAGACATCAGAGACACCCAAGCCCTCGAGCATCTTCACACTGGCGCCCGGCGCAACGATGCCCGAGACGAGCGGTAACGGCGAGTCTCAGCCGGGTGAGTCTCAGCCCGGCGGCGAGACCCAGCCTTCAGGCGATATCACGGAACCCTCCGCGACAATTACCGATCCCGACATGTCGGACGTGCCCGTCGAGAAATTAGGCGCGCTTCTCATCGTCGGCGATACCGGATACGAGTACTACAATTTCGTAGAGTCACTCGCAAACAAATACATCGAGATCGTAAGCCGCGCAGGCTCCACCCTGCAGGGCAAGGCAAACGTCTATTCCATGATCATCCCGACGAGCATGGACATCACCCTCCCTCAATCTGTCAGGGAAACGGTAACGAACGTTTCCGACCAGAAGAAAGCGATCGACTACATGTCCGGTTCCATGACAAACGTCAAGAAAGTCGAGATCTTCGACATTCTGAAAAACCACCGCAACGAGTACATCTACTACCGCAACGACCACCACTGGACGGCTGACGGCGCATGGTACGCATACCAGCAGTTCTGCAACGTCAGGGGCCGCGGCGGCGCCAGCCTCGACACTGATTTCACGAAAGTCCAGTACGACGGGTTCAAGGGCACTTTCTTCAACGATTCCAACAAGGATCCCAAGCTCAACAACCCTGATACCGTCACAGCATATAAGCCCGTTGCGACCAACCACATCGACATCATCCAGCAGAGCGGCGAGCCCCTCTCCTGGAACATCGTGACTGACGTATCCACATGGGCTTCAAGTTCCAAGTACAACACTTTCATCGGCGGCGATAATCCGTGGTCAGTGATCAATAACCCCAACAAGACAGACGGGTCTGCGTGCCTCATCATCAAGGATTCTTTTGGCAACGCGTTCACCCCGTTCCTCGTCCCCGACTACCAGTACGTTTACGTGCTCGACTTCAGGTACTATAAGAAGATATTTAACAACAAGCTGATCGACGTAGTTACCAAGTACGGGATACAGGATGTTATTATTGCGAATAATATTTCTGCAACGCGAAATAAGGGATTGGTTGCTGCATTGGATGAGTTTGTGTGAGTTATTAGATTAGAGCGACTAGAGGCGCCGCACCCGGGAGGGTGCGGCGTTTTTGTTGGGGTGGGTGAGTTGGGAGTTGAGAATTGAGAATTGTGAGTACCCTGTCCCTGGTGGCACATTATTGTTAGCCGATGCTTACTCGCAAGTAAATCTGGATTTTTACGCAAGTGACTTGCGTAAAAATTGACTTTTTGTTGCGAGTCGCAAGTAAATCGCGTTTTTTACGCAAGTGACTTGCGTAAAAAACGGCTTTTTGTTGCGAGTCGAGTTGTTGGCAGCGGAGGATCCTATTCCGGAACGCTTACTTAAAACTATCCGGAGTCACCTCATACACCTTCTCCCACTTCATATCCGACACCACATAGACCTTAAAATTATCAAGATCATAAACGCACGACCACTGAGTCGCCGTATCCTCATAATCCTGCTTAACAGACTTCAGCAGATCCATCGCTTCATCAACTGTCAAAACTCCGTTGTATTCAGCCAGGCGCTGATCCAATACCTGATAACGTCCCTCGAACTTCAGTGCCTCAGGGTCAGTCATATACTCATTGCAGACGTGATCTGTCTCGATGATGCTCATTTCGTTATTGACCCACTCTGCGACGACCGAATGACCCGACTTATCAGTAATAAACAAATGGTAATTATAGACCGCCATCGAGTGGACATCGTACGACTTAAGGAAATCAACTGCTTCCTCGACCGTGGCGCACCTGTCGAGGATGTAGCGGATCGCGAGGAGCATGTAAGTTTCCGGTTTGTCCGTATCCGGGTGGGACGGGTTTTTGTCGAGACTTAAGATGCCGATGCCGAGACCTTTCTCGTTCATGCCGTCAAAAGTAACATACGGGAACGCCCTGCTCATCGCACGCCCGGTCAGAGATGTGACTTCGGCAATTGAGTCAGAACCGGTAAGATTGATTACTCTCATGTCGCAGACGCCGATCGAGCGGTAGCCGTCTGAAGGAGCCGTATATATTATCGTGCCGTCCGTGTTTCCGAGGTCAAAATTTCGACCGAACAGATGCGTCCCGTTGGCTGTCTTTGCGGAATAAGCGCTGCATCCGAAGGACGAGATATCGACCGACATCGGGATGCCGAAGAACAGCTCCTGGGACAGCGCATTCAGGTATTCAGATTCGGACGCGGGCTGGCGCTTCATCATGTCGTCGAGCTTGTAGTCGTTGTCAACTTTCGCCATGTAGAGACCGGGGCAGTACTCCTTGACCGAGATCATAGTCGAGATGTCATGGCGCATGATAAATACCGTGACTCCGGCCGCACAGACGATCAACAACACCGTCCCCAAAACGAGGACGCGCGCTCTGAGGCGGATTCCGAGGAGCGCGTAGATCAGCACGATCACGCAGAAAATCCCAACACAAAGGGAAACAAATGCAACAGTGTTGAACACACCGATATCAACGGGCTTAAACGCATACTGAGTAATATTCTCGCGAAGTGCATTAACGCCCGCAGGCGAGATGCGCGCGGTGAGCACTTCGATGGCGCGCTTGATCTTCGCCTCGTCGTAACCGATCTCTTCGTATTCACCTGTCCTGTAGAGTTCTCTCATGAAATCGAGGGAACTCTGAGTGATCTTGGTCTGAGCCGCAACTATGGACTCTTTGTCACGCGCATCGGTCGCGATCGCAGTCGCGGTGATCCTGGCGCTTGCGCCTTCACCAAGAGACGATACCATCCCCTTGTTGTAGCCTGCGACGGGATAGATGATGTAGTCGTCCGGGTCAACTTTGGTATCGAACATGAAGCGCACAAAATACAGATCGCCGCCCGCACTCTTTATGTCACTGGGATCCACCTCGAAAGTAACTTTCTCCCCCACCGCGATCTCCGGCTTTCCAGAGAGATCAACGATCCTTCCGGTGTCCTTCAGACTCCTGTCTTTAAGGATCCAGGCAGCACCATATGCCGCCGCCGACAATACTATCAGAACAACAAGGATGATAAGAGTTCTTTTGCGGGCTTTGCTCATAGATCAGAAACCCAGACTCTCCCCGACCAGGATCACCTTGATCCTCCCCGGGTGCCTTGAGAACCTGGTGATCAGGAACTGGCAGCAGATCGTATCAGGCGACTTGCAGTCCATACAGGAACCGGTGACCGAGCATGGTGTCTTAAGCCCGAACCTCTGGGCGTTGACGGGCGCCGCCACATTGCGCGCCCTCTTCATTGCGGAATCGACATCTTTGCAGACCTTGTTCATGCCGACTATGAACAGCACGTTCTTAGGTCCCTGGCAGATGGCGGAGACGCGGTTGGCGTTGCCGTCTATGTTGACGAGAACACCGTCTTCCGTGATCGCATTAGACCCTGACAGAAAGTAATCAGCATCGTATGCCATGAGCATTGCTGCACGTTTGTCCTCAGCCTTGTCGCGGTCGATAAAGTTATAGTTGCCAGAACTTAAGGCTGACACCAGACCTATCTCGTGCACGCTCATGCCGCCACCCATCGTGACGGTACTCCCCTCAGGGATGAGCTTCAGTGCGATATCAAGAGCCTCCTCGCGGGTGGCGGCATAGTAGCCGTCCATGTTGCGGGACTTAAGGCCCTCGATGATCTTAGCGGATAATTTCGAGTTGCGTGTTGAGATAAAATCGTTCATGGTGCACCCCCTTATAATAAGCATATTATATCAAATCCTATTGAAGTCTGCCGTCAAACAAGATAAAATAAATAAATGACAAAAATATTAAGTGAGGTTCCTATGAAAGGTATTATTCTGGCCGCCGGCAAAGGCACAAGACTGCACCCGATCACACTTCCTGTATGCAAGCCCCTGCTTCCTGTCTATGACAAGCCGCTGATCTACTATTCCGTGGCAACACTTATGCTGGCAGGCATCAGGGATATCCTGATCATCATACCGCCGGATGAGAATAAAGCTTTCGAGAATCTCCTGGGAGACGGATCCAAGTACGGCGTCTCGATCCGGTACAAGGAACAGAAGGTGCAGCGCGGCATCGCCGATGCCTTCATCGTTGGCGAGGACTTCATCGGCGACGACTCCGTCTGCCTTGCGCTTGGCGACAACATCTTCTACGGTCCCGCCTTCCGCGGCAAGCTCCGTGAAGCGGTCAAAGGACTTACCGAAGGCGCCACGATCTTCGGCTATTACGTCTCCGACCCGCGCCCCTTCGGCGTCGTCGAGTTCGACGATACCGGCATGGCCATCTCCATCGAGGAGAAGCCCGCCAACCCCAAGTCCAACTACATCGTCCCGGGCCTCTACTTCTACGACAACCGCGTCATCTCCATCGCGAAAGGAATCCAGCCCTCCGCACGCGGCGAGCTCGAGATCACGTCAGTCAATAATGAATATCTGTCTCAGGAACAGCTCCATGTTATCACACTCGGCAAGGAGTACTCCTGGTTTGATGCCGGCACCGCCGACAGTCTCTATAATGCTGCCGGAGAGATCCGTTCCGCCCAGCGAAGCGGCAAGATGATCGGCTGCTTAGAGGAGATCGCCGTTCACAACCGCTGGATCACAGTTGACCAGCTCGAAGAGGCTGCAAATGCGCTGAAGCAGACCCAGTACGGCAAGTATCTGATAGGCGTGCTTAACGATCTGAAGGACGAAGTATAAGGACGCTGCGGACAACGTTTCCGAGGACAGTCGCTCGCTTAATAACAGGCAATGGGTCGATCCCATTGCCTGTTTTTCGCTCGACTCCAAAGATCCTCGGAAAGTTGTCCTTCGCTGGCGTGGAGCAACTTGGGTGTGGTAGTTATCGACTTGTGGGACAGTGGGGACACGTTCGATAATCGCCTAGGAATAGCAGCTTAATCATCTGATTTCCAGATTGATATATAAAGAAATTCGTGTATAATTTTGTTATATCCGCATATAAGGAGGTACAGTATGCCAACGATCCGTTCAAGTGCAGATCTCAGAAATAACTACAACGAGATCTCTAATTTTTGTCATGAATTTGATGAACCGATCTTTATAACAAAGAATGGCAGAGGCGATCTTGCTGTTATGAGCATAGATACATATGAGAAGATCGTTGCTAAGCTTGAACTCTATTCACTCCTTCGTGATGGAATGAATGATTACGAGATCGGGAATATGAAGCCCTTTGATGAAGCCATGGCCGAGATCCGATCTAAGCGTAGCAAATGAAGTACAGGATCCTAATATCAGACAGGGCAATGAATGATATTACCAATGCCCTTAACTATATCGAAGGAATACTCCTGAATCCTCAGGCTGCAGATGATCTGAGCATTAAGATAGAGCAGAGAATCAAGAGCCTTGCAACTATGCACAAGAGGCACCCCGTAATCGATGATCCTCTGCTAAGAAGGTTGGGGATGCGATTTATTGTGATCGATGGATATATCGCATTTTACACGATCAACGATGACATCAAGACTGTCAACATTATCAGGATCGTATATGGCAAACGCAACTGGAGCAAGCTGCTTGGTGATCTTCCAACACTTTGACTCTCCCAAAACCCCTCGGGAATATGCCGAATCTGTTATTTGATCGGATATCCCAAGTTGCTGTTAAAACGGACTGTTGTTTTCGCGTTTCCGATCTCTACTATCATATCGATCCTTTCACCGGGATGAAGCTTCAGGTATTGCCTGTATTTCGATATGCGGCGGCCAACGAAAGGATCGTGTCCGCGGTTAACAATGTATTCGAGATTATAAACGCCGGGCTTATAGACAAATGATGACCGGTCTCCAGGTTTCAGGTTTTTCTCAAAATCCCACTCTGCTACAGGCAACACAGTCAGACCACCTCTTGGGTTACGTGCATCGCATGAGATCTCTATCACAGGATCTGCATTGCTGACAGCAGCTTTTTCTGCGGCATCATCATTCGACTTGCCATTTAATCGGTGTCCGCAAGCGGCACAAAAAACATCATTTTCATCAACCGGCTTGCCACATTTTGAACAAAAAGCCATATATGCACCTCTCTTTCACTGGTTATAGTTGAAGCTTAGCATATTTACATGCTTGCATGGTTTGCTGCCAGCAAACAAAACTAAAAAGCTGCCCTCACCGGGCAGCTCTTCCATCATTACAAAACTAAACTAACTACCTCAGCACCCGCTCAGATACTTCATAAAATTCTGCTTATTCTCCAGCGCGGTCGTTGTAGGTCTTCCGAGGTCGTCACGCGCGCCGATGGAGCACTTGACTTCGATCATGCTCAGGCTGTCGCGCTTCTTCGCATCAGCGAGTTCCTTATCCAGAGCTTCAAATGAATCAACAGAAACCGCATAGGGATATCCGCATGCCTTTGCAATACCGACGAGGTCGATGGAGCCTGCAACTGTGGGCATGCCGCCGACTGTCTCGTGTGCGCTGTTGTTTATAACGACGTGGACCATATTGGAGGGCTTGTTGGCGCCTAAGACAGCCATGGAGCCCATGTGCATGAGGACTGCGCCGTCACCGTCAACGCACCATACCTTGAGGTCAGGCTTGTTGATCGCAACGCCGAGAGCGATGGATGATGAATGACCCATGGAGCCGACTGTGAGGAAGTCATAGCCGTGGCCCTGGCCGTTAGCCTCGCGGATCTCGAAGAGCTCACGTGAAGCCTTACCTGTCGTTGATACGATCGGATCTGTTCCGGATGCGGCAACGATGTGGCGGATGATCTCTTCACGGACCATTGTGTTCTCATTGGAATATTTAACTGAAGGTGCGTCTGTCAGGGCGCCCTTGCGGATGACAAATGCGACGTCCTTGCCGGTTGCAAGAACCTCACGGAAGTCTGCCATTGCAGCAGCGAGCTCTTCCTCTGTTGTCTCCTTGCCGATGACAAAGCTCTTGATGTCCATGTCATCCAGGAGCTTGACCGTAACCTCGCCCTGGTAGATGTGCTGGGGCTCGTCGTGAATGCCGGGCTCGCCTCTCCAGCCGATGACGAAGATGACGGGGATCGCATATACCTTATCGTTCAGGAGTGAAGCGACGGGGTTGATGATGTTGCCCTCGCCTGAATTCTGCATGTAGACGACGGGGACCTTGCCCGTTGCCAGATGGTAGCCTGCTGCCAGTGCGGC
>Ga0247608_10005488_pt1 | contig 13684 bp, 22 predicted proteins | sample 176DNAGHGlowgp2_FD_193490 | JGI IMG/M metagenome (GOLD analysis project Ga0247608, IMG submission 193490) | Sheep rumen microbial communities from Palmerston North, Manawatu-Wanganui, New Zealand - 1766 DNA GHGlow gp2 | ecosystem: Host-associated > Mammals > Digestive system > Stomach > Rumen ...
AGATGTACCCGAATTTGGTTAAAATGCTCCGTGCGTCTTTCTCGCTCATAGTAGGCTCCTTTCAGGTGGTGGGGTGGTTTTGTAAATGTCGCAAGTTACTTGACACGATGAAAAGGGTTTTGGATAGGTACTGTGCAAATTGTGCATTTTTCATGTAAAGTTTTTCATGTATTGAATATAGGACACTTTACATAAATTTTTCACATTTTGCACAGTCCCGTCAATTCCAGGCATCTTCCCGGATAATTTCATAGCCCTTGACTACGTTTTTTGCGGTCAGGTTGTTCACGGTTCCCGTTTCAGCAAAAATACCCTTTGCCCGTAATTCATCAAAGAAACTGCGCTTGTTCTCCGTGCCGAAGCCGTTGTCCTCGCACCAGGTTTGATAACGCTTATAGACGGCTCCTGCGGTAGAATTGCGCTCGGTTTTTTGCAAGCACTCCTCGATGAAATTTCCCATTTTGTCCGATGTTCGACGGTATGCGTCGGTGGCGCTGGTAATTGCGTCGGGCGGGTCGGCTCCTTCCTCTTTGAACATACGCAGGCCATCCATGCACCAGTTGAATATACCGCTGATATTGTCTTGTGTTTGCAAACGCTCTTTCAGGGTCTTGTCCTGTTCGTCCGGGGTGAAGTGGCGGTCAAAGCCAATTACATTCACCCTGCCAGATGAAAACAGCGTATCGTCCTGAATTAAAGGCAGATAGTTCGTGTTAATGAAAAGATGAAAATGTGGTATAAATTCATATTCGCGTTCAAACAGGTGTCGTGCGGTAATGGTATCGCGCCCCAGCAGGGTCTTTAGTAGGGCGGTGTCGAAAATCATGCGTTTAGGTGGTTCGCTGGCGTTTAGAAAACGGCATCCGTCAAGCCGGGCTATATCGCCGCTGGCCTGCCGTGTATCTTTGTTTTGTTTTTGTGCAAGCGTTTGGGGTTGCATGGATAGGGCATAGCCTCCCGTGTTCCCGTGCATATATCCAATGGTTTCAACAAGGGTTGACTTCCCGTTACGGGTGGATGGGCCATAGAGAATCCAACACGTTTCCATGCTGGTGTCGGCGGTCAGAGTCGCACCGATAACCTTTTGCAGATAATGAATTTTGTCTTTATCCCCCATCATAATGTCATTGATGAATTTTTCAAATAGGGGTGATCTGGCTTTCGGATCGTACCAAACATTGCTGATCTTCGATAACATATCAGCCGGTGTGTGCCATCTGAATTTTCCATTATTAAGGTTCAGCGTGCCGTTAAGGCAGTTATATAGGGTCAGGTCGCGGTCAAGGTCTGGTTGCGCAAAGAAGTATATATCCCGTGCATCTTTTATCAGCGTTTCCCTGTTGCGAAGTTTGCCATACGCTGTTGCGACTTTCAAAAACTGGTCACGGTGTTCATCCTCTAGCGAAGCGCCGTATATTATTAGCGCATCGGTGAACACTTTCGCTTTTTGAGATACTCGCATTGCCCCCTGATCGCTGGCCCACACTCTGCCATCATAATAAAACCATTCTTTTGCTGTGGTATTGAATCGGCAATAGTCTTTGAAAAGTTCAGCAAAAACCGCAGATAACCCCCTGTCATTCCATGAATACTTAACTGCATCCAGTTTTCGCAACTTTTCAGTCAAGGTAAACTTTTCGTTTTTTTCGCTCATGCTGCCAAGTACCCCCTGGATCGTCTTTATCGCACCTGGCAATCATCCACGCCACACATTGCATTGAACGTATTTATCAGGGCCGGAATGTGGATGTAGATTTTTTTCCCGGATCGCATGTGCTTGATAGTCCCGTCTTGTACCCCCTTCCGAATGAGGTATGCGGAGGTATTGAAGTATTCCGCTGTTTCTTTGATTGGAAGGTAATAGGGGGTGTTGGTCCCGTTGGCGTTGTTCGCGTGATTCGTCATGTCTTTCTATTCCTCCTCGCATGTATTATTTTTGCCGCCTGACAAAATTTTTTGAAGCGTCGCTTTTTGTCTTGACTTGCGGCTAATTGTATGATACCATAATGGCGAACAAAATACAAGATGTTCGGCGAACAAATATGTTATATGTTCGTAATTAGAACACAAGGAGCGATAACGATGAAGTGTTCAGATAAGGATATTGGAAAGAGAATTGCAAAACTTAGGAAAGAATATAAAACTTCAAACGGAAAAAAACTAACACAAGATGATCTTGCAACTGCTGTCGGGCTGTCAAGAACAATCATTGCAAAAATAGAATCAGGTATTCAACCGTTGACCCCGGTTCAGCTTTATGATATATCAAAGTTTTTCGGCGTAAGTTCAGACTATATTGTGTCTGGCGTTAGTTCGGAGAATACAACTGTATCTGATGAATTGGGGCTAACACAAAACACTATTATCAAATTGAAGGAAATGAAAGAAAGGGCTTATGCTGGAGGAAAAGAGCATCCAGATACAATAGACCATGATGTTCTTTATGCCGTGAATATGCTGTTAGGCACTTCCGAAGGGGCTAATGTACTAACTAATATATGTCATTACCTGATAACTGATTTCGATAGAGCATCATATCAAATAGATGAAACGTGGGTCGATGAAGAAGGCGATTTACGACATTATGGTGAAACGAATAAGCAACCAATCGAAAGACTTTTCTTTGAAAGGGCTGTTATGTATCATGGCAGGGGAATTGAAATTGAGTGTAAATTATTCAGTTACGCCCTTTTACAAGCTATCAATTCAGGGCTAAAAACTTTGCGGGATAAAGTGATCGCTATGGAGGGGACGCCTTATGATAAGCGTAAAGAAATAGAAGAAAGAGAGTTGAAAGAAAATGACAGAATAGAATGGGAAAAATGGGAAAATGAAAATATGTCTGAATAGGAGGAATGAAGTATGGCAAGCGTCAAAGAGAACATAGGATCGGATGGAAAAGTGATTTCTTATCGCTGGAGGGCCTGCATCGGGCGGGATGATACGACAGGAAAACAGATTTTCGCTACAAAGACCGTCCCCGCGCCTGCTGGCCTCACTCCGGCAAAGGCGAAGAAAACCATGCAGGCGCAAGCTGATCTTTGGGAGGAAAGCGTTAAGAAGGGGAACGCTCCTGTAAAGGATGAATCTTTCAAGCGTTATATTGAATCGCAGTTCCTTCCCGTCCACGTATGCAACGGAAAGCATTCACCCTCCACAATCGCCTTTTACAAGGATATATGCGGCCAGCTCGTGGATCGCTTCGGCAGGAAAGACCTGGACAAGATAACTTCACTTGATATTGAGCGGTATCTTGTCGATCTGTCCAATAAAAAAAGGATGGACAAAGACGGCAACGAAAAACCGCTGTCAGCATCCCATATAAAGCACTTCCGCACGGTCTTGACCGTCGCTTTCAACTTCGCGGAAAAGCATAGGTTGATTTCCTCAAATCCCATGCGCTTTGTTGATCCTGTCAAGGCAGAAAGAAAGACCGTCGATTTCCTCACCGATGAAGAAGTGCTGCTGTTCAAAACCGCGCTGGAGGAAGAAGAAAGCCTGTATTGGAAAACCGCAATAACCACGCTGATATATTGCGGGCTGCGCCGTGGTGAATTGTGCGGCCTGCAATGGCGTGATCTTGACTTCAAGGCCGGGACAATGGATATTCAGCGCAATGTTATCTGTAATTCTGAAACGGGCGGGAAATGCCTGGTAAAAGAAACAAAGACAGCTACATCGGATCGGCAAATCCCCGTCCCCTCCAGCGTAATATCCATGTTGAAAGCATTAAAGGCCGAACAGGAAAAAGATTTTGGCGTCCTCCTGCCGTATGCGTTCATTTTCGGAAACATAACTGATTGCTATTCTCCCAACCGTCCCGACAATATCACACGATGGTTAAACCGTTTTGAAAAGCGCCACGGCCTCCGCAATGTTTCCCCTCACGATCTCCGGCATACATGCGGAACGCTGCTGCTCCAATCGGGGGCCACGATCAAGGAAACGCAAACAATCCTCGGTCATGCCGATGCTTCGACTACATTAAAATTCTATGTTGGTGTTGACAATGAGAAGTTGAAGTCCGCTATGGATCGTATGGAATCCATGCTTGAGGCAACATGAGAAAAAGTGTCAACGGAAAGTGTCAACAAATGCCCGTAAAGGCGCGAAAAGTTACGATAAACTACGAAACGCAAAACGGGAGAACGCTGATATTACAACACATTATGAAAAGCTGCTCATGGGGTATAGACACAACTCCGACTCTGAAGGCCATGCGTTCGAATCGCACCGGGCGTACCATGAAAAAAGCCTTGCAAATCAACGGTTTGCAGGGCCTTTCCTTTTTCTTCCATACTCTGAATTTTTGAAAGTGTCAACAAGAAGTGTCAACAAATTGGGTTTTGGGCGTGTTTTTTGGCCATCGTGGCGCATGATTCTATGATACTTAAACGGTTGACAATTTCCCGCCAATCGGCTATAATGAAGATGCTCAAATGCTGCTGCAAGCGCACGTCGGGGGACAATGTTCTCCGGCGTGTTGCTTTATATGGGGCTGCTGGAGGATCGCAGAAAGCCGATTTCCAAAAAGTCGCAGAACGGAGGTTTCAAAAAAAATAAGCGGCGATTTCTCGCCGCCGTGGTCGGTAGGATTAGAAGTCTCCGTTCTCAATCATCCGAAGGATCGTTTCCTGGATTTCTGCAAGGCTCCCGCTGCATACTTCGTAACCGTCCATATCTTTGACGATATACTGAAAGTGATCGTCCTCCGATTCGATGAGCTCCAGATTTTCCGTTTCGCAAAGGCTGTTTACTTCCTCCAGCCTGTCATAATGCCGCTTTTCTCCGATGGTCTGTCCAGCCATTTTGATTTCTCCTTTCGTTTTTCATGCTTGATAGTTTTTTATTTGGCGTCCGGGTGGTCGTGGTGTCGGTGATCGCCTCCCCTTCGGTTGATAATTTGCTATTGGGCATCACCCCCCTTCGGGTTATGACTTGTTCACTTCATATAATTTTGAATCCTGAATAGATACGGGATATTGCTTCAAGTATTTTTTGAAGTTTTGCCTTGTCAGCGTCATTGGATTCATCCAGCTTTTGCAAGTACCATTGTATTTGTTCTTTAATACTCCACTCTTTGCTGTTCAATTTTTATTTCTCCTTCTTGTGCGGGTGCGTGTGGTGTTGGTTGTCCACCTGATACGAATTGAATTTGGGGCAGCTCGTTTCACTTCGTGCACTTGTTGGGATTTATCCCAAACCCTTTGAACGCTTCGCGGCTGCGGTCACTCCGTGCCCTTCATGCGGTAGTCGGAAACTGCATAGCCGACAACGAGACGGTTTATCACTTCGATAAGTTCTTTTAATGTGGCTTTTCCTTCATCGCTGTTTTCGTCGATGCTATCGAGCATCCGGCTTATCCGTTCCTTATACGTTTTCGCTTTTCCGTCATCCTTTGTCGGTCTTTCGATCTCCTGCCAACGGTGCAAATGATCTAATATTTCGTCAATGTTGGAATATGCAAGGTCGAGCAAAATTCTGTAACGGTCGTATTGCGTTTTGAATTTACGTTCTAACCTATCGTTCCATTCAACGGCATGAAAGTCTTCCAAGAGTTCTTCGAGTGCAAAGGCGGCTCTTTCCTGGCTAATTTCGATGCTGTTCATAATGTCATCAACTGAGATGAAAGAAAATTGTTTGTCCCAGTCCGGTGCTATGATCTTTTTGGTCTGTTCCGTCATTCCGCTGCGCCTCCTTCCTTTTCAGTCTTCAAAACTAACGTTAAATAATGTCGCTACGTTTATGCCGTAATAGTCTGCAAGCCTGATTTTGACTTCATCACGGGGCATCCGTTTTCCCGCTTCATAGGCAATCAACGAATTTTCCGTGATATATACAGCGGCAGCGACTTCCTGCAATGGTGTTTCCTTCCTCAATTCTTTCAGGCGTTTACCTACTTCTTCCAACTTCCTCATGCTCATTTGGTATTCCTCCTTGTCAATTGTGTTGTGTATGTCATGCCGATACACGGCAGGCATCCGAAAGCCAGTAGCTGCAAATATCGTTCAGTTGTTCGTCTGTAGTATACGGCAGGTTGTACAATTCGCATTTGCAACCGCGCTTGTAATACCCATATGCTTTTTTCTCAAGTTGTGGATCTGGGAACAATTCGCAACCGGGGCGCTCCACCAGCAGACGGGAATGTGCTTTTGTCGCTGTTCTCAAACCCACGATAGCGGTCATGTTTACCCTTAATTCTGTGCTTATGACGGTAGCATTAACGCATTGAGAACCGCAAAGAACGTGAATCTTGCTTGCCCTGGAAAGCTGTAAAAGCCGCTGCAATAGGGGTTTAGCTTGCTTTTTCAGCGTCAAGAGCAGGTCGGCCAGCTCATCAATCACGACGTATATATCCGCGCCGTCATAAAGTTTCAATCCACGCGCTTGCATATCGTGCAATCTGTTTTCCATGATACCGACGGCATACCGCAAAGCGGCGATAATGTCGGCGTGTTCATACGCATAGCGGAGGACATGCGGCAGGTTTTTATACTGGCATAATTCCGTCATTTTCGGGTCGATGAGAATGAAACGGACTTTTGCCGGAGACTGGTGCAAGAGCGTGTATATTATCCCGTTGATGACGGAGGATTTACCGCTACCAACCTCCCCGGCAACAAGTAAATTATGCTGCATTGCCATATCCTCAAAGAGCGTATAAACATCACCGCCTGGCGTTTTCCAATAGCGCGGTTCCTTCTTGAAAATGTTCAGCATGATTCTTTCCTCCTGCAATGCCGGGGGCCTGGGCTGATTGCTTCGGCCCTCCGGCTGGTCGGTTGGTATCAGATGATGGTAAAGCGGCTTGTCCGGGTGTTGATTGTGAATCGTGCGTACACTTCCGGGGCCTGGGCTTTTAAAGCTTTGCTGTCAAGACGGCTGCTTTCAATCACCTTCCAGCTTGCTTTCCAGCCGTTCCCGGTCAATGTTTCCTCTCCACGGTTTACCATTTCGGCCTTGATACTGTCCTTGATCGCTTCGGCTTCGGCGGTCAACCGTTCAATCGTGCTTTGGATTTCCCTCAGGCTGTTCACCTGATTATCAAGTTCATAAGTGCTCATGCTGTGATCCTCCTTTATGCTATCGGTTGCACCTGATGGGCGGCGAAGAAGTGACTATACTTTAGGAAACAATGCCCTTCTTCCTGTGCTTCTTCTTCGGTCTGGTTGGGTTTCTTCCGGCTGGTGTACTTCCAGATGGAAAAGCTGTCCACGGCCTTTTCGCCCTTCCGTACCATGTAGCCCAATTCCTTCCAGGCCATGAAAGTGTGAATCTGTTCCGGCTCTTGCATGGTGATCTCGTTTCCTTCGCTGTCCACCGCCGTGAACGTGCGGCCCGTTGGCTTGATCTTGCCGATGCTCATAAGATACTGGGCGCGGTTGTCGATGATCTGTCTGTTTGTCATGGTGGTGGCCTCCTTCATATTGCTGGAGGATCGGGCAGGTCTGCCAATTCCCGGAGGCCCTCTGCCTGCATTGGCGGCTACCATCCGGTGACAAGGCTTTTTACCATCGGCATCTCTGCCTTTGAACCTTGCCCTCCCTCACTTGCAAGGATAGTATATCACTAAAATTAAGTGATGTCTATTGGCGAATTACACTAACTTACAGTGATTCATTTGTGCAATATGTCACTTGAATTTAGTGATAACTTTACATATAATATATGGTATGAAGGGAGGTGTATCTATTGATACGCTACACTATGGATGTATTGTCCCGGCTCAGTGATGCTGGATATTCTCAAAACCGCATACGTCGTGAAAAACTGATTGGACAGGCCACACTCACACAGCTTCGCCATGGTGATCTGGTATCGTGGAAAACGATTGATACTATTTGTGCGCTACTTGATTGCCAACCGGGTGATTTCCTGGAATATGTGCGGGAACCTTCTTCATCTGATACACTGCCGCATAAGATTGTAACTGTCCCCCCAAATTCAGCTTACGCTGCATCGTCGGAAGATCGTAATGAAGGGAGAAGGTTTATCATTAAGCATATTGTTCCCAAGGAAACTAAACCACAAAAATTGAAATTGGTGATAGAAAAATCTAATGAACCTTGTGATCAACAAAATGGAGTCATCTTTTCAAGAGCCACACCCGCAGGGGATAGTGCGGATCGTGATGCGACGGAATAACCCCCAAAAATTCCGACAAAAACTGAAACGGTTTTCGGAGGCCACGATGAAAGCATACTGGACACGGCGAACACACCTATTTCGGAAGGATGAATATATCTGTTCCGGCTGCGGTAGGGCATCGGATAAGCCATATCGTACCTGCCCGGTCTGCAAGGCCATCATGGGGCGGGTGAAATATGATCCTTCCTGGGTCGATGAAGCGGAGGGCCTATCCGCGCTCATGGACGATGATTGGTGACAGTCTGCGTCCAAAAATCGCGGAAAACCATAAAAGACTTTTTCTGTCAAGTCTGAAAAATCGCGGAATTTCACAAAAGGTTTTTCTTGCTCTCCAGGCCATTGATAGCGCGTCAAAAACGGCCTAAATTCGCGTTGTGGCGGCGTCTATGATACATTGTAGGGTTCGGAAAAAGCCCGTCAAAATGGCTGTAAATGCCGTTATAATCAAGCATTCTGGACAAAGAATCAGCGGGCCTTTCGGCCCGCCTTTTATATAGCTAATGTGTACGCCATTTCGTTAGTTTGACCGCCGATGTGGACAACTTCACCGACAATCTTCCGCTGATGGAATAGCCTGTCCCCTCCGGGTGGACAAGGCCCGGTCAGGATGGGGTTGCTGCCGGGTATCCCGGCTTAAAGATACCCGGCTTAAATGGAACATTGGTATCGGCTCCTTTCCATGTATCCGTTCAGGCATTTGCAATCGCGGCTGTTTTTTTTGCCTCTGCCCGTGCTTTTGCCTTCTCCCGGCGTTCAGTCCGTTTTCGTTCATATTCTTCATGCCGTAATCGAACAGCTTCATCATAGACACGGATCGCGGCTTTTGCGGTCTGCCTTTCATCATCGGTCATGTTTGCATTGGCAAGATAGTCCCGGACAATCGCGGCTGTTTCCAGGGAATCCGAACGAAAAACGGCATTCCCATTTTCGCCGATGACTTCATACCCGCCGCTGATCCGGCCCTCGATGGTTAACATTGGCTATCCTCTCCTTCTGTTTTTCCTTCGCGGCATTTTTGCAATAATTGCAACAATACAACTGCCCGCGAATTGTGGTTTCAAATGGTTCGCCGCAAAATCTACACTTTCTTCTGATGATCATGGTTAAATTTCCTTTCAAATTCTTCGCAAACGGGACAACAAAATTCTGTTCTGACTGACCCCCAAGTCATGCGGAAACACCATGTGCAAACGCTTTTCACCTGTCCTGACCTCCAGCGCTCGTGCCACATTTCAACTGTTTCTTCATTTCGTTTTTCCTCCAGTTGGCGGCGACGGATGAAGTAGTTGTAAGAATTGCGGCACGTTTCAGAACAGAACCGTTGTTGGTATGATCGTGGGAAAAACATTCCATTACAAAATGGACATGCTCGCGCTCTGTACTTCAAATGGCATCACTTCACAAAATGTGGCATGTTTGCGCGGTATGCAGCAATATTTCCAGACTTTTCCTGGCCTAATTTACGCGCCAATGCAATGGCTTCTGTTTCTGCGCTGGTATCCTGTACGGTGGCGGTGCTTTCTGGGTCAGGATCGTCAGGAGCGGTCTTCCCTTCCACTCTGGCCTGTTCCGCTGCTTCCGCTTTGATGCTGGCGCTGGCTTTGTCCATGATCGCCGTGGAAACGTCAGCAGACCAGCGTTGCACCATGCTTTCTATTGCTTTCACGTCACCGTCTACGGCTGAATTGCGAAGAAGTAAAGCAACAGAATCCCATTCAAATCCCGTGTGCACTTCCTGACCATCAGGACGTTTGATGACCTTATCCGTCCCACGGTACAAGTCGCATCCAACGGCATGGTGGTCGGTGGGAATGTAATGGTCGCTATTCTCCGCAAGATGTTCAATGGTAGCAAGGTCACTCTCATAATCGGTCACGTCGTAAAACTGCACTGTAAATTTGGAATTCGTTTCTTTCAACAGGGCATTGAGAACTTTTAATCCAAGCAAATTTCCGGCGTTCATGGAAAGAAGGATTTCCAATTGCATTTTACTCGGTGCAATGCCAAACGTGCGCATGGTGGTTATCTGCTGAATAAAGGCTGCACTCAGCGGGCGGAATAGTGTCTGCTCAAGCTGATCCTTTAGTGTTTCGGCATCGTGGCGCACTTCGCTGGCAAACGCCTCTTGTTCCTTCTGCAACAAACGTCTGGTTGCTTCGGAATGCTTTTTCTGATTCGTTGCAATAAATTCGGATTCGTCTTTTCTGATCTTTGCTTCATTCTTCGTTTTCTCCATTTGAACGTTGTACCCGTCCAGGATTTCAGAGATTTTATTTGCATACTGCCTTGCACGGTTGGTGATGTGTTTCAGGGTTAGTTCGTTCTGCTTGTTCATCGTCTCATTCCTTTCTCATTTGACATAGTAACCGGATAAATCCGTTTTTTGTTTTAATGTATCGCGGGCTATCGCACGCGCAAAGGCGACGGCGCGTTCCTCATTCTGCGGAAACATTCGCCTGGTCATGTTGTCGCGGATGATCCTTTCGGTGTTTTCCCGGTTCTGCCGTATTCGTCTGCATTCGGCAATATACGCTTCTTTGCTCATACTTTCACTTCCCATTTTCATCAATCTTGTGGTGATACATTTCATTCCAACTGAACGCGCCGTCGATCTGTTTGTCATCCGCATCACGGGCCAGCCGAACGATGATTTTTTCCACCTTTCGCCGCATTGCGGAATTCATTTCGTGGTCGTTCATTTCGGCGTAAAACTTGCCAGGGCTGTATTTTAATAATCGTCGAACGTCTTCCCATTCCAGGTCAAAGGCTCTTATCTGCGCTTTGATCTTCTCGTTTTTCATGTTCAAGGCTCCTGCTGCTAGTTCGTTCCGGGAACAGTGTTTCCCATATTTTCCTTTGCTGGTCGGCAGACATTGCGCTGAAAATGGAAACAGCTTTCCGTCCAGTAATCATCCCGGCTTTTTCAAGCTCATCATCATACTTCCGTTGATGACGTTTTATCCATTTCCGGGTTGCTTCATCCAGTTTCATCCCCTCCTTTCATCCTCATCATGATTCAACAGATATTTTTCCGCAAGTGGAAGGTCACCTGGTGTCATGCCATCGTAACCGTCAGGCTCCGGCAGGGCGTCAATTAAGGCTTCAAGTCGCTTTCTGGCTGCTTCGACATATTCCTCTTCGTTCATACCATAAGCCCATGTTGGACGGTTTGGATCACTCTGAATAGGCGCTTCGCTATTATCAGGAGGCGCATCCGAAAAGCCCATGCCGGAATTTTTCAAAAGGAAAATCGTGGTTGGCGCTGACAAAATTTGCCTTTCGGCAAGACTGATCCGAAGCGAAGTCCAGGCCATCCGCAGACGGTCGATGTAAGCGGCTGATTCGCTGTTCGGCTTCTCCCTCAAAAACTGGTAGAGCCATTGCCGGGAAAAGCCCAGCACGCAACACAGGCCCTCGACGTTCGGCAGAATCCCGGCTGTGCTGCAATCGGCTATATACTTCTTTGCCGCCGCCTCCACGGCCTCCACATCGGAAATGTCCACCCGGTCAGGCGAACGTATCATCAAAGCCTTTTGACCGTTCAGCGCCTGCCGGATCGCCGCCGCTTTCGTTTCCTGCGTTTGTTGTGGGCTATATGGTTGACCTTCCGGCAATTCCAAATTATCTGTATCGTTCAAAGTGCATCACTTCCTCATTCATCCGCAATTCCCCTTTCTATGGCCCATTGTCGCCATGCGCTCTTTAATACCTCCCAGCAATAATCTACCGTTAGTCCGTTCTCCGCTGCGTACTGATCCAGCGGCGCGTCCCGTGAGGTGTGGAAGAACCGAACAATGCCCTGTTCCGATGGTCGCAGTTTATCCCATGCGGTATTACAGGCAATCCATCCACGATAAGACGGTTCGCTCATGCGGTCAATGGTAATATCCGGGTGGGTCAGATAAAACCGCCATATATGCCGGGCCAGCCCTTCCGAATGTTGCCAGCGTTGTACAAATTCCGGCTTCGCTATTCAATCACCCCCTTTCACCCTGCGTTGGTCAGCGGGCGCAAATGCGGTCAATTTCCTTTTCTTCCAATTCTCTTTTTTCTCTGTATCTTTCATCTGCTTCTCTGGCTATTTCTGGATAGCGTTCACGCAATTCACCAACAATAGCATCCGCGACGGTTCGCCCTGCGTATCCGTTGGGAAGTTTCAAGGCGGCTACCAACAATTTTGTTCCTTCTTCTTCCTTATTGAGCTTCTCTTTGAAAGAATGCAATTCATTTTCTTTGTGCCGAATCAGCGTTTTTACAGTATCGGATACGCTGTCACCCGCCAGGATCGCTTTGATAATTTCGGGTGTAGTGATAGTGTTATAATCCACAAGCAATCATTCCTTTCTATTTTGTGTCATGCCTGAAAAATACGCTCCCAATTCCGATACACAGTATCCAACTGGCCTATTTCGGATTGTTCGTTGCGTTCTGCTTCTCTGTACAATCCCCAATCGGTCAGGGCTTCAATCTCCTGTGCGTACAGGGAAGATAGAACCTTCGGCTCCAGCGCATCCAATTCCCATGATAGCGGCCCATAAAGGGCTTCGTACTGTTTCCACCGTTTATCGGTTTCCTTTGCTGTGCAGGGCGGCGGGTTGTACTTTTTTATCTGTTCCATAGACAATCCAATCCGTTTGAATTGGACGTTTGCTCCGAACAGGTGTAAGCTATCCTGGATAGAACGGGATATGTCCATCCCGCTCGGGTCGTGGTCGCCAGCATAGAGAAGAACACGATGCTCCTTGTCGGCATTGTCGATGAACCTCTCTGCCGCCTCTTTCATGGTGCTAACCGATGGATAACCTTTGCAGGCAAAGCATGTCACATCATATTTCCGGGCCAGCGGCTCCAGTATTCCAATCAGCGCGTCTTTCTCAATCCACACTTCAATGTAGTTTGGCTGTGTTGCCCGCTTGTCCGTGGCATAAGAACGGGCTGCGCTGTATAGAATCTCCTGCGGGCTATTCCAATGAGTATTGCTCTTTTCACTTCGCCCTCTGTCCTCTATACCGTTCCAATCAATCATGCCATATAATCGCCCATCGGATAGTAACCGTTGAACCCTGTCATACTCTGCCGGGGTGTTCTTTATATACCAACGGGCTACCATTTGATAAAACGCCTGCCGCACCGTCAGGGTGAATCCTGCATTGACATACTCCGTCACGATGCTGTCAAGTAGGTGTATCATCTCCAACGTCTTTTTCTGTGGGTTTCGCCCATATACATATTGCTCTTTTGCCATCTGCCGCTGCGTCCCTTCCGTTCACTTCATGCTGTACAAGTTGGACAAATCCAGGTTGTCCCGAATCCACTTCTCCACGTCCGCCAAGTCCATCACATATCCGTATGATATAAACGCCATGTTTCGACGGTCTATCAAGTTGTAATGGCCATTGTGCCGCTCCAAGATGTACCCGAATTTGGTTAAAATGCTCCGTGCGTCTTTCTCGCTCATAGTAGGCTCCTTTCAGGTGGTGGGGTGGTTTTGTAAATGTCGCAAGTTACTTGACACGATGAAAAGGGTTTTGGATAG
>Ga0247608_10005489_pt1 | contig 13684 bp, 14 predicted proteins | sample 176DNAGHGlowgp2_FD_193490 | JGI IMG/M metagenome (GOLD analysis project Ga0247608, IMG submission 193490) | Sheep rumen microbial communities from Palmerston North, Manawatu-Wanganui, New Zealand - 1766 DNA GHGlow gp2 | ecosystem: Host-associated > Mammals > Digestive system > Stomach > Rumen ...
CCTCAGTCAAATGTTATTAGTAGACTTCAGGCCAGAACGTCATCTTCAAATGCTGATACATTCAGTTTTATTCTTTCTGGAAGCAGGATGAGCAAGAAAGACGACCTCAATATGTGGAGGCTATATGGAGATGATTCTAAAGGTGTTAGTTTATGGTATATGGTTGACGATGAACTGCCTGAGCATTTCTTTCTCGCCAAGGTCAGTTATGCCAAGAATGAAACCCACGCCGAATTGTCCTATCTCTCAAGCAAGATGGGTAAGGGTGTATGTGGGAGAAATTTTGAAATTCGCAACCTGAACAGCTGGCTGCACTTCTTTAAACCGTCAGAATATGCTGTGGAAGAAGAAGTACGGCTGTTGTACGAAATGAATGACGGAAGCCTGCTTGACGCAACAAATGGGAAATGGATTTATAATACATCAAATGGGATTATTGCCCCAATAGTCAGATTCCCTGTTACGAAGGTTGACAGCAGATTTCCACTTGTGCTTGAACGGATTGTACTTGGTCCAAACCTTAAAGAACGTGGCATTAACAAAGAACAACTGCTTCTCATGTTAAAATATGGGCAGATAAATGTAACCGATAACTTTGAAATTACATATTCCGACATCAATAGTTACATAACAAACAACAGTCATAGTTATGAGAGCAACCCCTAAAGAAATAAAATCATTAAAAGAATTTGTAGATAATATGAAATCATTAAAAGAATTTGTAGACAATATGAAATCAAAAGAAAAAGCAAGGTCATAATAAATAGTATGTTTGCATAATTTCCGAATCTAAACAATAAAATAATAGACAATGAAAAGAACTATCATTTATGTTTTTGGTCCCAAAAGGCTTGCTGCTAAGTATTTCGCCAATGGTGAGATGACACAGCAGGAGGGCGGTTGGCTTAAGATTGGGCAGACATCAGAAACAGACGATAAAATAGATAAATGGGACTGTGCCATGAACCGTATAAAAGCGGAGACACATACGGGCATTCCTGAGGTTTGCCAACTTTTTGACGTATTTGAATATCCATTTAAGGAAGGTAATAACGATGATGTGCTAAGAAGCATATTGGCTGAAGATATATATCAGTTGGAGTGTTCGAAGATGCATAACCGCGCTTTGGAGAAATATGAAATCAAGGCTGGGCGCGAGTTCGTATATGGTGTATGCAGAAGTCAGGTTCTGAATGCTGTTGCTAAGTTTGAGCGGAATCTGATGCTGGAATACTACAAACAGGAAGAGTTTGACTATCTCATGGAGCTCATTCAGAAGAACAATGCAGACGAAGAGGAAACCACACCAAATATTGATGATAATGGTGCAATGCCTGCTGATGCAAAAACAGAATGGTGCGACCAATTGTGGGAAAAAGTCATTGAGAAACTTGACTTGGATGTAAAGATTACTAACCCTCAAGATCGTCCGTATATATATTTTATGTCGAAGGCAAACAAAGTATTCTCGTACGTCTTAGGCTATAGCGTCAGGTATGGTACCACTACAGTTTCCATTGAGACCTATCAGGGCGAAATAGTAAGGGACGAGTTAAACCGATTCATTGCTGACAATGACATCCTCTCAAAGATTCCAAACTTGAAAATGAATCAAGGAGTAAAGAGAAAAGAGAAATGGGCATGGTCAGTCTCTGACACATTAGAAAAATCGGACGATGAACTGGTCGATTGGTTTGTGAACACCTTATTGCTCTTTTATCAGACTTTCGAAAAAGTAATATGATGATGACCCTGATTTGCCATTCTAAGACATAAACTCCAATGACAAAGAGAGAATTGGGAAAAGATTTAATCAGGTCGTTCCCTATTTACGAACTGCTACAGATTCGCATCGAGGGACATCGATACCCTCGCCGGCGAATCTGTCAGCAACGATTAGGTTTCTTCGACACAAAGGAACATGCTGAGGAATCCATGCATTCGACTATCGAATTTTATAAGAAGGTATGTAAGAATTACTATGATGATTGTTTCGGGTTCTTTCTGCTTGAGCAGTTTGTCCATAATAGGGGAAGTTCATTCTACTGGAACGAACGGCACCAGAAATGTTTCTCTTTTAATGCTGATGGGAAACTCAATGACTTTGTCGCTTTAGATGAGTTGGGATTGTATCATGGTCGCAAGCAAGAGGACATCCGCTTCAAAGTAGGTGACATCGTGGAGGCAGTTGACGGGAAATATTCTGACCTGGGCATAGTGGGTGCCCTGCCTCTCACTACAGACACTTACCAACAAATGGAAGAGAATCTCGAAGAATGTGAACATCCAAGTCATTTCCTCGATGAAAGTAACGACTGCTATCTGGTTTACACTCTTGGCGAAACTGGGTCACATTTCCATCCCGTCTGCTACAGTGTGTTCCCGCCAACCCATCCCGTTCCTGAGAAAATTTCTGCCCAACTGAGGGCGAGTATGCTAAATTATCTATTGCCAAAGAAGAAAGAATAATAATAACGAGGGAGTAATAGCAAACAATAAGCCCTGACTCATATCCGAGCCAGGGCTTATTAGATGATATAACGAGGGAGGGATTATCAGAAATATGTTTCTACGGCGAAACGGAACTGATCAATAAATATCTGCTTAAAGGCATATAGGTTGTTCTGCTCATAGAAGATGAGCATCGCCTTCTTATAGTCAACACTATCTACAGTACGAAACGACAGGGGGCAGTAACCGTTGGCTATCAGGATGGCATTGCTGGTGATGCGTGCCGTTCGCTTGTTGCCGTCACTGAATGCCTGAATGTAGGAAAGCAGCAAAAGTGCCAAAAGGGCTTTTTCGAAAACATTCTCTCTGGAGTTGATGAGCTCGCACATATCGTGCATTGACTCACGTATTTGAAATTCGTTGTCCAACGGATGATAGTTGGTGCCCGTGATACCCACACGGCGATGACGTATGCCCTTATCTACCGACAGCTCCTTGGTCAGCAACTGATGGATATCCTCAATGTGACTCAATGTCAGTGTCTGAAGATAATCAGGATTGTCTAAGATGAAACGTAACGCATCCTTATGGTTCAACAGCATCACAGCCTCTTCCTTAGTCTTGCCGTCGGCAGTCTTGCTCTCACGCAGTAGCCTCTCGGTCTCTAAAAGCGAATAGGTATTACCTTCTATCTGAGATGATTTCCAACTCAGGTCTATACCTAACCGTTCCATCTCCTTACGATATTCGTTGTCACTCATCTCATTGACATGGCTACGAAACTCTGTTTGCAGACCATCTAACACTTGCAGTTCTTCATGGGTGAAGAGCTGTACCTGTGGCAACTGTTCACGAATCAGACTGAAGTTGAAGGAGGTCTGTATCTGCCTCTGGTCTATATCTTTTTGGAAATAAGTGTCGAGGTTTAACGGTGTCAGCAGATGTGCTTGTGGCGAGAGGCTGTAACGTGTAGCTCGTGCTTTGCCTGTCACAACTATTTCACCATCCTTTACACCCGCAGCAATCTCACGTTTCAGTGTGGCATCGCTACCTGTAAATGTTACGCCCAGCCCTATCTCCTCACGTGATGACAATGGATGATAGTGCAGATATTCCAGTATCTCTTTCGGTGCACCCATAATCTATAATTTTAGATTTATCGGTGCAAAATTACAAATTATTTTCCATTTATCGGCTCAAATTACCCTAAAAATGTATGTTATTCAGTGTTTTTTGAGCTGATTATACAATTATACTTAAGGACTAAGTACAAGGTACAAAGAAAATAGGCACTACCCTGAAATTGGGGTGGGTGCCTATTGTCGTATGATATAACGAGGGAGGTGGATTATCCTCCGAAGTTGTCGAAGCGGATCATGTCGTCTTCCACGCCGAGGGAGTGGAGAAGGTCGAGTACGGTCTTTGCCATCATTGGAGGTCCGCAGAGGTAGTACTCGCAGTCTTCGGGTGCCTCGTGCTGCTTGAGGTAGGTGTCGCCCATTACTGGGGCTACGAAGCCTGGGGTGTACTTGATGCCTGCCTCGTCTGCCTTAGGATCGGGACGGTCGAGGGCGAGGTGGAAGTGGAAGTTAGGGAACTCCTTGTCGAGGGCGAGGAAGTCGTCGAGGAATGGTACTTCTTCGAGGGCGCGTGCGCCGTAGAAGTAGTGCATTGGTCGCTGACGGTCTTCTGGGCTGATGCCGTGACCCTTGAGCATGTGCATTATCTGGGCACGGAGTGGTGCCATACCTGCACCACCGCCTACCCATATCATCTCACGGCCTGTGCCATACTGTGGACGGAACTCGCCGTAAGGTCCTGACATGCGCACCTTGTCGCCTGGCTTGAGTGAGAAGATGTATGTAGAGGCTATGCCGCATGGTACGTCCATGAAGCCTGTGCCCTGGTCTTTTGGCTTGAATGGCGGTGTGGCGATACGCACGTTGAGGGTGATGATGTCGCCCTCGTCAGGATAGTTAGCCATGGAGTAGGCACGGATGGTTGGGGTGTCGTTCTTCTGCTTGAGTGAGAAGAGTCCGAACTTCTCCCATGCTGGCAGGTAGGTGTCGCCGATGAGTGACTTGTCGAAGTCGCGATTGTAGTCGATGTCGTACTCTGGTATTACTATCTGTGCGTAAGAGCCTGGCTCGAAGTGCATGTGCTCGCCTGGAGGCAGCTGCACCTTATACTCCTTGATGAAGGTTGCCACGTTGCGGTTGCCGATGACGGTGCACTCCCACTCCTTTACGCCGAGTACGCTTTCTGGTACTTTGACTTCCATGTCGCCTTTGACTTTTGCCTGACAGCCGAGACGCCAGTGGTCTTTTATCTCCTTGCGTGAGAAGTGAGGACGCTCTGAATCGAGTATCTCGCCTCCGCCTGAGAGTATCTGGAGCTTACACTGTCCGCAGCTTGCCTTACCGCCACAGGCTGATGGGAGATAGATGCCGTTCTCGTTGAGTGTTGCCATGACGCTGTTGCCCTGGTCAACGGTGAGCTTGGTGTCGCCATTGACGGTGAGGGTTACCTGTCCGCTTGGTGAGAGGTATTTCTTTGCCACCAGAAGCACCACCACGAGTACGAGTATTACGATGAGGAATACTGCTATGCTAAGTATTATAAAATTGGTGTTCATTGCTTTTATTTTGTTTTTAGGAGTTAGAGGGAGTTAGAGGGAGTTAAAGGGGAGTTAGAAGACATTACTATTAGCAGTCAGAGAACTGGAACATTTGTCCTCTATCTTCCTCTATCTACTTCTATCTACCTCTATCTACTCTACTACTCGTTCTACAATTTCAGTCCAGAGAAACACATCATAGCCATTGCCATGAGACCTACGACGATGAAGGAGATGCCGAGTCCCTGAAGGGGCTTTGGCACGTCGCTGTACTGCATCTTCTCGCGGATGGCACCCATAGCGACAATGGCGAGGGTCCAGCCGAAGCCTGAGCCGAGGGCATATATCATGGCATCGAGCACAGAGCCGAGGTACTGAGTGTTGGCAGGGTCGAGGTTAATGCGCTGCTGCATGAAGAGTGATGCACCCATGATGGCACAGTTTACTGCTATCAGAGGCAGGAAGATGCCGAGTGCGCCATAGAGGGCTGGTGAGAAGCGCTCCACTATCATCTCCACGAGCTGCACTATGCCTGCGATGACTGCGATGAAGAGGATGAAGGCGAGGTAAGAGAGGTCCACACCCTCAACGAGGCAGTCGGGACCGAGCACCTCTGTCTGCAACAGATAGTTGACTGGTACGGTGATGAAGAGTACGAAGGTGACGGCGATGCCGAGACCGAGCGATGTCTTGACATTCTTACTTACGGCAAGGAATGAACACATGCCGAGGAAGAATGCAAATATCATGTTGTCAACGAAGATTGACCTGAAGAAAAGGTTTATCAAATGTTCCATTATGCTTCCTCCTTATAAAAGAATGCTCTGTGCACCCAGATTACACATCCGATGATGATGAGCGCCATAGCTGGCATAGTCATCATACCGTTATTGATATAGCCGAAATCGTAGCAGCCGTCAGGGATTATCTGATAGCCCAGGAGAGTGCCACGACCAAAGAGCTCGCGGATGGCTCCCACGATGACGAGTATCATGCCATAGCCCAAGCCGTTGGCAAAGCCATCAACGAAGGATGGTATGGGCTTGTTCTGCATAGCGAACGCCTCAAGACGACCCATCAGAATACAGTTGGTGATGATAAGGCCGACATATACAGAGAGCTGGACGCTGACATCATAGACAAACGCCTTGAGCACCTGAGAGACGATGGTTACGAGGGCTGCAACAACCACCAGCTGAACCACGATACGGATGCGGTTTGGGATGGTATTGCGAAGCAGCGAGATGATAAGATTGCTGAAAGCGGTGATGACCGTTACGGCAATGCCCATGACGAGGGCCGGCTTGAGCTGTGAAGTGACAGCCAAGGCGCTACAGATACCGAGTACCTGCACGAGCACCGGGTTGAGAATATTCAACGGTGCCATGAAAACTTCCTTTATCTTACTCATGGCTCAAAAGGGTTTTATATTTCTTAAATCCGTCTTGCAACATATCTGAAACACCATTGGAGGTAAGGGTGGCACCAGTGATGCCATCGACCTCGCTCACGGGGTTCTTGAGTTCGCTTGACTTTACTACTTTCAATGCTGGGTTGCCGTCGGCAGAGTAAATCTTCTTGCCGATGAACTTATCCTGCCAAGCCTTGGAATCCTTAATCTCGGCACCGAGACCTGCTGTCTCAGAGTCGTGGTTGAAGTAGGCTCCATAGACGGTGTTGCCGTCGGCATTGACTGCCACATAGCCCCAGATGGCGCCCCAGAGACCCATGCCATATACTGGCACGACGTACTTCTTCTCGCCACCTACCTGACACTCATACACCTTGTAGGTGCCTGCCTTGTAGTCGCCGCTGTTGAGCTGGAATGCCTGCTTGTTGTTGTCGTTATCGAGCACCACCTCGCTGTACTTAGCCTCAGCCTCAGAATCGCTGAGGTTGCGGATGTTGAGGGCAGCGAGTATCTGCTTCTTCTTGTCGAGGGCTACATTAACGTCCTGACGTGCCTTGAGCGTGCTGCTGACAAAGGCGAGGAGGAATGCTACGATGACTACCATTGCACAACTGTAGGCAATGATATATGTGTTGTTGTTGGTATTCAGTTTCATGCCTGTGCCCTCCTTATTCGTTTGTTAATATTGCTCTGAACCACGAAGTAGTCGATGGTTGGTGCCATCATATTGCCAAAGAGGATGGCGAGCATCATGCCCTCAGGGAAACCTGGGTTCATGACACGGATAATCATAGCGAGAGCACCGATGATGCAACCATAAATCCACTTGCCTGTCTCAGTACGGGCAGAGGTGACAGGGTCGGTAGCCATAAATACGGCACCAAAGCAGAAGCCACCAATGATGAGGTGCTCATACCACTCTACAGGGGTCATGCCGAGCGACTGGAACAGCAGAGCCATAGCGGCACCGCTGACAAAAACGCTGCACATAATCTTCCAAGAAGCGATGCCAGCCCACAGAAGGATGATGGCACCCATAGCGATGGCAATGACGCTGGTCTCGCCGATAGAGCCAGGGATGAGACCGATGAAGCTGTCCATGACGCTGGCTGATGGCGCAACATTCTGTGCCATCTGACCGAGCGGTGTGGCGCAGGTGAAGCCGTCAGGCAGGTTGTTGCCCAGTCCGAGGAAGCTCTCGTTAGCCACCCACACTGAGTCGCCACTCATCTTGGTAGGATAAGAGAAGAAAAGGAATGCACGCGCGAGAAGTGCTACATTAAAGATATTCATGCCTGTGCCACCGAATATCTCCTTACCAAAGATAACGGCAAAAGCTACGGCGAGGGCTATCATCCACAAAGGACAGCCAATAGGCAGTATCATAGGGATGATGATGCCGCTGACGAGGTAACCCTCCTGAATCTCTTCTTTCTTCCACTGTGCCCAGGCAAACTCTATGCCCAGACCTACGATGTAACTCACTATTATCTTAGGCAATACCAGAAGGAAGCCATAGAGGAACACCTCCCAGCAAGGGGTGCTGGCAAGAGTGCCTGCGGCGAGGTAGTTCTGGTAGCCTACGTTATACATACCGAACAGCAGGGCTGGGATAAGGGCTATCACCACCATGCTCATGATACGCTTGGAGTCGATGGCATCGTGGATGCTGACACCAGACTTAGACGTAGTGTTCGGAACATACAGGAAAGTCTCAAAGCCATCGAAGACACTCTGCAGGGCAGAGAACTTGCCGCCTGGCTCAAACTGAGGCTTGATGTTGTCGATATATTTTCTTAAACTCATTATTCGTTCTCCTTTCTTAGCATGTTAAGACCTTCACGAACTATCTTCTGCAACTCAAGCTTGCTGCTGTCAACAAACTCGGCAAGGGCAAAGTCTTCTGGGCTCACCTCGTAGATGCCGAGTGCCTCCATCTTGTCAATGTCCTGAGCGATGATAGCCTTGATAAGGAACTCGCCGTAGATGTCCATTGGCAGCACCTTGTCATACTCACCACTCATAATCATGTGGCGCTCGCCACCCTTGACGCGGGCATCGAGAACATATCCGTCTTTCTTTGGGAAAAGCCAAGAGAAATAAGAACGGCTGACAGAGAACTGCTTGAAACGTGGCATAATCCAACCGAATATCTCGTCGGCATGGTCGCCCTCAGGGATTACGGTAATCTCGGAGCAATGTGCTCCTACCAGCACTGTTGCACCTGTCTGAGGTTTACCAGTGAGTGGGTTACCTGCGATGATGCGAAGGGTTTTATCCGCCTTAACGAGCTCGTTAAGGATCACCTGTGAACCGACCAAAGCATCGAAATAAGCAGGATTCTCAACCTCTGAACCAGCGAGAGCCAGTGTGCGAGTGAGATTTACCTTGCCAGTATTGAACAGACGGCCGAAGAAGAGCACTGCGGTAGGGTCAACAGTCCACACTACCTCACCCTTGTTGACTGGGTCGAGGTGATTTACCTGAACGCCTACGTTGCCTGCAGGACACTTGCCTGAGAATACCACATATTCAACGGGAACGTTAACGTTAACGGGAATCAGTTGTGAGTCCTTGCCTACGCCAACATAGACTTTGGCAATCTTGCTCAGTGCCTCCAAACCAGTCTGGAAGTCGGCTTCCTGACCCTTTACCTCAAACTCGAAGTCGCCTGCCAGAGGCATATCCCTCAGGGCAGAAACGAAAATGGCCTTTGGCGCTGTTGTAGGATTGGTGGAGATGGCATAAGGCAACTGGTTGATGTAACCAAACAAGCCAGCCTCGAGCAGAGATGCCTTAACATCGTCGGCAGAGAGCTTGCTGACGTCTTTCTTACCAAAATCCACGTACTTCTGCTTGGCATCAGCCTCAACCTGAACACTGAGCACCTTACGACGCTCACCACGCTCAATGAGAGTAACCGTGCCGCTGACAGGGCTTGCGAACTTTACTTCTGGATAAGCCTTGTTTACGAACAGCGCATCACCAGCCTTCACCTTGTCGCCTTCCTTTACCACAACTTTAGGCTTTACACCCTCAAAGTCGTCGGGCTGCAAGGCATAGACATTACCTGACTTGATGGCAATCTTTTCTTTCTTTGCCACACCAGCCAGACGGATGTCAAGACCACGATGCAGTTTTACAATCTTTGTCATAAATGATATTTTTGTTATCCGTTATAATAAAAACGAAAAAAGTTGGACTATCTGGTATGTGTTACCACTATCGTCCAACTATTTTATAATCTATCGCCTCACCCTTGGGTTACTTCTTGATATTGCCGTAACGCTGCTGGAAGCGGTCAACACGACCTGCTGTATCAACGAGCTTAGACTTACCAGTGTAGAATGGGTGTGATGTAGATGAAATTTCAATCTTTACTACTGGGTACTCAGCGCCCTCAAATTCAACCGTCTCAGTTGTCTTGCAAGTAGATTTGGTAAGGAACATGTCGCCGTTAGACATATCCTTGAAAACTACTGGGCGATAATTCTCTGGATGGATATCCTTCTTCATTTTTCTTAATGTTTTATGCGCGCCGCAAATAGGCACACGGTTAATAATTTTTTAGAAATGCGAGTGCAAAGGTACGAAAAATAATTGATAATTGACAATTGACAATTGAAAGTTTGACAATCAATTATATTTTTTTAACCTATATCAATAACAACCCTAAACTCTAAACCCTAAACTCTAAACTAAATAAGATTCATTCCTGCTTCTTTGCATTCCTTGCGCTGTTCTTCAGGCCAGATGCTTGCCTGAATCTCACCCACATGTGCCTTGTGCAGCATAACCATACAGAGGCGTGACTGACCTATACCGCCACCGATAGACTGGGGCAGAGTGCCATCGAGCAGACGCTTGTGGAAATAGAGTTCCTTGCGGTCTTCCTTACCCTCAAGTGCGAGCTGACGGAGCAGTGCCTCCTTGTCAACACGTATGCCCATGGAAGACAGCTCAACGCTACGTCCAAGGATAGGATACCATATAAGGATGTCACCGTTGAGACCGAGGTAACCGTCAGAGTTTGGTGTGGTCCAGTCGTCATAGTCCGGAGCTCTGCCGTCGTGCTTCTTGCCGTCGGAGAGTTTACCGCCGATGCCCATGATGAACACGGCACCATACTTCTTACATATAGCGTCTTCACGCTCCTTAGCCGACATGTCGGGGTACATCTGTATGAGTTCCTCAGAATGTACAAAGTGTATGTCCTGTGGAAGGAAAGGCTTGAGCTGAGGATAGGTCTCGCAAGCCAGGAACTCAGTACGCAAGATAGCTGAATAGATGCGCTTGACAACAGACTTGAGGAAGTCTATATTACGTTCGCCATCCTTCATCACTGCCTCCCAGTCCCACTGGTCAACATAGAGCGAGTGGAGGTTGTCAAGTTCTTCGTCGGCACGAATAGCATTCATGTCGGTATATATGCCGTAGCCTGGCTCCACCTGGTATTCAGCCAAAGTGAGTCGCTTCCATTTTGCCAACGAGTGAACTACCTCTGCCTCGCGGTCGCCAAGGTCCTTGATGGGGAATGTCACGGCACGCTCCACACCATTGAGGTCGTCGTTGATGCCCAAACCCTTGAGCACAAACAACGGTGCGGTGACACGACGCAGGCGCAACTCCGTAGCGAGGTTCTGCTGAAAGAAATCCTTTATCAGTTTGATACCCTGTTCTGTCTGTCTCAGGTCGAGAGCTGCCTTGTATCCTTTAGGTTTAATAATCTTGCTCATAGCTTTTTTAACGATTTTGCCTGCAAAGTTAGCACATTTTTATTAAACTGCAAAGAAAATCGAAGAAAAGTTTTACAATTTGTCAACTTTTCCCATAATTTCGCTTACAATTTGTTATCCTTCCCTGAAAAAATCCATCGCTTCCATTATCTCCTCCTTAGTGGCTGTTTGGTTAATGTGTATATCGCCAATGCCGCCAAGCAGGGTGAAGTTGATAATGCCAGCAGTGTTCTTCTTGTCGTGGGTCATGAGTTCGAGCAATTCAGGGTAATCGTCACAAGTGATGGGCAATGTGCCATACACCTCTTTTATATAATATACAGTCTGACGCATCACATCCTGAGGGAATTCCATCTTGACGCAAGCCAGATAGAGTTCTGCCACCATACCGAAAGCCACAGCATAGCCATGAAGGATAGGACAATCGTGACGCATAGCCCATGACTCAAAGGCGTGGCCAATGGTGTGACCCACGTTGAGCGCCTTACGTATGCCGTGCTCCAGAGGGTCTTCGATCACTATCTTCTCTTTCACGGCAACTGATTCGCCCACCATCCTTGCCAACTGAGCAAGGTCGGGACAGGCTATATCGAAAGAGATGAGTTCATCAAACATCGCCCTACCCTCACGGTTTATCAGTCCGTGCTTGAGCATCTCGGCATAGCCCGAACGGATATTCTCGGTGTCAAGAGTTTCAAGAAATTTAGTACTGATGATGACGCAGTGAGGGTCGTTGAACACACCTATCTCATTTTTCAGCCCGCCGAAGTTGAAGCCTGTCTTGCCTCCCACCGAAGCGTCAACCATAGAGAGCAGGGTGGTAGGGATATTGATGAAATTGATGCCTCGCTTGAAGGTGCTCGCAGCAAAACCGCCAAGGTCGGTCACCATACCGCCACCAAGGTTGATGAGGAGCGAATGCCGAGTAGCCCCACCCTTCTGCAGTTCCTGCCATACGTGACTCACGCTGTCGAGGGTCTTTGAGAGGTCGGAAGAGGGGATGCAGACCCTCTCTATCTCTCCCTTAAAGGGCGAGGATGCCAGTGCTGCCTGAAATATCGGCAGGCAATACTTCTCGGTGTTGGTATCGGTGAGCACAAAAATCCTGTCGTGCTCGCACTCATTGATGGCAGCTGTCAGTTCTGCCCCTAAGTCTTTGGAAATAATTATTCTTGGGTTCATGTTGTCCTTTTACTTACACATTTCTACACAAAGTCTGTCCTGCAGGGCTTTGGCGTATGAGCCCTTCATCACACCCTGATTGATAATGGAGAAAGCGAGATGTCTGCCACCAGAGGTGGTGCAATAGCCAGCCAGACTGCTGACGCCAGACACTGTACCCGTCTTGGCCCTTACGTTGCCTGCTGCAGGAGTGCCGTTCATACGATCTTTCAATGTTCCGTCGATGGCTGCTATGGGCAATGTCTCATATAGTTTATAGTACAAATCCTTATCACTGAAAGCATATCTGAGGAATGCCACCTCAATATCGGCAGAGACGTAGTTGTAGAGCGACAAACCCGAACCGTCAGCAAAGCGGTGGATACTCTCTTCCCTACCTGCTCTGCGCAATACATCTTCTATCGCCTTGCTGGCTTTCTTGGCTGTGGAGGGTCTGCCTCGCATCAGTCCTAACTGATAGAATACACTCTCGGCATAGAGGTTGTTGCTGTTCTTCATCATGGGCACCAGCACTTCTATAAGTCTGTGACTCACCTGGCACACCTGAGTAGCACCACTGGGACAGGTGCCCGTCTTTATTCCATCAGTGAAAAAAACGCCTCGTACCTGCAAGAGTTCGGCAAGGGTTTCCATCATGCCGTCCTTACGATTATACACCAAGGGCGAGAGCATAGGATTATCGTCATCCCAGCACCACCCTTCACCATAGAGGTCGGCATCCTTCATGGAACGGTCAGCAGACAGCGAACCGTGAATGGTGTCTATGCCCTGAGCCTTAATGCTGTCAGCTATCTGGTTCAGTTCCTCCGTCCCTATCAGAGGATCCATACACCCTATAAGGTAGTAGTCACAGGAGTCTGTCTTCATCAGTCGTGTAGTAAACTCATATTCGGCTCCCAGTCGGTCGAGTGCCGTGATAGCCGTAAGGAGTTTCATGGTAGAGGCTGGTCGCAGGGTCTGCAGGGCATCCCTCTGATACACTACAGAGTCGGCATCGAGGTCATAGACCATCAAGCCCATCTGCGATGTGCGCAATATCTTAGCCTCACTGACCACGCTATCGAGCCTCAGCACAAGACTATCCACCTCTTGAGCAACAACATTGCCCAAGAAAGCGAGAAGCAAGAAATATGAAGTAAGAAGTGTCTTCTTCATGTGACGGACAAATTGCTTTTTACATCACCCCTTTCTGAGCGTCATAGGCATGAAGAGGATAGTCGGTAGTGAAATGCAGACCACGACACTCTTTGCGCTCTATAGCCCAACGGGTTATGAGGTAACCCACAT
>Ga0247608_10005490_pt1 | contig 13682 bp, 4 predicted proteins | sample 176DNAGHGlowgp2_FD_193490 | JGI IMG/M metagenome (GOLD analysis project Ga0247608, IMG submission 193490) | Sheep rumen microbial communities from Palmerston North, Manawatu-Wanganui, New Zealand - 1766 DNA GHGlow gp2 | ecosystem: Host-associated > Mammals > Digestive system > Stomach > Rumen ...
AGTGAAGGAGTTCTTGTATATACAATATCTGGAATTGGAACAGGAACTCACAAGATTACTCGTGGCTCGGGCGAGAGCGGCATCTTCTACGTCGAAGTCCGCGAGGCAGGAACCACCGGTATCCGTCTGCAATCCTTAGACCTCAGGCCTCAATCCTCTGCCTTCTACAATTTGGCTGGCCAAAAGGTTGACACTAGCTATAAAGGTATTGTTATCCGTAATGGTAAGAAGATTGTGAGGAAATAAGTATTGACGGAGGATAACAGAAACGGGCGACATGTCGTCCGTTTTTTGTATTCCAATGCGTAAACGTTTGCGGACTTTTTGTTTTTTTTTAACCACCAATACCACACCTGTTTTATAATTAATTAGTATATTTGCACATCTATTTTTTGCTTAACAAGCTAACTAGAACAAGAATCGGACAAATCTCTATTAATAACTAATTTAATAACTTTATGAAACAAAGAATTACACTTACTTTGGTTTTCCTGGCAGTCATGCTGGGAATGGCAACGAATGCTGTCGCATTCACCAATTTCGAGGTGCAGCTGACGAAGACTGACATCTTCGACACAAACACTGCGAAATTCGGTGTGAAGGTAGCTGCTGACGGCTCCTACACGGCAACGACATTCGACGATGCAACGGCCAACTTCACCGTCAACAGTGTCCGTTGGAATGATGCCCAGCACGGATGGGTGAACTGCGTGTTCACGATTCCCGTGGAAGGTCCTGTAAAGATTGAACTGGGCGACTGCCAGTTTGGTGGTCAGAATGGTACTATCGTGGATGCCCAAGGCAACAGGACAGAGATCAAGGCCAATGCCACAAAAGCATGTTGGGACAAGAATGCCCCCCACGACAAAGTAGTGGTAGCCTACTACACAGGCACATCACCCACTACGCTGACTGTCACCTACAACGGCTATTGTCCGTTTATCGCCGTGACTGCTATCAGTGCATCAGACATCCCCAGCGAGGCTACGCTGACATTCGTCGCTGAAGGCAGCGAAGCAGAGGGCGTTGCACCTGTGGCACAGAAGGTGGAAAAGGGTTCAAAGGTTAAGATTCCTGCAAACACCACACTTTATGCTCAGGGCAAGACGCTGACAGCATGGACTGACGGTACCAACCAGTACAAGGCTGGTGACGAAATCACATTGACAGAGGACATCACACTGACTCCCATTTTCACTGCTAACGAAGTATCTCTGGCAGACCGCACGACAACCGCCCATTTGGAATGGCCTCTTGGTGAGAGTGCTGGTGCAGGCAAGATCAACTACCAAGGTAACAAAGGTATCATTGTTTGTCAGACCTCCGTCAATGGCAAGATCATTGACGTGAAGATGGACATTGACGCTACCAGTGGTAAGGCCAACAACGTAGGACGTGGTGACCAATGGGCACAAGTCAACTCTGGCACAAAGTTTACCATTCCTTCTTGCAAGGGTGCCTACATCACCATGGATGCATATAGCAATATCACGACGACTACCATCGACGGTGAGACCAACTACACTCCAGGAAAGAACATTGAATATACTGTAACGTCTAATGCCGAGACCATCGACATCGTTATTGGCGACGGTAGTTACTACAGCATCATCAAGGTTGACTTGCCCGTAGTTGCACCAGAAGAGTCAAAGTTTGTTGATATCAAGGCCGACTTTACCAACCAGAGTTTCTTCACTGAGGCTGATACCGAAATGACAAGAGCCGGTCTGAAGATGAATCTGGACGGCACATTCACCCGTGTGGCTGTCGACGACGAAACTGCCAACGCTATTATCACGGGTAAATGGCACAGCAACGAGCATGGTATCAGTAACTTCATGGCAATAGTTGATGTGGAAGGCCCCGTGAAGATTACGATGGGAACTTGTGCTTGGGGTGGCGACGTTACTGTCCAGACTCAGAATGGAGCCAACTTAACAACCATTGGTACATTCAACACCAACACAGGTGCTTGCTATCACAACGACAAGGAGAAGAATATTGTTTCATTCTACTACAAGCAGGATGAGGCAACCACGCTGAGAATCAGCGGTGGCTCATACGTGCCTTACTTCGCCGTAGAGAAGGTTAGCCCGAAGGATATTCCAAGCGACGTAAAGTTCATCTACGACATTACCGAAAGTGGTGCAGAGGGAGTTGCTCCAGCAGAAGAGATTGCAGGAATTGGCAAGAAGTACACATTGCCCAAGAACTTCACACTCTATAAGGAAGGTTCTACCCTGACAGGCTGGACCGACGGCACCAACACATACGCTCCTGGTGAGGAAATCACAGTTCCCGATGCAGAGACAGTCACACTAACTCCTGTATTCACCGCCAACACCGTTTCACTGGCCGACCGTACTGCCGAAGTAACGCTCAACTATACTTTCCGCCGCGATCAGGGTGCTCCTACCGTAGCATACCAGAATGCTACTGGCATTTGGGTTGCTCAGGCCACCATTGGTGACAAGGTCATCGACGTAAAGGCAGACTTCGACACCAACAATGGTGGTAAGTTCGCCAACGGCAACTGGTCCGACTGGGCACAGCTCAATCAGAATACCAAGTGGACTATTCCTTCTTGCAAGGGTGCTACCGTCAGCATCGAGGCTTATAACGAACTCTCTACGACCTCTATTGACGGCCAGACCGACTATACCAGCGGTAAGACCATTAGCTACACCGTTGCCAGCGCAGCTGAGACGGTTGACGTAGTCATTGGCAACGACGGTAGCTACTATCGTTATATTAAGGTGGTACTTCCAGTAGTACAAAGCGCAGGTGGCGAGAGCTATGCCAATGCCGATGCAACCATCACATGGCCATTGCTTACCACCGATGGCGCTTTCGATGCAAGTAGCCACGCAGAGACCCCAGACGGAGCTTTCTCTGTTGTTTCGTTCGAGCACAATGCTGCGACTACAGGTGTACAGGCTCGTAGTAAGGATCCAGACAACGGCATGAAGTTTGCTACCTTCAAGGGCGACAACGTACAGCTGCACTGGAGCGTGAAGCCTGCTAAGGGTTTGACTTTCACACCGACTCAGATTAAGATGAACATCCAGCGCTTCGGTACCAACAAGAAGGACGGTGTTGTTATCACTGCTAAGGTTGGCGAAGGTGAAGTCCAGACACTGGGCACCTTCACTGCTCGTCGTAGCAACTGGGATGATGCTCAAGAAGAGAACCAGTGGAAAGAGACGCTTAGCAATCTTACCAACGAAGCTGTCATTGACCTGTCAGCAGAACAGCAGGCAGCTCTTGCCTCTGGCGAAGGCTTCGACCTTTATGCGACTACTGGTCTGGGTAATACTAAGGATGGTGGTTTCGCCAATATCCGTATCTATGGTAAGGTGAATGGTACCAAGGCTTCCGTTGAAATGTACACGTTGGCTATTGCCGCCTCTCCTGAGGAAGGTGGTAGCGTTAGTGCATACCCGAAGGCCGACGAGTACGAGGCAGGCAGTGAGGTAACACTGACTGCAACAGAGAACTTCGGCTACGACTTCGTGAACTGGAAGAATGCTGCTGGCGAGGAAGTTTCTACCGAAGCTAAGTTCAAGTACACCGTTAACACCAATGAGACGCTGACTGCCAACTTCAAGAAGGTGAACACCTATGAACTGGCACTGACCGTTGACGGCACAAACGACTACATGGTAACCGTTGATCCTGCTCCAGACGTAGTGGACGGCAAGTGGATGTACGAGGAAGGCGCTATCGTTAAGTTGACCGCTAACCAGTATGAGGGTCTCGTGACCTTTACCAACTGGAGCGACAACTCTACCAATAGCGAACTGACCGTCACTATGGATGCCAACAAGCAGATTACCGCTTCTTATTCAGAGGCTGACATCATTGCAGGTTGGGATTTCTACAAAGCTGGTGCCAACGGTCGTAAGGCAGACTTCGCCGGAGCAGACAACGATGCCGATGCCCTGAACCTGGTGAACACCGAGACTGGTGAGACTAGTAGCTGGCTCGATAAGTCGACACTCGGCGGCGGTGGCTACGAGAGCTTCAAGGGTGCTGCCGTGAACTGGCGCACTGGCGAAAAGGAAGGCGACGTAGGTAACTGGCACTGGCAGACGAAGGTCAATGCCGAGGCATTCACCGATGTCAACGTACAGTTCCAGATGCTCTATAACTACAATGCTTATAAGACCTACGATGCAGAGTACTCCCTAGACGGTGAGAACTGGACCAAGTTCGGTTCTGTCACCATGGAGGGTGCCAAGGCCGTCGCTTCATTCAGCCAGAAATTGCCTGAGGCTGCCAATAACCAAGCTAACCTCTACATCCGCATGAAGGCTGACAAGAACTCTCAGGTAGATGGTGCTGCCTCTAAGAACGACGGTAACACACTGGCTATGTTCTTCATCACTGGTACTCCGAAGCTGGTTAACGACGGTGTTGCTCCTGTACTTGTTTCTACTGTTCCTGCCAACAATGCTACTGGTACTTCTGCTACTGGCAAGATCGTGCTCACCTTCGACGAGCGCGTCAAGCTGGCTGACGGTGCCAAGGGTATGATATCTGTCAATAACGATATGAGTGGCAGTTGGCTCTTAGAACCCGTAGTATCTGGCAAGACGATTAGCTTCGCATATAAAGGACTGGAGTACGGTACCCCATATAGGTTCTTGCTGGCTGCCAATACTGTTGGTGACCTGACAGACAATATGTATGCTAAGCCAGTTGAAATCAACTTCACTGTCATGGAGCGTCCTGCTATCCAGAAGGGTGCATACGACGCCGTTGTCTCTAACGCCGACGAGCTGATGGCTGCCATCAATGCTGCAGAGAGCCGTAGCGACAAGAACGTACGCTTCCGCATCTTCATCAAGAACGGCGAGTACACCATTCCTCTTTCTTCGACCATGAAAACCTGCAACGGCTATGAGGTACCAGAGTGTATCACATTCATCAAGAGCGGTAACATCTCGTTCATTGGTGAGAGCCGCGACGGTGTTATCATCACCAACGGTATCGACAAGAATGCCACCTTCGCTGGCACCTATGGTACTACCAGCAAGTACGATGGTATTGGCAACAGCGATGTCTTCCAGATAAGCGGAAGTAGCTACTATTGGCAGGATTTGACCATCGAGACAGGTATGGACGATGCCACGGGTCGCGACCTGGCTATTCAGGATAAAGCTACAAAGACCATCTACAAGAATGTTGGTCTGCGTGGATATCAGGATACTTGGACCAGCAACAACGACAATGGTCTTTACTACTTCGAGGGCGGTTATGTCCGCGGACGTACCGACTATATGTGTGGTAAGGGTGATGCCTTCTTCAATGGTGTTGAGCTGCGCCAGATTGCCGGTGGTTATGCCGCAGTTCCCTCTAAGCCCAAATCTATCGGTTGGGTTTACAAGGATTGTGTCATCAACGGTGAGCCTGCCGTGGTGAACTACGCTTCTCAGGAAAAGAAGTCTGCTGCCGACGCTGACGGCAACTATACGCTCGGTCGTCCTTGGGGCAGTGGCACTCCTGTTGCTCTATTCATTGACACCAAGATGAACGTTGTTCCTTCGGCTATCGGTTGGAATGAAATGGGTACTGGCTGGCCCAAGCGCTTTGCCGAATACAACTCAACAACGTCTACCGGTAGCGTCATCGACCTCAGTGGTCGTAAGAAGATCTTTGGTGACGGTCATGAGAACAATCCTGTGCTCACCGCCGAGGAGGCTTTCAAATATGGCGACATGTCACTGATGTTCGGTGACTGGCAGCCTACCCTCGCTACTGAGCAGGCTCCTGTTCCTACCAATGTACAGATTAGTGGCAATACCCTCACCTGGGACGACAGCAACTATGCACTGTTGTGGGCTATCGTCAAAGACAATAAGGTTATCGACTTCGTTACCGAACCCACCTATATTGTTGACGATGCATCAGCAACGTATGCCGTACGTGCAGCCAATGAGATGGGTGGTCTGAGCGAAGCTGTCGAGGCTAGTATCGAGGCTACTATCGAGACTATTGTAACCCTGTCGAAGGAAGGCTATGCCACCTTCTATGACTCCAAGCACAGCTACATTCTACCTGAGGGTGTCAAGGCTTACATCGTGTCAGCTGCCACCAAAGACGCTCTGACCTACAGTGAGATAAATGGCATCATCAACAGAGGTGTGGCAGTTATGCTCGAGTCTGTTGAAAAGAAGGGTGGCGACATCACGCTCAAGTCAACATCCTCTCCTTCTGCTACCTATATCGAAAGCAACCTGCTGAAGGGTAGCGACGAGCCCACGATGACAACTGCTGAGGAAGACTGCTGGTTCTACAAGCTCACCTACGGTGCCAAGAACTCCAACTATGCCGACACCTTCGGCTGGTTCTGGGGTGCTACCAACGGTGCTGCCTTCCAGATTGAAGCTCATCGTGCTTGGCTCGCCATCCCGAAGGGTGGTCAGAGTGCTCCCACCTTCGGTTATCCTCTTGACAATGCAGGCACCACAGGCATTGCTCAAATTGAGAATGGAGAATCGAGAATGGAGAATGTCTACAACCTGAACGGTCAGCGCGTCAACAAGGCAACCAAAGGCCTGTATATTGTGAATGGCAAGAAATACATTGTTAAATAAACATACGCTATGAATACATCAAAGATATTAATATGCATGGCTATTGCCGCTATGGCACTAACAGCATGCAGTATTGATGATAACCCCAATCCCAATCCGGTTATCCCAATCGATTCGACAACAGTGAACATCGACAATCCTATCGAGGCAGTTAGCGACCAGCCTGCATACGCCCCTGGACTCTGACAATACGCTTCCGTAACCCAAAAGAGTAGAAAGTGGAGTGCTTTCTACTCTTTTTTTAAACGAATATTTTGTTTATTTCCTAAAAAGTGTTACCTTTGCAACAATTTTATTAAACTACCTAATAATAAACAAACCAAATTTAATTAACAATGCAAAAAAGAAGATTTCTCTTAGCCTTGCTGCTTTGCATGCTTTGGCTAACGGGCTTCGCCCAGAAGTCAGTCTCTGGTACGGTCAAGGACAAGACCGGCGAACCACTGATTGGCGTCAGTGTTACCTATGGTAGCGGTCAGGGAACAGTAACCGACATGGACGGTAAGTTTCAAGTCAACGTTCCTGCAGGCACCACTCTCAAACTTTCGTATGTAGGCTACAAGCCCCAGTCAGTCAAGGCTGGCAGTAACCTGAACATCACACTCGAAGAAGACAACACCACATTGGAAGATGTCGTTGTCGTTGGTTATGGTACCATGAAGCGTAAGGACTTGACGGGTGCTGTGGCTTCTGTCAGCGGTGAAAAACTGGCCGCCAATCCTGTAGCAAACGTAGCTCAAGCCCTACAAGGTCAGTTACCTGGTGTTAGCGTCATTTCTCAGGACGGTCGTCCTGGAGCCACGATGTCTATCCGTGTACGTGGTGGCGGTTCAATCACTCAATCAAACGACCCGCTCTATATCGTAGACGGCGTAACTGTCAGTGACATCAGCGACATTCCTGCAGATAATATTGAAAGCATCGATGTATTAAAGGATGCCGCCTCTACAGCCATCTATGGTGCCCGTGGTGCAAACGGCGTTATCCTGATTACCACAAAAGGTTCAAAGGGTGAAGGCAAAGCCAAAGTTAAGTATAATGTATATTATCAAATAAAGACCAATCCCAAGAAACTTGATGTCATGAATGCATACGACTATGTACGTCATACATGGTCTTATGCACAGGCATATGGTGACTCCTACGGAAACAACGTTGCCAAATATTTCGGTTTGGGTAGTGCCAATGGCAATCATTTGGACGAATACAAAGGCGTTGGAGTTCACGACTACGTCGATGAGATGATGCGTACAGCCAAGTCATGGAATCACGACCTGTCTCTTACTGGTGGCAACGATAAAACAAAATATTATGCTGCCCTCAACTATCTGAGCGACGACGGTATTCTGGTCAACACAGGTTTCAAACGTTGGAATGCCAACTTCAAAGTCAGCCAGAAAATCACAAAGAACCTGCTGTTTGATGTCGATCTGCGTTATAGCGAGATGAAATTCGAAGGCGTCCGACAGCTGTTCGAGCTTGCCACGTCATCCTATCGCTATCGCCCTATTGACAAGCCATTCGGCGAAGATTCTCCCAACCTAATGGGTCAAGGTGACTCTTTCATGGAACTATCGAAGAGCCCTATGGCAAATGCCAATAACTATCAGAACAGAAACGCCCGCCAGCGCATCCGTGCCACAGGTGGACTGACCTGGACACCCTTGAAAGGCCTTACAGCTAAGTCAGAACTCTCTCTTGGTCGCTACTGGAACGAGACGAACTATTGGGATGGCGGTCTGAACGACGGTTACACCACCGCCCGTCTGACACAAGGCAAAGGCTATAACGTTCGTTGGTCAACAACACTGAATTATGTTGTCCAGGGGCTGGGCGAGGCTCACAACCTCTCTTTCCTTGCCGGTAATGAAGTCCTCGCATCTAACTCAAGCACTAGCCACATTTATGGTTCTGGCTATTCCAAGCTGTATGACTTAGACACTGTTATGGCTCGTCTATCCCTGTCTGACTCTAAGTTGGGCAAGGACGAATTCGGAAACGTCATCGGTGTTCCTTCGCATACTGTTTCTTGGTTTGGCCGTGTCAACTACGATTTCTTAGGCCGCTACCTTTTCACGGCAACGTTCCGTGCTGATGGTAGTTCGAAATTTGCACCCAACCACCATTGGGGTTACTTCCCTGCTGCAGCTGCTGCATGGCGCATTTCTGACGAGCCATTCATGGCAAATACCAAGGACTGGTTGGACAACCTGAAGCTTCGTCTCTCTATTGGTACCTCTGGTTCTGATAACATTGATGCTTCTCTATGGCAGAATGACATGTGGACAACCGACGTAATTACCGTCGACGGAGTTGCAACAAACATCTATAAGCCCGCCGATTTGATGGGTAACGAAGACCTGAAGTGGGAAAAGACCATTTCTCGTAACCTCGGTCTCGACTTTGGTTTCTGGAATGGTAAACTGCGTGGTAGCATTGAGGCATACTGGAACACCACAAAAGATATTCTGATGCGTGTTCCTGTCGATGCCACTACAGGTTACAGTTATCAGTACCAAAACGTCGGCAAGACCAGCAACAAGGGTATTGAGCTCTCTCTGTTCTATGAGATTATCCGCTCAAAGGATTTCAACCTGAGCGTTAATGCCACTTATAACTATAACAAGAACAATATCGACGAATTGGCAGACAACGTCATTGCTGACACCCACACAGGCTGGGGTTCTTCTATGCTGAAGCCATACTATGACTATATTATCCGCGAAGGCCAGCCCGTCGGAACCATTCAGGGTTACAAGAGTGCAGGATTCTATACTGTCGACGATTTTGACTATGACGCAACATCAGGTATATGGACGCTGAAAACCGGCATCCCCGACATCTCCGATATCATCAACTACGCAAGTGGCAATGTCTTCAAGGGCAAATTAGGCCAGCGCAAAGATAAGGATGGCAATCCCGTTGTCGACTCCAAGAACAAAGCCGTTACCCAGAATGCATTCCCAGGCATGGCCAAGTTCGAAGACGTCAATGGCGATGGCATTGTCAATACCGATGACATGACTGACATTGGCCATGCTATGCCAAAGCACACTGGTGGTTTCAATATCAATGCCAACTACAAGGGCTTCGACTTTGCTGCTGGTTTTACCTATCAGATTGGCGGCAATGTCTACAATGCCAACGCCATGTACTCTATGATGGGTAACAAGGACAACTCGCTAGGTGCTAACCGCTTGGCATTTGTATCTGACTGCTGGAAGATGTATGATATCGATGCTAATGGCGACCTCGTTGCAGCAACGACTCCTGATGCACTGCGCTCACTCAACGCCAACGCAAAATATGCACTGCCCTACTCTGAGTATGGTATTGTCTCGTCTGAGTTCATTGAGGATGCTTCATACCTGCGTCTGAACACCCTAACCATTGGTTACACCTTCCCAAAGGCATGGACTAAAAAAGTAGGCATCAGCAATCTGCGTGCATACATCACTGGCGGCAACCTGTTCTGCATCACTGGCTACAACGGTCTTGACCCCGATGTCAACACAGCTCCGACTACAAGCGGATTCCCAACTCCTGGCTATGACTATCTGGCTTATCCAAAGGCTCGTACGTTCACGTTCGGTCTAAATGTAGCATTCTAACAAAATAAAAGAAATCATATGAAAAAGATATTATATTCAGCGCTATATGCCTTTGCCGTTCTTGGCGTCAGCACCTCATGTAGCGACTATCTGGAGACAAGTTCTGCTTCAACGGTCGATGGTGACTTTGTGATGTCATCACAAGGCAACGTCCGTCTAGCAATGAATGGTGCATACGAGACCTGGCGTGACTGCGCACAGAACAAGGTATTTGGTGATGGTTTGTGGTATGCTGCCGACATTCCCGGCTCAGACATTACACGCCACCCAGAAGCATTCTCTAATCAGCCCGGCCGCCACTGGGCAGAATGTATGTATCAGAATGGCACCTATGCAGGTCAGTATGGTCTACTCTCATACTTGAAAGAAGACGACATTTACGCAAGTCTGTACAAAGTGATAGCCTTGGCAAACGCTGTTATCAACCCCATAGAAAGCCGTGCAGACTATCAAGACCTCATCAGCGGCAAGGCCTCAGAGCTGAGTCAGATGTACGGTGAGGCTATTGCCATGCGTGCAACCGCCTATCGCGAACTCATCAAGAACTTTGGCGATGTCCCCTATGTAACAAAGATTGGTCAGGTTGCTGAAGGTTTGATGGGTCGTGACTATATCTACGAGAAATGTCTGGCCGACCTGCAGAAGGTTGAACCCGTCATGTATCCTGTTGGCTCTGTTGTTGTCAATGGCGAGAAGGTAACCACCAAGAACTACTTCTCACAGACCTATGTCGATGGTCTGATTGGCCGTATGGCCTTAGAGGCAGGTGGCTATCAGACACGTCGCGGCGACTTGACACGTACCGATGCAGAAGGGAATACCATATCATACGATCAGAAAGGATCAGCAAACAATGGTGCAACCTATGGCCGTCGTACTGACTGGAAGAAATTCTACAAACTGGCTCAGACCTATTTCAAGAAAGCATTCACGGACAATATCGGTTCAGCCAAGTTCCACCTGACAGACCCTCGTGCAAAAGAAGCTAACGGCCGTACCTATGATAACCCTTATCAATACTTCTTCCAGCAGATGATGGAGGCCGATGCTACCTATGCCGACGAGTCTATCTATGAGTATCCCATGCAGCAGGGTGGCGGCAATGACGGTCGTCCATATTCTTTCGGTCGTCCGTCAAGCGGCGGCAGCAGCAACGCATACCCATGTAAGAGTTATGGTCAGGGACGTATCAATCCTGCCTTCTACTATGGTGTGTTCGATCCTGCCGACAAGCGCCGTGACGTATCTGTTACCGTTACCGGTTCTGATGGTAAGGGTAACGAGAAGCTCATTCCACTGGTTCCCAACTCTAAGGCCGATGGTGGTGGTCTCTCACTCAGCAAGTGGGACGAAAACCGTCAGACTTCACCTTGGGTAAAAGCACAGCGTAAGTCTGGTATTAATGGTCCTTACATGCGTCTGTCTGAGATGTATCTGGGCTATGCCGAGGCCTGTGCAGCATTAGGCGATAATGACGAAGCACGTATTTATCTGGATCTGATTCGTAACCGTGCCTTTGGCAGCGAGGTAAAGGCCAGGACTGCCGAGTTTATTTCCAAGGAAGGCTCACTGCTGAATGCTATCATTCAGGAGCGCGGCTTTGAGTTTGCTGGTGAGGGCGACCGTCGCTTCACTTTGGTTCGCACCGGTCTGCTTCCTGAGAAGATCAAGCTTATCAAGGAACTCACATTAGCCATGATTAATGGTCTGAAAAACGATGGTTACTACACCTTCGACAACGGCAACACCATCTCTCTTAAAGTATGGACTAAGATGGTCGATGCCAAGGCGAATTATGGTTACCGTTTGACGGCTCAGTGTCCTGAAGGCATGGAAGACGATCCTGTACTGTATCCTTCATGGCGCGGACAGAATGACGCTTGGGAAGAGTTTGGCTGCAAATACAGCAAGACAACAACCAACGTTGCCATTAAAGGACTGTTCAAGAAACTGACTGACGATGAAATCACAGCCATTGAGGCAGATGGCTATGCTGCACAGAATTGGGGTTCTGACATTGTCAAGTACGAAGACGAGTATTACAAGTACCTCTTCTACGACTACGATTACGATAAGGCTCCTATCTACCTATGGCCATTCACACCACAGATTTTGGCTACAGGCGGCTTCAAGAACGGCTACGGTTTCAAGAACGAATAAGTTTAGACCTTATTTAAATAAAAAAGAGCGGAGAACAGAAGTTTTCCGCTCTTTTTTTCTCTATTCAGATTATTCTTTGTACCTTTGACCCGTCAAACTATACAAACACTAAGAAAACATGAAACGAATCAGTTTATTATTTGGGCTCCTTGCTTCTATACTATCGTTGCAAGCTGCCGACTATTCCGACTTTTACAAAAACCTGCCAGTAGCATTACAGCAACCTGCAACAGTACACATCCCAGACAATACCGTACGGCTGACTGACTTTGGTGCCATAGGCGACGGTATCACACTGGCTACCGATGCTTTCCGTCAGGCTTTCGACAAGTTAGAGCAGATGGGTGGCGGACGTCTGATTGTGCCAGAGGGCGTTTGGCTGACAGGTCCCATCTCTATGCGCAGCAATACCGAGTTGCACTTGGACGACAATGCCATCATCATGATGTCGCCAGACAAACGCCTCTTTGTCAATCCCAAGAAGCCCAACAGCCGCTGTCTGTCAGGTATCACGGCTGAAAACTGCGAGAATATTGCTATTACTGGACATGGTACTATCGATGGCAACAACAAAGGCTGGGGCTACGCCAAGAAGAGTAAGATGAGCGACGAGGAGTGGAAAATCCTCAAAGAAAGTGGTGGTTACATCACCGACGACGGCAAGCTCTGGTATGCCTGGAAAATGGCCAACGGACTGCCCGACATTGCCCCTACCCCACAGAAACAAGAAAAGATGAGGGCCGACCTGATCCGTATTTACAATTGCAAGCGCGTCCTACTCAAGGATATCACTGTCCAGAACTCGCCCCGTTTCCACGTCCACCCCTACTACTGCGAGGACATGATTATCGACGGTATCAAGGTACGCTGTCCCTGGAACCGCCAGAATGGAGATGGCATCGACCTGACCGATTGTCATCGTGTACTATTGGTCAATAGCAGCGTCGATGTTGGCGACGACGGCATCTGTCTGAAAAGTGACCCACCCAAGTCTGGTCTTATCAGTGGCAACGAAGATTTCCTAATAGAGCGCTGCAAGGTAAACCATGCCCATGGTGGTGTGGTCATGGGCAGCAACACCTCTTCCGGCATGCGCCGCATCGTCGCTCGCCACTGCACTTTTACACGGACAGACACAGGACTCCGCATGAAGAGTGGCATTGGCCGCGGTGGTCGTACAGAACAAGTCTTTTTCTCAGACATCATGATGGCAGACATAGCCCACGAGGCCGTTGTCATCCATTGCGACTATGCCGACATGGCACCTGGCGACACCAAGTCGAACTTCCTCGCTCCAGGCTATGTGGAAAGT
>Ga0247608_10005492_pt1 | contig 13681 bp, 11 predicted proteins | sample 176DNAGHGlowgp2_FD_193490 | JGI IMG/M metagenome (GOLD analysis project Ga0247608, IMG submission 193490) | Sheep rumen microbial communities from Palmerston North, Manawatu-Wanganui, New Zealand - 1766 DNA GHGlow gp2 | ecosystem: Host-associated > Mammals > Digestive system > Stomach > Rumen ...
TTGCGAAATCCATATCGTCTGTCGTGATCGCAGAAATGCCTTCAGCAGAGATCTTCTCAGGTGCAATGTAATCGCCGTCATTAGCGATCGTGGAAAGGATCGAGAGCTTTCTCTGAGCGTCGATGCCGTCGATGTCTGCAGAAGGATTAGCCTCTGCAAAGCCGTTCTCCTGAGCCTGCTTCAATGCCGTAACGAAATCCACGCCCTCATCCTTCATCTGTGAGAGGATGTAGTTCGTTGTGCCGTTAACGATGCCTGCGATCCTTGTGATCTTGTTTGCTGCAAGACACTTGTAAAGAGGTCTGATGATCGGGATACCGCCGCCTACCGCAGCTTCGAAAAGATAGCAGCAGTTGTTCTCCTTGGCGATCTGAAGGAGCTCGGGGCCCTTTGTGGAGACAAGCTCCTTATTGGAAGTTACGACGCTGATGCCTTTGGACAACGCGCGCTTTGTGTATTCATAAGCGATCCTTGCACCGCCTATAGTCTCTACTGCAATCTGTATATCGCTGTTAAAGACCTCATCCGCGTCATGAGTAACAAGGTTAGCGAATCTGCTGTCCGGAAAATCCCTGATATCAAGGATGTACTTAACGTTGACTTCTTTGCCGATACGCTTGGAGATAACATCCTTGTTGACGTCCAGAGTCTCGGCAACTCCTGAACCTACCGTGCCGAAGCCCATAATTGCGATGTTGATAGCCATTTCTTTATTGTTCCTTTCGTTATTCCCTGCTCAATACCATGCACTTGCGTACACCGGCGAGCTTTGAGATATCATTGATTATGTCGTCAACAGTGCCGTACATCGATACTGTCTCAATGGAGATCGAGATATCGGCGAGGCCGTTGATCGGAATATTCTGATTGATAGTCAGGATATTTGCGCGTGATTCCGCGATGGTCCTTATAATCTCAGACAGGATGCCCTGGAAGTTCTCGACGGACAGAAGGAGCGTAACCTTCTTGCCGCTTGCAGCTTCATAGAACGGCAGAACCGAATCCTTATATTTGTAGTATGCACTTCTGGAGAGCCCGGTCTTTCTGACCGCTTCGTTTACGGAAGTGGATTCGCCTGTGTTAAGGCGCTGCTTTACTTCCATTACCTTAATGAAGACTTCAGGCAAAACTCTCTTATCGACTAGGAAATATTCGGGGTTATCCTGATGCATAAGGTCAAGACCTTTCTATGAGATTTTCGCGCCCAAGTATACTTCCACAGACGGACATTTGTACGCGCCTGACAATATTAACACGATTAAGGGGTGTTTTCAACGAATTATAATTAATAAAGTTATTTGCACGGGATTTATCCGTTACCGTACAGTCAAATTCTTAAAAAACGACTATTTTGACCGGTTCTCGGACGAATGTATTGTTGCGGTTTCAGCCGCTATTCCGACTTTTTGTTTGCGGATTTGCACTTTTTGTTATACGAAAAGCCGAAATAAAGGCTGGTCACGATATGGTGACGATTTTTCGATTTTCATTACCAAAATGTGGAAAAATGCCCGGAAATCAATATTCTGGTAACGATTTTTCATTTTTCGTTACCCAAATATGCACACAGATAAATCCTAAGGAAATCAGCAATTCAGCACGTGTAAAAAAGCATCAGCCCAGTTCCGCCTTGAGCTTCTCGGCCATTGCCCTGGAAGCCTTGCCTCTGTGGCTTATCGAGTTCTTCTGCTCCTTGGTCATCTGGGCTGTCGTCATGCCGAATTCGGGCACGTAGAAGATAGGATCGTAGCCAAAGCCGCCGTCTCCCATTGGCTTCTCGTGGAGAACGCCGCAGATCTCGCCTCTTACCGTAAATTCGGAGCCGTCAGGTCTTACGACAGCGATGCTGCATACGAACTTGGCAGTGCGCTTTTCTTCAGGGACGTCTTTCAGCATCTCGAAGATCTTCGCAAACTTCTCGGGATATGTGGAATCCTCGCCGCAGAATCTTGCGGAATATATGCCGGGAGCGCCGTCAAGCGCGTCGATGCAAAGGCCGGAGTCATCAGCCATGACGTAAGCGCCTTTTGCCAGAGCGTGAACCGCGCGTGCCTTGATAAGAGCATTTTCCTCAAAGGTCTTTCCGTCCTCAATGATTTCGGGATCAAAGCCCTCTTCCTTCATTGTTGTAACGACAAAAGGTGTACCGTCCAATATCTCTGCAATCTCTCTTGCCTTGTCCTTATTGGATGTCGCAAGAATGAGTTTGAATTCCGTCATATAAGCCTCCATGCCTTGGGATACATATTTTTAGCGGTCTGTCCGTTGATCTTGGCAAAGCCGAGCGGATAGTTGCCGATGCCTACAAGAATCGTTCCTGAAGCTTTCAGGCCGTCTTCAGGAGAAACAGATATTGTCTCGCCTCTTAAGTATTTAAGAAGCCTGTCGTCACTGCGGGAAAGCGCCAGGTATGAATCGTCCCTTATCTCATTCCTGTCTAATGCGAGCGCTATGCTGTTGGAGGGCTCGAAAACCTTCTTCCCCGACTTCAAAGGCTTTATGTCGCCCACGTAAAGTCCTGTCTTAACGACTTTGAGGCCCTTAAAGAGCTTCTCATCAAAAGTCATCCGGAAGATGCCCGTGCCGTGGCTGATAAACGCGCCTTTTAGAATGTCTTCCCTTCCCTTATCTGATAAGACTTCATCGAGAACGTTCATGGCAGCCTCGACGTTCCTGTCCTTAGAGCGGACTTCACCTGTAATAAGCAGATCCGAAGCAGACTTAAGATCCTTCTCTTCACCCTTAACGATATGAACACAGAAGTGGCCGTCGCCGTCTGATAAGTGCGGCCAGATCCTCATGGAGCCGGGAAGGATAGAATCTTCACCGCCGTGCGTGATGCCTTCTATCTCAGGATGAGCCTTTACGTGATATTCGGGATGGCGTTCGATGAAACGCTTTATCTGGTTCTCGTCTTCGTCGACGCAGAACGTGCATGTGGAATAAACGATGGAACCGCCTTCTTTAAGGCACTTGTGGGCAGCTTCAAGGATCGATTCCTGCAAAGGAACACAGACCTTGGGGCCATAGTTCATGTAGCTCTTAACGGCACCCGGATCCCTTCTGAACATGCCTTCGCCTGAGCACGGTGCGTCGATAAGGATCTTATCGAAGAACAAAGGAAGCCCGGATGCAATATTCTCGGGCGTCTCGTTGAGGATAATACAGCCCTTGATGCCTGAACGCTCGATATTGCGAAGGAGAGCTTTGGAACGGTCGAAGCTGATCTCGTTTGCTACAAGGATGCCTTCGCCCTTCATGTCCTCGCCGAGCCTGCATGCCTTGCCGCCCGGAGCTGCGCAAAGGTCTAATACTATCTCGCCGGGCTTTGCTGCCATGACCTGCGCAGGGAGCATCGCGGAAGGCTCCTGGGGATAGTAAACGCCTGCGTGATAGAGCGCTTCTTTTCCGCCGGTCTCGTTATTGATGTAATATCCGCCGGAGCACCACGGAACAGGGTTCCCAGGCTCGCCGAGATCGGATAAGAGAGCCTTCTCCTCATCAGCGGAATCAATCTTCGTTCTTGAGAATCTAATTCCCTTCAAAGGCTCCTTTTTGAAGCTCTCGTAAAATCCTTCCTCCGGCACGTATTTATAACGCGAGAAGAAATCATTCATCTCTGTCAGGAACTCTTCGGGGAACTTCATTTAAGCCTCACAGATTAAGGAAATCCGCGCACTTGAAGGCAAGGCGCTTGATGACATCGACGTCAAAAGGAGACTCGATGCCGGACTTCTTTATGAGATTTAAGAATGTATCGCTGCCGCCTAACTGGCAGAGCGTATTGTACTTCTCCAATGCGACCTTCAGATCGGTCCTGGACTCGTCCCAGAGCTCAAGAGCGCAGATCTGCGAGAGGCAGTAATCGATATAGTAGAAAGGCGTTGTGAAGATATGATCCTTCTTCATCCAGGCGCCTCCCAATGCGTGGAAAGGAGTGTCTTCTACATCGTATTCGGTGAACGGCTGATATGTCTGCTCCAACATTCTCCAGATCTCGTGACGCTCATTGGGAGTCATGTTCGGATTATCGTAGATTATGTGCTGGAACTCATCGACCATGCAGCCGTAAGGCAGGAACAGAAGACCGTCCGTCATGTGGAGCTCGCAGTACTGTTCAGCCTGCTTGCCGTAGAAGATGTTCATGAAAGGATAAGACATGTATTCCATCGATGTGGAATGTATCTCGCATGTCTCAAGCGTAGGAGACAGGCACTCGACAAACGGTGAAGACTCAGCTCCTGCAAGTGCTGCATAAGCATGTCCGCCTTCATGGATGACCGTTGCAACGTCATCGAAAGTACCGTTGCCGTTCATGAAGATGAACGGAATGCAGTAATCCTCAAGATACATGCAGTATCCGCCCGTTGACTTGACCGGACGGGATAAAAGATCAGTATATCCGTGGCCTGAGAGGATATCGAAAAAGCTCGGGTCAGCACCGAACATCTTACGGAAGAACTTGCCTGCCGCTTCTTCGTAAGTATCCTTACTTATTACGGGCGCGGGATTGCCCTCCTTAAAGAGGCAGGGCAGATCGTGGAACATGAGCTGATCGACACCGAGCCTTTCTTTCTGGAGCTTTCTGATCTGTACCGTAAGAGGAACAATGTATCTCTTGATGTTCTCCCTGAATGAAGCAACATCCTCTCTCGTGTAATCGTAGCGCTCCATGCGCTTGTAGCCGAGCTCCGTAAAGCTCTCATATCCGAGCTTTCTTGCAGCCTCAGTCCTCACCTTTACGAGGTTATCGTAGATAATATCGTAGGTGTCTTTACGGGACATATAGTACTTATCGAGCGCAATGTGAGCCTCTCTTCTCACCTTTCTGTCCGTTGACTGGAGATAAGGCTGGATAAGGCTTAAGTTAAGCGTCTTCTTGCCGAGCTGTATCTCAGCTTCGGATTGCTTCTGGGAGTACTCGTTCTCAAGTTTTGACTCTTCCGTAAGGTCATCTATTACCTCGCTTGAGATTATCTCCTTCTGGTTCCTGGCCTTGCGGAAGATCATGGGGCCGTACTTGACCTTCAGGGAATCAGCGCAGGGCGCCGTAAGAAGGCCTGATAAAACGGCCGATGAGAGTTCCTGTACTCTGGCTGTAGCCTCGTCGAAGAACTCGAGCTCGGTATTGTAGAACTCATTTGAAGTATCGAGATCGTGAAGGATCTGACAGAGCGCATACTGTGTGTCGAAAGAGCTTATCGCTATCTCGTACTCACTTATCGCCTCATCGGCCGCCTCGATGGTCTTGGCGGTCATGAGCCTTAATCTAACGGCTTTTACTGTCTCCGTGAACTTATCAAGATCAGGTCTTGTGTATTTCAGTTCCTTAAAATCAGGTACCGAGCTGTTAGTCGTATTCTCCATCGCTCTGCCTTTCTAATTACATCTTCTCGACAACGCCGATCCCGAGCATGTCAAGTCCGGACTTGATGCAGTCTGCAACAGCTTCGCAAAGCTTGAGACGTGCGTCTCTCAAGTCATCCGAATCGCAGTTCAAGATCCTGGAATTATTGTAGAAACGGTTGAAGTTCCTTGCGATAAGCGCGATCTGGCGAGAGATCATGAAAGGCTCATAGCTCTCAGCAGCCTTAACGACCGCATCCTTGAAGTCTGCAAGGCTCCTGATGACAGCGTACTCATCTTCTGCAGTAAGCTTTACTGCAGCATCAACAGAACCCTTAAAGCCCTGATCTTCAGCCTTTCTTAAGATCGACTTGATCCTCGCATATGTGTAGATGAGGTAAGGCGCTGTATCACCCTCAAAATCAAGCATGTCATCCCAGTCAAAGAGGATATCCTTCTCTCTTCCTGCCCTGAGATATGTGTAAGAGACTGCGCCGAGACCGACTATCTCGGATACCTTTGCGATCTGCTCGTCGGTCATGTCACCGCCTCTAAGCTCGCTGTTCTTTCTGATGATCTCAGCAGTCTTCTCTATAGCCTTATCAAGGAAATCGTCAAGCTTGATGATGTTGCCGGCACGTGTCGAGAATGCCTCAACGACCTCATTGCCGTTCTCATCCTTCTTGGGCTTGAACTTCAGAAGACCGAAGCCTACGTGTACGCAGTCGTCAGCAAAGTCATAGCCGGCCTTCTTGAGGACAGCGAAAACCTGCTTGAAGTGGAGCTGCTGCGGAAGTCCTACAACGTAGATATTCTTGTAGAAATTGAACTTCTCATGCCTGTAGAGCACTGCTGCAAGGTCTCTTGAAGCATAGATCGTGGTACCGTCGCTCTTAACAACGAGGCACGGAGGAAGGCCCTCTTCATCGAGCTTTACGACCTTGGCGCCTTCGCTCTCTTCCAAAAGGCCCTTATCTTCAAGCATCTTTACGACGCCGGGGATCATTGATGAATAGAAGGATTCGCCGTTGTAGTTGTCGAACTTGATGCCCATTCTCTCATATGTCTTCTCGAAAACCCGAAGTGACAGGTCCCTGAAACGCTGCCAGAGAGCCACTTCCTCAGGTTCGCCCTCCTCGAGCTTCCTGAAGTTGTCCCTTGCTGTGTCTTCGAGCTCTTTTTCGCGCTCGGGAGATACCTTGCACTCATCGTGGAACTTAACGTAGATCCTCGTAAGCTCGTCGATCGGGTTGTCCTGCATTGCCTGCTCATCGCCCCAGAGCCTGTAAGCCGTGATGAGTTTGCCGAACTGGGTGCCGTAGTCACCCAAATGATTGAATCTGATTACGTTATAACCGAGTCTTGAATAGATATTTGCAAGTGAATTGCCTAAGATCGTCGTGAAAGCATGGCCTACATGGAAAGGCTTTGCGATATTAGGAGATGAGAACTCAATGATGACATTCTTGCCCTCACCGATATTCTTATTGCCGTACTGATCGCCGGCTTCCGTGATCTCAGAGATAACGCTCTTTGCAAGAATGCCCCTGTCGATCCTGAAATTGATGTACGGGCCTGCCGTATCAACCGTGACCGCGCCGTCAAAGCCCTTAACGAGCTCAGGAGAGTCCTTGAGTTCATTAGCGATCATGGGCGGAGCCTTGTGCAGGGTCTTGGCCAAAACGAAGCACGGGAAAGCAAAATCACCGAGCTCGAGCTTGGGCGGAATCTCTATAAGTCCTTCGACCTGAGCCTTATCAAGGCCTGTGCATGCTGCTAAATTTGAAGCTATTAAATCTTTGTAATCCATATCTGTTACTCCTTAATTACAAGTTGTTATATTAACATATTTTGGCCAAGACTGACGAGGCAATCAGGTCGATTTATTGCACTATTTGATGATTTTTTTATGCGTTTTGTTAGGATATAATGCTTTTGTTATAGAAACCTTAAATGAGCGAGAGGCATTCTTAATGTATTTTATATACAAGATGGCAATAGGTCTTGCAGCCGCATTTGCCATTACAATGATCCTTTTGAGATTCCTTCCCGGTGAGAAGGTCTTATTGGGACACGACCGCGGACGCAAGTTCGCCCAGGGCGCAGCAGCGAACATCGGTAAGCCTACCGGTGTCGGGTTTTACTTCATGCTGGTGTTCCTTGTTATCTCCGCCCTCCTCTGCTTCATCTATAATCCGGTAACATCAGATAAGGGCCTTTTCGAGAGCGGCAATGAAGTAACAGGCCTTGCAATGGGACTTATCGCAACCCTCGCCGCAATGGTCACAGGCTGGCTCGACGACAGATCCAAAGATGCCTGGAATGAATATCTCAAAGGCGCCCTTGACTTCATCGTATCCCTCATAGGAGCATTCATCTGCGTCCATTTCTTCGGCACAAGAGTCTATATCGCTATCACAGGCACATATTTCGACTTGAATCCGGTCGTTTTCTATATCCTCGCGGTGATCCTCTTCGTCGTATCGATCAATGCCACAAATGCCACGGACGGCATCGACGGCCTCTCGGGAACGCTCTCGATCCTCGCGGTATTCACGACATTCCTCATGGGATTCATGGCACTTTCCCTGCCCGACAGGAATTCGATCATACTGCTGGTCGTCTTCATTCCTTCGGTCATAGCTTATCTTCTTTATAACTTCAATCCCTCGAAAATGCTCATGGGCGACGCCGGCTCAAGAGGCCTCGGCTTCTTCATCGCATTCTTCCTGATCTACTGCAGAGTACCTCTCCTCTACTTCATCGTAGGACTTCCCTTCCTTTGTGACGGCGGCATCTCTATCGTTAAGATCACAGTCGGAAGACTTACCAAGAAGAAGATCATCCTCTTCAAGAACATCACGACGCCTCTTCACGACGAACTTAGAAAGAACAGAAAGTTCAGCGTCAAGCGCGTCTGGTTCGTCCTCGTCATCGCTGCAGGCATGATCGACTTCCTCTATGTATTTGCCGCAACACTTCTCAGGGTGTTGGGAGTTGTAGGGTAATTAATCTTCTGCTTTCTTAATACGGTTTGCATTCACCAGGTACACAACTCCCGATAAAACCAACGATACAGCTACACTGGCAATTAAACTGGCTTTACAGGCAGCCTTTACTCTCGAATAATATCTTTCATGGAGTTCCTCATACTCAGCAAGAATGGTTTGGGAATCTTCTATATCTTTCAGGCTAAAAACAACTACAACGCCATAGATATCACCTTCAAGCGTATAAATACCCTTTTCTGAATCAGGATCGATCGAAATGGCAGCACTGACAACGGTTCCGTTCTCGGAATGTATGTGAATATTAATATACTCATACCCTTTGACTTCAACACCGCCTGAAACACTTTCTGAGATTGAACCCTTCGTACCGGCAGGGAACGTCAATGGTCCTCCATAGAAATCAACGATCTCCAGCTCATCAAAAACAACGTCATTGACCAATGTAAATTCTTTAAAATACATTTCGGAAATCCAGTGCTCAGAAAACTTACCCATATACAATCCAATGGGCACGCTAATTGCAACCAAAATAATGCAAATGATCAAAACAGCAATAGAATCTTTCTTCATAAACCGGAACTTATCTCTCCTTTACATCTCCCTCACATACTTGGTCGTTCTGTCATTAATAAACTTAATTGCATCGTCAAGAGAGCGGTCACCTGCAAAATAAGGCTTTAGTTCCTCATCCAAAAACTGAACGATTGCATAATCCTCATAGTAATAGACAGTTATCGAAGACAAGCTATTGATAAAACTGTCACGCATATTATCCGTAGCTTCTTTATCACCATATGCGGTGTCAATTTCCATAGGTACGATTATCGCCTTGCTGGCTTTTGAATCCTGATAATTCTTGACCGCCTTATTATTTATGTCACTAAGGATCTTGAGATTATTATTCATGACATCTTTATTGGTTACTATCTGCTTGAATTCGCATTCGGAAGGAGCGAAAGCTGAGCCTGAGAAAAGATAATTCAAAAACTTCCTGCAGCCTTCTTTCGCATCTGTAGTCGCCGATACTGATATCGTCTCGATCGCTGTAAATCTGGGACCGGAAGCATCTACAGACGGTGTTCCGATAATCGTATATTGTCCTTCAGTGGTGCGGCATGCACGGACATAATCGAGGAAATCATCGATCTTTTCGTAATAGCATTCGCCTCTGTACCTCTTGCTGTAATCATAATCATAACTTTCCGGCATGCTCTTTTCATTTTCGTACGGAATGTTTTCATTAGCGTATTCCACAGCAGCACGGAATTGCTCTGTTCCGAATTCGATCTTATCTCCTTCAATTGCTTTCTTCGTATCTATGCAGGACAGGATAAACGAGCGTTTGTTATAGGCCAGCGTAAACGCATGATCATAAGGCGAGAAGCCGTTCATTTCTTCTTTTATAAGCTTATCGTATTCATCAAAAGTTATTCCTACAGCACCGTCTTTCAGCAACTCTTTATTTGTTACCAGTCCTTCTATCTTCAAAGTTACCGGAAGGAAATATAATTTGCCGTTGATCCTTCCGGCCTCAATAATATTGCCGAACTGTTTTTCCATAACATCAGGATCGAGAAAACCTGTCAGATCCATAAAGACATCATCGCGCATTGCATAATTTTTCTGGATGCCTATAACAAGATCCGGAGCATCATCACCTCGAAGATCCTGGATCATCTGATATACCTTCTGTTCATCTTCATCTACAGCACCAAAGACCGATCTGCCGAGATTTAATCCGGTCTTATACTTGTTCCATACTCTGATGATGTATTCATTGTCTTCTTGGTTAAACTGATATATCGTTCTTGCAAGATAATCGGTTATGCCCGAATTGACAGGCAACGCAAGTTCTACGATCGTTTTTCCGGCGTGAGGATTCTTATCTGACTTCTTCAGCACCCGTATATACTCGTAATTTGTATTGGAGGCATTTCCGTATGTGGTGGATTCATCATTATGTATAACAATCCTGTCATCGGTACAGCTTAATATTCTTGTATGAGAGTAATATTCATCTGTGCTCGGCGCAGGAAAATAAGGAGTGTACCATTCGGTGTCGACAACAGTCCGGGGAGTCATGGTATTAATGTCGAGCTTTATGATATTTCCGAACGAATCGATCTTGCAAAGTTCCCCTTTATCCGTAGTGGCGTAATCTGCCGGATTTACATTCTCATCATCTGCAGCATAACTGCTTTTCTTACTCTTAAGTTTCCCGGTATTTATGTCGAATTCCATGGTGATAGAACCTGTCTCATCAAAGCCGGCAGCATACAGCAAACCTTTTTCTTCGTCTAACGAAAGGCCATCAAATAAGTAAAACAGCTTTATTGTTGACAGATCAAGTCCTGCAACCAACTCCTTATCTTTGTATATGAAAAGAGCATATCCGAGAATATCTCCTTCAAAGACATTAGATACTAAGATCGTATAATCTTTTATGAAAACAGCTTTAGAGATCGAGTGCAGATCCTTTACCTTTATTTCATATACTTCCGTTACTATTCCGGTCTCGACATCAATGTCGGCAAAAGCATAATAACTGCGATCAACAGGCGAATGATAGCGGACAGTTAAACTCAGCTTTTTACCTTCAGAATCAGAACAAACAGAACAGATTTCCTGAAAACCGTAATTACCCTCAAAAGAAACTGTCTTCCGATCAAGAAGATTTCCGCTGTCATCATATGTATCAAGGATTGTTTTAGATGTTGCCCAGCCGTCATATGATTCGCAGTATATGTTAAATATCTTGTCAGCACCCGCGCATACACAAGACGGAATAAAATCATCAGTATTCTTGACTTTTTTCTCAAGTTTAAATCTTGTAGATTCAAACCACGGATCATCAGCTTTGACTGTTTTCTTTCCGTTCTTTTCTGCCTTGCAGGATGTAAATAAAGACATCAGGATAGCAAAACACATAACCAATGCAAAAAGCCTGGATCTTCTCATAAATAATCCCCTCCGAAAACAACACCGGTAATTCCAAAAAGTCCTACTGTTCCCCAACAATCGGTATCAAAAATATTTGAATACATCTTCATAGTAAAGTTCAATTACATCAAATCGGCATCAAAAGTATTAACATTTTTGGGGGACTGCTATTATCAGAACGGCTCTGCATTCTTTACCGCTCTGTTTCCTGCAAATGCGGCACAAAGCACCTTGGCAGCTCCTGCCTTATAAAGTGCTTTTGCAGCTTCGTGAAGAGTTGCTCCCGTCGTTGCCACGTCATCTACGATGACAACTCTAAGTCCCGTCACATCCCAGCTGCCGCTTACTTCAAAAGCACCTCTTACGTTCCCCGCTCTCTTATTGCTGTCGTGTATCTCAGACTGCCTTCCGGTATCTCTGGTCCTTACAAGGCAGTCTTCGGCAACCGGAACAGAATTGATCTTTGCAACAGGATAAGCGATCTCGTAAGCCTGGTTAAAACCTCTTTCAGCCAACCTCTCTTCCGATAACGGAACGGGAACTATCAGGTCTGCCCTTATTCCTTCCTCACGAATGAGAGAACCAAGGACCGTTCCCAAAAATCTTGCAAGCTCTTTATCCTTTCCGAATTTGATCGCAGGTATTGTGCGCTCCGCTATTCCTTTATACGGGAAAGGCATATAGAGCGCCAATCCCGGGCACGGGTCATTTTCGACAGGGTTTGAAAGACATAAGAACCATCTTTTGTCCTCATCACTCGCATCAAGCATGGAAAGGCATTTGCCGCAGATGTGGAGTTCAGGTTCAGTTCCATAGAGAGCAGTGTAAAGCCTGTCGTAGTTCCCAAACCGCTCATTGATATCTGAAACACCGCCGCAGACAGGGCATTTGAAAGGGAGGATAAGATCTGCCGCCCTCTTAAATGCTTCTCTTACTATTATCGGGATCTCTTTTCTGTCTGATGATCTCCGCACTACTTATTCCTGCGGAAATCAACAGTCTTCAGAAGGTCTTTTAAGCACGTCTGCCTGGTGTCGCCCTTAGGCGCCTTCAAGAACTTCTGAAGCGTTCCTTCAAGCTCAACGATGGTAACGTTCATCCTTCCCCTCGTTACCGCCGTATAGAGGAGGCTGCGCTTATAAAGGAGCATATTCATCTTGCCCAAAGCGATTATGACCCTGTCAAATTCGCAGCCCTGTGATTTGTGTACCGTAACGGCATATGCAAGATCTATGTTCTCTAAGAGCTTACCCTTATACTCCGCAGTCTTGCCTTCATCGAAAGTGATAGTGACGCTTCCCTTCAAAGGATCTATATCACTTACGACTCCGAGTTCACCGTTGAATATGCCCTGTAAAACCTCACCCGTAACAGGATCTATCCATTCGGTCTGATAATCGTTCTTATTCTGCATGACCTTATCGCCGACATGAAGTGTCAGGTTCTGGCCGCGCTTTATAACTTTAAGTGCGTCTTTTACTTCAAGTGCCTGGATAAGTTTATTAAGCTGAACCGTACCCAGAGCTACATTCTCATTCTTCGTAGGAGTAAGGCAGATAAGATCTTCGTCCTTGTGCTCCAGAACGAGCCTTGCAATGGTCTCCTGCGCTTCCTCTTCTGTCTTGCAGCTGATTATCTCGAAATCACCGCCGCCGCTTTCAGGCTCGGTGCCCTCGAGTATGCGCTCGGCATTCACTGCGATAGAGCCGTCGTCAGCCTGTCTGTGCAGCGCGTCAAGTCTTATCTTCGGGATCGAATTGCAGGACAAAAGATCTCTTAGGATATCGCCTGAACCTACTGACGGAAGCTGGTCCGGATCGCCTACCAGTATTATCGAAGTGCCTTTATCCACTGCATCGAGAAGGTGCCTGAAGAGCATCGTATCTACCATCGACATCTCATCGATGACTATTACTCTGCAAACTATCGGATTATCTTTCCCGTGCACGAAAAGAAGGCTGTTATACTGCCCGGCCCTGTCGTCAGGAAGAAGATCTTCATCGTCTGTACTGATGGAGTTCCTGACACCTAAAAGCCTGTGGATCGTGGAAGCCTCAGTGCCGCTTGCCTCCGAGAGCTTCTTCGCGGCTCTTCCCGTAGGAGCTGCAAATACGCAGCTGATCTTATTGCGCCTGAAATACTCTCCAAGCACACCCATGATCGTGGTCTTGCCGGTGCCGGGACCGCCCGTGATAACGCTTATCGGGCTGTACATGCAAAGGTACAGAGCATCGAGCTGTGACTTGTCCGGAATGATGCATAAGTCAGACGCAACTTCCTTTATTATCCTGTCGCTCTCATCCCTTGGCGGAGGATTAGTCCTTGTCTTCAGCATCTCGTTGATGCGTCTCTCGATCGCAAGTTCAGATGCGAAATAACTCATG
>Ga0247608_10005493_pt1 | contig 13679 bp, 16 predicted proteins | sample 176DNAGHGlowgp2_FD_193490 | JGI IMG/M metagenome (GOLD analysis project Ga0247608, IMG submission 193490) | Sheep rumen microbial communities from Palmerston North, Manawatu-Wanganui, New Zealand - 1766 DNA GHGlow gp2 | ecosystem: Host-associated > Mammals > Digestive system > Stomach > Rumen ...
TAAATAATGCCTCTAAACAAAGGTTAAAGGCAAAAGCTGACTTCAAAATTTACCTTTTTATAACAAAAAAATTTTAAATAGCAAGTACTTATGATAAAAAAACGCAGTCTATAACTTCAAAACAACACCCAAAATTGCAGATAAAATAATGTAAAATATCGGGCTTTTCTTATAAAAATAAATTAAAATAAAAAACAAAACCAGAAAAATGGCTGAAAAATAATCTCTCACACTTATCTTGAGCAAATCAAACCCTGCTTGTAGAATAAGCGCCACCACTGCCGGCCGTATAGATGCCATAATATTATTAACACAATCGTTCTCTGCCCAACGTCTCAAAAGTTTTGAAACTAAAATAACAATGACCACAGAGGGAAAAACCAAACCGAGCGTAGCGATAATACCGCCCTCAATTCCCGCAACCTGAAAGCCGGCATAAGTTGCCATATTAACCCCGATAGGTCCCGGTGTAGATTGTGCTACGGCAATCATATCCGTTAATTCGCTAGCTGTAAACCAATCAAACTTTTCCGTTAAATCAAATAAAAATGGTATCGTTACCATTCCACCGCCAATGGCAAACAAACCGATTTTAAAAAATTCATAAAATAACGTGACTAAAATCATTGCCACTTTGTCCTCAAAAACTTAGCCAAACCAAAAACAGCAGCAATGCTAACCGCCAAAACAGAAGAAAAATTAAATCCGAAGAGAATAGCAACCATTAAAACAAAAACGGCTATTTGGTATTTTGATTTTACTGTTTTTCTAAACAACCCGACAACTTCGTTCAAAATAAGCGCAATAACACCTATTCTGATGCCCGCAAAGGCGTGTTGCACTATTTCATTATCCGATAACAGCGTCAGTACTTCGGCAAGTGCCATGATGATAATAAGCGACGGCAAAACAATGGCAAACGTTGCCATACAGGCACCGCTTACCCCCTTAATTTTATAGCCGGTAAAAGTTGCCACATTAACGGCGATAACCCCCGGCGTACATTGCCCGATGGAATAAAAATCTATCAATTCCTCTTCTTTAATATATTTTCTTTTTTCTACCAATTCCTGACGAAAAAACGGCATCATGGCATAACCGCCACCAAATGTAAACAGACCGATTTTAAAAAACGATATAAAGATTTTTAAATATTCAGCCACTCTGCCCTCAATATACTTTATTTTTTCAAATAAGACATACCCGCCAAATAAGTATTAAACATAACCTTCATAACATATTTTTTTTCTAAACGGGCAAATTCTTTTTCTGTTGTCAATAGAGAGCTCAAAGCAAACGCACTTACGAATAAAACCTCCGTTGAAACCTTACGTTCTTTATCGGAAACTCTGATAAAAAGCTTATGCAGATTATTTTCCAACAACTGCACAATCTTAATAATTCTGCGCATATAGAACAGCTCAAATCTGTCTATATTACCGGTAAAATGGAAGTTATATAAAGCAAACCATAAATTCTTATTGGCAAGAACAAAATCTATAAACTTGTCTAAAAGGTTATTCAGATTATAATAAGCATCAGACCCTAATTCGGCTTTTTTAAGTTGTTCAATCAGCTCATCTAAGGTCTGACAATTTTCCCACATAATCAACGTATCCATACTCTTAAACTGATTATATATCGTACCAACGGAATAACCGGAATAATCCGCCAATTTACGTGCCGTTAAAAATTCCAAGCCCTTGTTTTTAAGCAATTCTCTTGCTTTGACAATTAAATCAACCCTAATTTCTTCTTTTATTTTTGCCATATTTGTAAAGCCTTACATACTTGAAAATCTGATATTATCTTAAAATGCTTTTGAACACTGTTCAAGGATTTTTATAAAAAATTTAACTATTTTGTATTAAAAATAGGCAAAAGAAACTTTTATGAGGAAAAGACAATGGCAAAAGTTGGTTTTTGTGCCGTATCCGGCAGTGGTATGAGCGCTTTGGCGCAAGTTCTAAAATATAAAAATAATGATGTCTACGGTTCTGACCGTAGCTTTGACCAAGGAAAAGACCAAAAAAACAAAAAGGCCTTAACCGATATTGGCATTAAAATCTACCCTCAAGACGGTTCAATGCTTGATAAAGATTTCTCTTTCCTTTATGCTTCCACCGCCGTAGAAGATACAATTCCCGATATTAAACGCGCTAAAGAATTAAATATTCCGATTAAAAAGCGTTCAGATCTCTTAGCAGAAATATTTGCTTCCTATAAATACAATATAGCCGTCGGCGGTACTAGCGGCAAATCCACCACCACCGCCATGATTGGTTATATTTTAGATAAAGCCGAAAAAAAACCTTTAGTCATCAACGGAGCATTACTTAAAAACTATGAAGACCAAAAAGGTATCCCCAACGTTATTTTAAATGATGGCGAATATTGCGTGATAGAAGCAGATGAAAGCGATGGCTCCATTGAAAAATATACCCCATACATCTCTGTTGTAAACAATATTACTTTAGACCACAAATCCATAGAAGAATTGCAAGCATTATTCGGTGATTTCATCAAAAAAGGTTCAAGAGGTGCCGTACTTAACAAAGATTGTGCAAATACAAAACCATTACTAAACATAAACCCGAACACGGTAACTTTCAGCATAAAAGATAAATCTGCTGATTTCTATGCCGAAAAGATTACCCCTGTTTCGGACGGTACACTTTATACTTTTCGCGATAAAGAATACAAATTAAAACTTATCGGGGCTTTTAACGTTGCCAATGCCTTATGCGCTGTCGCCTGTTGCTCTCTGTTAGATATAAAACCGGAAGACGCATGTAAAATTTTGGAAGGCTTTTTAGGTACAAAACGGCGCTTGGAAGTTTTAGGTAAATCAAACAATATAACGGTTATTGATGACTTTGCTCATAATCCGGATAAAGTCGCGGGTTCCATGTCTGCCCTAAAAAGTTATACCGGAAGATTGATAATTATGTTCCAACCGCATGGTTTTTCTCCCATGCGCTTAATGGGTAAAGAAATCATAGATTCCTTCGTTGAATATATGTCCAAAGAAGATATTTTACTTTTGCCGGAGATTTTCTTTGCCGGCGGTACCGTCAAACGCGATATATCTTCTTTAGATTTAGTCAATTATGCCAAAAGACACAATATAGATGCGCGCTATTTTGCAACGCGTGATGAATTAAAGCAGCATATTTTGGAAATAGCCAAACCCCATGACCGTATTGTTTTAATGGGCGCAAGAGATAACTCCATTACCGATATGGGGTTTGAAATTTTGGAGAAATTAAAATGAGTTTCTTAAAAAAAGGCGACAAAGTTGGCATTATTGCCCCATCAGTCGGACTACAAAATAAGGACATAAATCCGACACTATTGTATTTTAAAAATATGGGTTTAATCCCTGTTTTGGCAGATAACCTGCAAAAAGAATACCGCTACATGGCCGGAACGGACGAAGAACGAGCTACAGCAACCAACAACTTTTTTTCAGATAAATCCGTAAAAGCCTTAGTTTGTCTGCGTGGCGGGGCGGGTTCAACCAGAATGCTCCCGTATTTAAATTACAAACTCATAAAGCAAAACCCGAAGCCGGTAATCGGTTTAAGCGATTCTACCGCTTTGCAAAACGCCTTAATAAAAAAAGCAGACAACCCGTCTTTTACAGGATTTCTTCCTCTTTATGATTTGAATAACAAACATTTGACAGATGTAACAGATAAGGCACTCAAATCTGCTTTATTTTCCGATAAAAATGCCATAACTTCCGGAAAATGCCTGATAAAAGGCTCGGCTAAAGGTAAAATTGTCGGCGGTTGCTTAAGTGTTTTGCTCTATTTATGCGGAACACCATATTTCCCTGATTTAAAAGATAAAATTCTTCTCATAGAAGATGATGACGAAAAGACCTATAAAACAGATTTAATGCTTAACCAACTAAAACAGCAGAAAAACTTTAATAAGCTTAAAGCCGTTATTTTCGGACATTTTACCGACAGCCATATTGTTGACCCTGAAGATGGTACGATAGAAGATTGTATCAGAGATTTCACCAAAGGCCTAAACATCCCCGTTGTTACAGATTTTGCTTACGGTCATATTAAAGAGAGATACCTCGTTCCGCTCGGCATAGAAGCAACATTATCCGTTGCCCCTAAAAAATGCACACTTACTTGGTAAAATAATCCAAAAGCACAGCTAAATTATGCAAATTTAACTTATAAAGAATCTGCATATATTTCTCTATTCCAAGCCACCCGCCGTTATTAAAAGCTAAAACAGCAGAGCACATAAAGGTGTTTGCCCCCGGCAAAAACAGCCAACAAAACGGAAAACCGACTTCCTTAAAGTCCGGCTGTTCTCCATGTATCTGCACGGCAATACTTTCCACATGATAAGCAAAGAAATACCCCAAAATTCCATTTACCCAATACCCTTCCGGTATCTTATTAGAAAAAAATGTTATGCCTAACATCATAAAAAACAAAAACAGCGGAAAAAAATACGGTCCGATAACAATTAACCAATTGCCTTTTCCCTTAAATCCCATGGCACCGCCGGATTCATCCATATTCAGATGAATATGTACCACCTTATGAAAGGTCAGCAATGCAAAAAAGATATGCGTAAATTCGTGTGCTAATATCTGCATGGAAACATTTGAACGTGCTCTGGCAACAATTTTAAGCGCCAAATAAATAAAAGCACCGGCTAAAAATGTAAAAAAACGCATATTAGCCAAATTAAAATAGTGCATTGCATCAAAGAGTGCTGGTAGCGCTATAACTGCCAAAAAAGCAACCGGCCACTTAAATAAACCTATTATAAAATCCAAAATACGAGCAATCATTATCCCTCTCTCATACAAAAGAGTTTAAGCTGATGATTTATTTTTTCAAATAAAATCTTTGCCCACTGGAAAAAATAAAAAGAGCCATTATATACAAAAAACCTCTAAAAAGGCACAGTTTTATAATTTGAAAGGAAAAGAGATGAAAGACACCAATCAAACACAAGAAACCAAAGAACAGGAAAGTTGCTACTATTGTGAATGCTGTCATTGTAAAAAGATATTTATGATGCTTGTTCTATTGATTTTAGCATTCATTGCCGGCATTATGGTCGGAAATTGCCGAACAAATTACCCCGCCTATATGCACTATTACACCCCGCAAATGATACCGGCACATGCCAAAGCAACAAAACTTCATCATAAAACAAAAGCCAACCCTGCAGCAACACCAAATGCAAATATCGGTGGGTTTATTATTGAAGTTGATGAGGAATAATTAAAAGCCCTGCTAACCACAGGGCTTTTATAATTTTAAAGCACTTCAACAAATTCTTTATATCGCTCGGCATATTGCCCTTCATATTTGCCGGCAATTTCCATCAAAGACTTTTGTTCCCTAAAGTGAGCCAAAACGACATCATCTGCTTTAACTGACAATGTCTCCGATTTTTCATCATATTGCCAATCAAGATGAATAGTCTGCGCTTGCAACGGATATGCTTTTATCTCTTCATAATATTTTTTAGGCAATTTAAACTGAACCGCCATATCCATTGTTTCACTGTTAAGAAAACGATTAATCGTTACTTGGCGAATAAACTCCATAATCAAAATTGGTGAAAACGGAACCTCTTGAGCCATCGCTTACTCCTATTTCAGTGTATTTCCCTTAAAATAGTTAATACCCATTGCCGTCTTAACCTCATCAAGCGTTTGTGCCGCAACGGCCTCTGCCTTCTCGCTACCGATTTTAAGCATATTAAACACTTCGCCTAAATCTTTAGCATATTCTTCACGGCGCTGGCGAATAGGTTCAAGCTCAGCCTGTAAAATTGCCGTCAGAAACTTCTTAACCGTGCCGTCTCCCAAACCACCTCTGCGATAATGCGCCTTGAGCTCATCCAGATTGGCATAATCCGGTAAAAATGCTGCAAAATGCTCATCTTTGCAAAAAGCATCAAGATATGTAAAAACAGCATTATTTTCGGTATGACCGGGATCCTCAACCCTAAGATGCGTCGGGTCAGTAAACATACTTTGTACTTTTTTCTTTACCTCATTTGCGGTATCAGACAAATAAATACAGTTGCCCAGAGATTTACTCATCTTTGCCGCACCGTCTAATCCGGGAAGTCTTGAACAAAGGGCATTATCCGGCAACACGGCTTCCGGCTCAACCAAAACCGATTTATAGGTTGTATTAAACGAGCGAACAATCTCTCTTGCCTGTTCAAGCATTGGCAATTGGTCTTCACCAACCGGAACTAAATTTGCCTTAAATGCGGTAATATCCGCCGCCTGGCTTATCGGATAGCAGAAAAATCCGGTCGGAATACTTTGTTTAAAGCCACGCATTTGAATTTCATTTTTAACAGTCGGATTTCTTTGTAATCTGGAAACCGTCACTAAATTCATATAATAAAATGAAAGTTCACACAATTCCGGTATTTGGGATTGAATAAAGATGGTCGCTTTTTTAGGGTCCAACCCGCAAGAAAGATAATCAAGAGCAACATTGGATATATTGTTACGCACTTTATTGATATCATCGGCATTATCCGTTAAGGCTTGCGCATCTGCAATCATAATGTAAATCTTATCATATTTACCGCTGTTTTGCATTTCCACACGGCGTTTTAAAGAACCGACATAATGTCCTAAATGAAGCTTTCCGGTAGGTCTGTCTCCGGTTAAAATAACATCTTTCATATCAAACCTCTTAAAATAAATTTAGCAGAAGTTTATGTTAAAGATTTTTCCTTGTCAAGAAATCCCTCTATTTAAGCAAAAAAAGAGGAGCATCTTACCATTCATGGTAATTGAACTCCTCTTAAAAAAACGACGCGCTTAATTTAGTAATACTTTTGTGCCTTCGCTTATACCGATTCCGTAAATTAACTTTTTTAAGACAACACTTAGCCCGTTAAATTCGTAAACCTGACGTATCTCCACTATCGCTATTCTTACCCTGAAAGCGCGCCCAAGCTGTCAAAGATCGCTTTTATATGCATACATATATACTAATAATCAAAAAGTAGCGACAGTATATCAAACAGACAAATTTTGTAAAGTAAATTTTATTTCCAACCTTTTGCCGCTCTATTGATGCAATCTTTATAAGAAGAAGACTTTTTCTTAGGCTCTGCAACAACCCCGCAGACAATTTTTTTACCTGCCTTAATAACTTCCGGTATTTCCCATACCTTATCTTCAAGTTTATAGCGAGCCAAATCAGCAAAAAGCCGCGCTTCCATATATTCACCAAAAGAAGAATAACAAATATCCGGCGTTTTCTTAAACTTATTTTGCAACTTTCTAAAAGCTTCTTTATGTTCCGGCAATATAAAACCTTCACCGCTGAGCAGACTTTCAAAACTTTCCCTGACAATCGGATTCTTCCACCCACCGCCAAATAAAATCATCCGGTTTGGTATAAAAATATTATCCGGTACCAATGTTAAAGCCTGCACGGCGATATATGCCGCAAAATATTCAAAAGTCCGCACCACATCTTCAAATTTAATTTTTTCTTTGTCAACAAATTGAAAAATTTCATCTTTGCGATAATAAGCAGGGTCGCCGGATTTGGGCAACGGCAATTCATAATATTTTCGCCCGAAATCAAATAAAATCTGCAGTAATTTTTCATTTAATTGACCTTTTTTGCCGAACATTCCGTCTTTATCAAAAGTTTCTTTGGTATTCTGGCGAATAAAATTATCTATATATTCATTAAAAGGACCGGCATCAGCCCCAATTTGCGCTATACCGTCAGTAATTACCGCAAAATTTGAGGTATTTCCGCCGTTATAATAACAACCGGCGCCTTCTGTGGCCGAAATGTGCGCATTATGGGGGGCAACCAAAGGTGCGCCATCAAAACCGGACATAATGTAATCTGAACGAAAATCATAAACAACCGGAATTCCTGTTAAATCAGCTAACATCTGCCCTGAACCAATTTGCAGCGTGTAAGGTCTTGTTCTATCCTTTTTTGCTTTAGATGGTGGATTATGGTCTAATGTTTTACCGTGAAAACCGATAGCATTGATTGTTTTCTTATCAATCTTATACATATCACACATTTTATTAACACAATCTGCTACCCCTTTGATATAATCATCATGAATAGCATAAAAATCCGGCAATGCTTCTATTTCTTTACGTGTTTTATTAAAAACTTCCGCTCTAAGCTTTTCCATTTGCGCCTGCATTTTTTTATCATAAGGCTTTGTATAGGTGCAAATATCTTTCATCTTATTGCCGTCAAATTCGGTTAAAACCAAATCAATGGCATCCATGGAATTTCCTGTCATATTACCGATAATACGAAACATCTTCACTCCCTTAAAAAGCTTTTTCTGCAGTTTATCAGCAAAACATTTATTTTTTATTGATAACACTTGTTTTTATTCAAACAACAGATAAAATCATACCCATAAGGAGAAGACAATGAAAAAAATAGGCATAATCGGTATGGGCGCATTCGGGACGGCATTGGCACTAACGGCCACACGCGCTGAAACGAAAGTCTTATGTTGGACAAGAGATAACAATGTCATCAATGATATTACAAACAATCACCTAAATCAAAAATATCTGCCGGACATAACTCTCCCCACAAATATCAAAGCAACTGAAAACATCTCTGAAATTTTTGATTTTTCTAATATAATTCTTTTGGCAACAACTGCCCAAGCCACTCGTGAAACCTTAAAAGCAATAAAACCCTTTTTAAAAAAAGAATCAACCATTGTCTTTTGCGCTAAAGGAATAGAAGCCGCAAGCGGTAAACTATTGTCCGAAATCGCCGGAGAGGAAATTCCCGAAACAACCATTGCTGTTTTATCCGGCCCCGGATTTGCCATTGACATTGCTGAAAAAAGATTTGTTTCCGTAACAATCGGTTGTCAAAAAAAAGAAATTGCACAAGAGCTGACCTCTCTGCTCGGTACACCCTATTTTCGCCCCTACATAACAACAGATATTATTGCACCGCAAATCGGTGGCAGTATCAAAAACGTTATAGCCATAGCTTCCGGCATTGTAGAAGGAGCTGTTTTTGGCGATGGTGCCCGCGCCGCCCTCATTACCCGCGGTTTATCCGAAATAGCTCGCCTGACAAAAGCCTTAGGCGGAGATATACCGACAATTATGGGAATGTGCGGTTTAGGTGACTTAGTGATGACAGCCAGTTGCGCTCAATCCAGAAATTTCAGCTTCGGCTATAAAATCGGCACTTGCGGCTCTGCTGAAAAACCCCTAAAAGAAAACACCTGCACGGTTGAGGGTATCCACACCGCACAAGCTGTTGTTAAGCGCGCCAAAGAATTAAACATAGAAATGCCGATATGCGAAATGGTAAACCGTATTTTATTTACCGGCATATCCTTAAAAGATGCCATGGCAGAACTTCTTGCCCGTTCTTACAAAGAAGAAGGAATTTAGTATTTTCAATTTGTTAAAAAAATATACCACAAATTTCTTGACAAATAATATCCGTAAATTATACTTAACCTCGTTTTTTGTACAATTTTATCAATTAAAATCACTCTTATTATGGAAACAAAAAAAGTTAAAGCGATTGAGCAGATTCTAGGAATCATGCAAAACAACGAGAACATTACTGTTGCTATCATCACTCAGGCCCTGCGCGCCCAGTCACTACCGGAGGAAGTTCACCAGATTCTAGGAATCATGCAGGAGAACAAGATTTCCATTGAGGACATCGCACGTGCTTTGCGCCCAGCGGAGACATTTGACCTCGTGTGCCTGGTTGACGGCAAGCCCACTCGTGTACCTTTTGAGGAGGGCAAGGACAAGAACCCCATCGGTATCTGCCCCAAGAAGAAGCTGAAGAGCTATCTGTCCCTGGAAGAAACCGGCATGGTATCGTACCCGGACTTGAGCGAGAAGGACAAGTTGGCTGACGAAGACCTGTGTATCCTCTTCATGGAAGTCCGCCCGGAACTGAACGAGCGCCTGCGTGAGCTGGGCAAACCCATCCTCAGTGGTGACTACTGGCTCAACGGACATGAGCTTTCCGGCATCGGCTACTGGATGGCTCGTATCCGCGAGGACCAGCTGAAGGTAGACTACTTCGATGCCCAGCACAGAGCCAAGGTGCGCAAGATTGGCCACCTCTGAGCATCACTCTTCCTTTCCCCCAAATTGCTCTGCAATCTTGGGGGATTTTTTATTCATCTATTGATAACAATTCTTCGCGGATTTTCATTAAGATTTTTCCCATGCGATTAAAACCGCTTCCCTCACCGAAACCGCATTTATAACATACTTCGCAGGATTTTATTAGAACAGCATCGCCGGTATCTTTCAACATTTTACAGACTTCCGGATTTTGCGCAAACTTCGCACGTATTCCCTCTTCCATAATGGCATACTTATTCTTTTCAAAATCATCTCTACGGTTAACCTTATATGCCGGATTTTTCGTCATAAGCCGTGCATCATCAGGATTTTTTAAATTCAAAATATCATGAAAACGCTTATCAGAAGCATAGAACTTCATCGCCTGATAATAGTGTTCAACTGTCGGAAATGTATAAAAATTACCATCAACCTCCATTTTTATAGGAAATTCGGCATACGGACTTAAAAACCACCATTTCCCGACCGGAGAGCAAAATCTAATCTCTGCAACCATTTTATAGCCTCTTGTTTAATACTTATGTTATAATAAACAAAGCCCCAATTGTCAACAATCGACATTCCTATCCATTCTTCGCTTACAGTTAAATTCTTTTACGAGTTAACGGCGTAACAGAATATGCTTAAACCACTTTTCTTGAAAAGCAATATTTTCTTCAATAAGCTCATCAGCTAAATCATAAGCTTCCGGCACAACAATCAGCTTATCATCATTGTCATCCGTGCGATGAACAATTCCGATACACCGCCCGACGTAATTTGTCAGCGGTTTATCTTCCATCAAAACATAAGCATCCAATTCTTCACCATCGCCGGATTTTGTAAATGGTACATACCCATAATTGACAGGATATTCAAAACCATATTTCGGATGTTTACTCCCCAATGGTCGATCAATTTTCACTTTCACAATTTGATAAAGATAGCGTGTTAATGGTGCATTATGGAAAACAACAGGAAAATCATCCTGATAATTCCACGGCTCATATTTTTGCGCTAAAGTGTCGAATGCATTTTCATCAATTTCCAACGAATCAACATCATTTTTCGTTCGGCTAAGAATCCTTTGCTTAGCAATATTTATATCGCAACAGACATCATGAAAAACAACATCATCAGTCAGTGTTTTCGCCCATGTGTAATATTTGTCTCGCTTTTCATGAGTCCAAAATCCATAATCTAAAATAACACTCTGCCCATCTTTAATAAGTTCTGCTGTTTTTAAACGAATTTCCTCATCAACAATATTATATTTTGTTTGAAAATCTTGGGGATTTCTTCCATAACGCTTAACCATCAGTTCATCATGCGTTAATCTTGCTGCTGGAATTGTTTTAGCCAAATGCTTCGCTAGTGTGGTTTTTCCAAACCCCATAAACCCGACCATTAAATGAATTGTAGCCATTTATTTTTTTCCACTGATAATCTCTGTTCTCATACTACAAAATTTGTTCTACAAAGTAAACCCCTAAAGTGTGTAAAAATTCCCAAACTGCGCATTTAAAAAAACATAACTTGTGAACTCGCTCAAGAGCTTGTTTAAAAAGAAAAAGCAGGCTTTTAACTGCCTGCCGCTTGCATTGGTGAAACCAATGCGATAAATCTCGAACTTTTCCTTGCGCCAGACTACTATCAAGCCACACTAAAATGCTATAAAGAAATCATAAAAGCCAATCTATTATAAATACATCCATACAAAAAATACCACAAACGGCAAATAAAGCAGAAGGTAAAACAAATACTTATTAGGAATTTTTTCTTTTGCTTCTTCTCATAAATAAAGCAACCTTTATTTGCAATGATTAGTATAAAATTCTTTAAATTCTATAGATAAATTCATACTTTTTTCTTCATTTTTCTCTTTCATTCTGGCATAACTAATCTCTGCCAAATAACCATATAGATAAGCAAAATATTCACTTGGTTGTCCTTCATAACAGTAAGCACTTTTGATTTTAGAGTTTTGCTTAAATATTGTAGTCACTGCAGTCCTATACTTACCAAAATTAGCGGCTTTCACCTCTTGACGACAAATATCATTAGCAGTAACCAAATTATCAAAATTCAAATAAAATTTGTTATTATAAGTCATTAATTGACACAAATCCGTATCTATACTTATAACAGGCTTATGTCTTCTTAATATATCATTTTTTGAAAAATATTTAGGAGTTTGCAGATGTGCATGTGCTAGTTCATGAAAAATAGTACTTAAACGAGCATTCGACCCTTTTAACACTCTAATAACAACGTGTGGAACGGATACCCCAACAGTTGCTGTTCCGCAATCAATTAGATTATCCGCGATATCGATTTTAGCACGCAACATTTCTCTGTTTTCTAAATGACTGGAATACCACGTTTGCTCATAGACAATTTTATCAAGTTCACAAGCAATACGTTTCAAACTTGGTTTATCCAATGATGCTAACTGTGGAGAAGGAATATCTTTTACCCCTGTAGCCTTTTCTCCTGCCTCTTTTGCCAATCTATAGAGTTGTTTTAAATGTTTCGGCTCCATGCGATAATTCACATAAAGCTTTGCCATTGCGTATATACCTATTGGCTCTTTCCTAAATATTTCACTCTTACACCGACTCAAATAAAAGGAAGAAAGCTCTTCAATAGCTTTAGTCTGACCTATTGAAGATAAATATTGAGGAATTTTTGAAGCTATTTCCGGACTTCGTTCTACAAATGAAGATAGCTTTTTAAACATGAAAACCCAATCTTTAGCGCGCCAGGATTGGATATACATATCTGATAAATTTCCAACCCAACTTGCAAAGTCTTGCATAGACTTAAATTCTGGAACATCTATTAAATCTATATCTGACATTATTTATTCTCCAGTTTAATATATGTAAATACTATCATAAAAAGTACATCGTGTCAACGAAAACATCCCTAACCGAAGCTGATGAACACTTCTCTATTGCGATTTCTACCATAATGTCAATGGCGCAGAATGCCTACCAAATATTCAAAAGTTCGAGAGTTGAAGCCAAAAGAGCGATTTTAAATATTTTACTCTCGAACTTGCAAATTAAGGATAAGCAAATCTCGTATAACCTTAGAAAACCCTTTGATTTGATAGATTCTTTAAACGAAAAAACACCCCCGAAAATCGGAGGTGTTGCGATTGGTGATCCCAACGAGATTGACCTCATGTCATTCGGTCGCACGGACGCTCATTCGCTTCGCTTACCGGCGTTTTTCCACCCGCCTTTTGCTTGTAGTCGAACTCTCTTTACGAGTTTGAACCTCATCTGAATATAGATACAAATAAACCCCCATCACAAGGATGGAGGTTTTTTTGTATTGGTGATCCCAACGAGATTCGAACTCGTGTTGCAGCCTTGAGAGGGCCGCGTCCTAGGCCTCTAGACGATGGGACCATACCAGAAACACTACTTACATAATATAAAACTTTTTATATTGCAAGTATTTTCTGATACGCTTTAATCTACCAAAAACTTTTTATCCTTAAAGCTCCAAATTCTACCTTTTTTATCAACAA
>Ga0247608_10005497_pt1 | contig 13666 bp, 11 predicted proteins | sample 176DNAGHGlowgp2_FD_193490 | JGI IMG/M metagenome (GOLD analysis project Ga0247608, IMG submission 193490) | Sheep rumen microbial communities from Palmerston North, Manawatu-Wanganui, New Zealand - 1766 DNA GHGlow gp2 | ecosystem: Host-associated > Mammals > Digestive system > Stomach > Rumen ...
CACTTCCCACAAAGGACAGTAATGTATACAAGAATCCAATTCTGATGCCGCTTGGCTCATCGCAGCTTCAGTTTGTTACCTATAATTTCGATGATGTTCCGAGCGAACCGACCGTGCGTGATTTCCTGTATTTGCAGGATGAAAGTCTGGTAACGGCTGTGGATGCAACAAACATTGTTGCCATGTACCGGATGTCACTCGGAGGAATGGCGGACCTTGACGGTACGCTTACGACCATTTCCGGAAAACTTCTGTTCTTATGTGAAGCGGCAATTGATTTTAATGAGAGCAAGGACACTGAAGAAACGGAAGAAATAGATCCTGTAAAGGCAAAAGAAAGAGCGAATATTTATTACGTTATCAATGAGTATTATCAGGATACCAATTCGGGATCCATTATGAAGACCGGATATACATACTGCGTATCCACAAAGGATATGACGGATTACGGTACTTTAAAGGTAAATGCAAACGGAGATTATGTTTATACAAGAGCTCCTCTGCCTCCTCCGCCTCCTCCGGCTGAAGAGAGTTATGAGTGATTTATATAAAACTGATATGAAAAGATAAAAACGGCATTAAAAGATTAAGGAAGGAACAAAAAAATGTACAAGATTCTGGAAGCAAAAGAACTTGCGAGCAACATTTACAAATGGGTTGTGGAAGCGCCCAGATGTGCCGCAAACTGTGAACCGGGCCAATTTGTAATTGTGCGCGCAACCGAGGACGCAGAGCGTATTCCGCTGACCATCTGCGATTATGACAGGGAAAAGGGAACCGTGACCATCGTCGTTCAGGTAATCGGTGAGGGAACGTATCTGATGTCATCCTTAAAAGAGGGAGATTATTTCCATGATTTTGTGGGTCCTTTGGGAAAACCCTCGGAATTTGTTACGGAAGATTTAGAATCCTTAAAGAATAAAAAAATCCTGTTTGTAGCGGGAGGTCTCGGAACCGCACCCGTATATCCGCAGGTAAAATGGCTTCATGAGCACGGAATTGCGGCAGATGCAATCGTAGGTGCAAAGACAAAAGATTTAGTCATTATGGAAGAGGAAATGTCTGCGGTAGCCGGCAATCTTTATATCACAACAGATGACGGTTCCTACGGAAGAAGCGGAATGGTAACCAAGGTTCTGGAAGACCTTTATGCGGAAGGCAAGTCCTATGATGTATGTGTTACCATCGGACCGATGATCATGATGAAATTCGTATGTCTTTTAACGAAAAAATTAAACCTTCATACCATTGTTTCCATGAACCCGATTATGGTTGACGGAACCGGTATGTGCGGTGCGTGCCGTCTGAAAGTCGGTGACGAGATTAAATTTGCATGCGTTGACGGTCCGGAATTTGACGGACATCTGGTAGATTTCGATCAGGCAATGAAACGCCAGCAGATGTATAAAACAAAAGAAGGCAGGGCATATCTTGCTGCCAAAGAAGGAAAAACCCACCATGGCGGATGCGGTAATTGCGGAGGTGAAGAATAATGGACGTAATGAAGAAAGTACCCATCAAAGAGCAGGAACCGAAGGTCCGCGCTACGAATTTTGAAGAAGTATGCCTGGGATACACTAAAGAGGAAGCAATGGAAGAGGCGGGAAGATGCTTAAACTGCAAGAATCCCCTCTGTGTACAGGGATGCCCCGTATCCATTCATATTCCCGATTTCATCAAACAGGTAAAGGAAGGCGATTTTGAAGGCGCTTACCATACCATTACATTATCCTCGTCACTTCCGGCGGTTTGCGGTCGTGTCTGCCCGCAGGAAACACAGTGTGAAGGAAAATGTGTCAGAGGAATCAAGGGAGAAGCCGTTTCCATCGGTAAACTCGAGAGATTCGTTGCTGACTGGGCATTTGAAAACAACGTACATCCGAAAGAAAATCCGAACAAGAACGGAAAGAAGGTCGCTGTAATCGGTTCCGGTCCTTCCGGATTGTCCTGTGCGGGCGACCTTGCAAAACTCGGATATGACGTAACCGTATTTGAAGCACTTCATGAACTCGGCGGCGTTTTGGTATACGGAATTCCCGAATTCCGTCTTCCGAAGGAAAGAGTCGTAAAGAAAGAAATAGAGAACGTTAAAGCACTCGGTGTTAAATTCGAAACGAACGTAATTATCGGAAAGAGTGTTACGATTGATGAACTGATGGAAAAAGAGCATTTTGATGCCGTATTCATCGGCTCCGGTGCAGGACTTCCGAAATTTATGGGAATTCCGGGCGAGAATTTGAGCGGTGTATTCTCTGCAAATGAATACTTAACCAGAAGCAATCTGATGAAGGCTTTTGATCCGGATTCCACCACGCCGATTATGATCGGTAAGAAAACCGTTGTTGTCGGTGGAGGAAACGTGGCAATGGATGCCGCAAGAACGGCTCTTCGTCTCGGTTCCGAAGTTTATATCGTTTACAGAAGATCGGAAGCGGAACTTCCCGCAAGAGCGGAAGAAGTACATCATGCAAAAGAAGAAGGAATCGAATTCCATCTTCTTACCAATCCGGTTGAAATTTTAGGAGATGAAAACGGCTGGGTAAATGGAATCAAATGCGTCAAGATGGAACTCGGTGAGCCGGATGCATCCGGAAGAAGACGTCCCGTTGAAATTGCCGGATCCGAATATGTTATTGACTGTGACGTAGTCATCATGGCACTCGGAACATCCCCGAATCCTTTGATTTCTTCTACTACAAAGGGGCTTGAAATCAACGGAAGGAAATGTATCATTGCCGAAGAAAACGGTGCAACCACCAAAGAAGGTGTTTACGCCGGCGGTGATGCCGTTACCGGTGCAGCAACCGTTATTCTTGCAATGGGTGCGGGAAGAGCAGCTGCAAAGGGAATCGATGAATTTTTAAGCAAATAATTGTAAGAATAAAGTATTAAACAAAGTAATAAAAACGGAATTACTCAAAACCGGAATTTGGAGAATTAATATGCCCTGGTGTCCGAAATGCAGAAATGAATACAGAGAAGGATTTACGGTTTGTGCCGATTGCGGCGTTGAGCTTGTTGACAGGCTCGAAGAAGCAAAGGCCGATACCGTAAAGATTATAAGCGGTCCGACTGAGGAAATGAATCGGGTTTACGAGTTTCTACAGGATAATAAAATCAAAGGGGTTTACCTGGAGGAATCAGAAGAAGGGATTACACTGATTCAGGGCGAAAAGAAATACCTGAAGGAAATCACGTTTGCAGTAAAGACTTATTTTGATAAACGCAGGGAAGAAATGGATGAGTATGTTCAGAAACAGCAGGAACAGCTCCATGCCAAATTCGGATCTGATGAAGATGACGAGGATGACGAGACCGATTCAGATGATTCGGAGGGCATCAGTCTTGACGATGACGATGATGAAGAGGATGACGATGAAGAGGACTCCCGCAGAAAAATAAAAAAAGAATCCGGGGCATTTCGTTCATCCAAAGAAAAGGCTGATGATGCAAGAAACTCTGCAGTTGCCCTGATACTGATGGGCGTTCTGGGACTTACGTTTGAGGGACTTGTTGTATTTCATGTTCTTCCGCTTACCATCAACGGAACCCCCGGAAAAGTGCTGTATGCATTTATGGCGGTAGTATTCTTAATTCTTCTCTGTTTCGGAATTATGTCAATTTTTACCGCGAAAAGACTCAGGGCTTCCATTGTGGACGAAAGCAACTTGAAAGAAGAAATTCTGAAATTCTGCAAATACGAGGCCGTGGAAACCGCCAACAAACTGATTAAGGTTACCGATGACAGCGAGGACGAGACGGTTTATTTTGCAAGAATGGATTTCTTAAAGAGTGCCATTAAAAGGGAACCGAAGTTCAAAGATGTGGAAGATGCGACAATTGACGGACTTCTGGATGAGAATTACAAAGATCTTTTCGGCTGATATAAGGCGGTATTATGAAAATCACGATTATCGGAGTCGGAAAAATCAAAGAAACTTATTTCCGTGATGCCATTGCGGAATATTCCAAAAGACTTTCAAAATATTGTAAATTTCAGATTATCGAAGTTTCGGATGAGGAATGTCCGGAAAACGCCAAAGCGGCGGAAGAGGAGCAGATTAAAAACCGTGAGGGAGAAAGAATTTTAAAAAAAATCCCGTCCGGTGCATATGTGATTGCTCTTGCCATTGACGGTAAAAAAACAGACAGTGTCGGTTTTTCCAAAGAACTGGAGCATATTTTTCTTTCCGGAAAGAATGAAATCTGCTTCATTATCGGAGGGTCTATCGGGTTATCCGAAACGGTTTTAACCGCAGCAGACCGGAAATTAAGTTTTTCCGATATGACATTTCCGCATCAGCTGATGAGAGTCATTTTGTCCGAGCAGATTTACCGGGCTTTCCGGATTATGAATCACGAACCGTACCATAAATAAACTGTTTAAAGAATGCGTTTTAAAAAAGCGGTATTCGGGGGTAATGATTATGCGCATGTACGACCTGATTATGAAAAAAAGAAACGGTTATGCACTTACCGAAGAAGAAATAAAGTATATGATAAGCGGCTACACGAAAGGCGATATCCCGGATTATCAGATGTCTGCTTTTACGATGGCCGTTTATTTTCGCGGAATGAATGAAGAAGAGACCTATCATCTGACCATGGAAATGGCTCACAGCGGGGAATTGCTTGATTTATCCGGGATTCCCGGAATTAAAGTGGACAAACATTCGACGGGCGGAGTCGGTGACAAGACTTCTCTGGCGGTAATGCCGCTTCTTGCCTCATTCGGACTGAAAAGTGCAAAAATGTCCGGAAGGGGACTTGGTCACACCGGCGGAACGGTTGACAAACTTGAGAGTTTCAGCGGCTTTCATACGGAAATATCGATGGAACAATTTATCAATCAGGTAAAGGATGTGGGTATTTCCATTATCGGACAGACCAAGGATCTGGCTCCTGCGGACAAGAAATTATATGCGCTACGTGACGTTACCGCAACGGTTGAAAACATTTCCTTAATCGCATCTTCCATTATGAGTAAGAAGCTGGCTGCGGGTGCAAGTGTAATTTTACTTGACGTAAAGACCGGAAGCGGAGCATTTATGAAAACGGAAGCAGATTCCGTTGCACTTGCGGAAGAAATGGTAAAAATCGGTAAAAATGCCGGCCGCACCATGATTGCGGTAATTTCGGATATGAACCAGCCGCTCGGAAATGCAGTCGGAAATGCACTTGAAGTAAAAGAAGCAATTGCAACCTTAAACGGAGAGGGTCCGGAAGACTTTACGAAACTGGTTTACGAGATTGTTTCCGAATTCCTTTTAAAAACAGGTCTTGCGAAGAGCAAAGACGAAGCATTTGCAATGATTGATGAAAAGATTGCAAAGAAAGAAGGCCTTGAAAAACTTGCGCTGTTTGTGGAGGCACAGGGTGGAACGAAAGAGGAAGTTTACCATCCGGAGCTTCTTCCGAAAGCGGAATATGTGATGGAAATCAAATCCGATAAAGAAGGTTATATTTCGCATATTCAATGCGAAGAAATCGGGATTTGTTCCATGATGCTCGGCGGCGGAAGAGAGAAAAAAGAGGATATCATCGATCCTGCAGTCGGAATCGTGCTTTCGAAAAAAGTCGGGGATTTTGTTAAAGACGGAGAAACACTGGCAGTGATGCATTATAATTCCGCGACACATACACCTCCGCTTGATGCGGTTAAAAGATTCCTTTCCGCATACACGATTTCCGATGAAAAGCCGGCAAAGCTGCCGCTGATTTATAAAATCATAGATTAAAAATGCCGGAACCGAAAGAAAAACGAGAAACGAAGCATTGAATATTTACGGAATTATATGAGTGAAAAAACAACCTACAGAATGGAAATCGATGCCGAACACATGAGAAATATCTTCGGCGAAGGAGACCATTATATTCAGAAAATAGAAAAAGAATTACAGGTAGTCATCGTAAACCGGGACGGTTATTTAAATGTCTCCGGAAACGAGCAGGACGTAAAGCGGGCGGTTTCCCTTCTTTCCGAACTGTCCGAACTTTCCGGAAAAGGAAGAACAATCGAAGAGCAAAAAGTGAATTACGGAATCGAGATGTCAAAAGAAAGCATGGAAAATGTGCTTTTAAATATTGATGAAGATACAATCTGCCATACGGTGAACGGCAAAATCGTGAAGCCCATGACACTCGGACAAAAGCAGTATGTTGATGCAATCCGGAAAAATATGATTGTATTCGGACTGGGACCTGCCGGTACCGGAAAAACTTACCTTGCAATGGCCATGGCAATTACGGCATTCAAAAATGAGGAAGTAGGAAGAATTATTCTGACAAGACCGGCAATCGAGGCAGGGGAAAAACTAGGATTTTTACCCGGTGATTTGCAGAGCAAGGTAGATCCCTATTTAAGACCGCTTTATGACGCACTTTATCAGATTATGGGTGCGGATGCATTCCTCAAAAACATGGAAAAAGGTCTGATAGAAGTGGCACCGTTGGCATATATGCGAGGCAGGACGTTGGATAATGCCTATATTATTCTGGATGAAGCACAGAATACCACACCTGCTCAGATGAAAATGTTTTTAACCCGTATCGGATACGGTTCAAAGGTGATTGTAACCGGTGATGCTACCCAGAAAGACCTTCCGAAAGACGTTCAGTCCGGTCTGGATGTGGCATGCAGGGTTCTGTCCGGAATCGATGATGTGGCAATCTGTAAACTGTCCGGGAAAGACGTGGTCCGTCATCCGCTGGTGCAGAAGATTGTAAATGCTTATGAAAAATACGAATCCAGACAGGCTCAGGGAAAAACGAAAGGAAAAAAAGGATAAGGGTAAGGAGATAATTTCCGTATGCTTCTGATTTACGAAAACGAAACCGGATATTCACCGGATTTTGATTTAATGAAAACAGCAGAAGAGGTTGCATTTTATATTCTGGAAAAAGAAGAATGTCCTTTTGAGGCCGAAATCAGTCTTACCGTTACGGATAACGACGGAATTCATGATGTAAACAGGGAATTCCGGAATGTAGACGCACCGACGGATGTGCTTTCGTTTCCGGTTTTCGAATTTGACTCCCCGGCGGATTTCGGAAAATATACGGATCATCCGGAACTGATTACGGATTATGATTATGACACCGAAATGGTCATGCTTGGGGATATCCTGATTTCCAAAGATCGTGTGATTTCCCAGGCGGAAGAGTACGGTCATTCCGAAAAACGGGAATTTGCTTTTCTGGTGGCACACTCCGTGTTGCATCTTCTCGGTTACGATCATATGAGTGAGGAAGAAGCAAAACAGATGGAGAGTAAACAGAAGGCCTATCTGGACGAACTTGGAATCACCAGGGAATGAACAACGAAACATATTAAAAAATAACTGCGTATAACTCAGTAAAAGGGAAATAAATCAGAGAAACTATGAGTAAAGAAACAAAAAATCAGGTAGCGGGCGGAATATTGTTACAGGGCGGAATCCTGGCTTTGGCGGGTATTATCTCCAGAGCCATCGGTCTCGTTCGCAGAATCCCGCTTACCAATATTATCGGTGATGTCGGAAACGGGTATTATGCGAATGCATATGAAATATATTCCATTATTCTGCTTTTATCGTCTTATTCCCTTCCTGTAGCCATTTCAAGACTGGTTGCTGCCAGGACGGAGAAAGGACAGATTAAAAATACCCAGAAACTCTTTCGCGGTGCGCTTTTGTTTGCCGTAATTTCAGGCGGAATCAGTTGCCTTCTGGTTTTGATTTTTGCGGATTTTCTTGCAACAACCGTAATGGGTGAGCCGAAATCCGCCATGGCATTAAGGGTTTTGGCACCGACGCTTTTTATCTTTGCGGTTATGGGTGCGTTCCGCGGATATTTCCAGGGAAAGGGAACGATGGTAGTTACGGCTGTTTCCCAGATTATTGAGCAGATTATTCTGGTTGTGACCTCCCTTGTATTTGCATCCCTGTTTTTCGGAATCGGAACCAGATTCGGAAATATCATGATGGATGATAAATTTGCTCCGGCACTCGGTGCGGCAGGAGCAACGGTCGGCTGCGGACTCGGCGCACTGGCCTCTCTTTTCTATGTAGTGATAAATTATCAGCTTTATGTAAAAAGAGTGGTGCAGAAAGAGGCTGCGGCAGATCCGACAAAACGTACCGAAAAAATGGGAAAAATCATGTGGATTATTTTCATTACGGTGGTTCCTTTTATCATGAGTACCGTGATTTACAATGTTTCCGGTATTTTGAACCAGTCCATGTATAATCACTATATGGAGGGAATCGGGGAACTCGATTTAAAGACGCTTGCAATGGGTGTTTACTCCGGTAAATATAAGGTTTTAATCAATTTACCGATTGCTTTTGCGAATGCCATGGTTTCGACCATAGTTCCTTCCCTTTCCGCCTCCGTTTCCAAGAATGACAAGGTCACCGCCAGAATGAAGGTGGCAACGGCAATCCGTGTTACAATGGTAATCACGATTCCCTGTGCGGTAGGTCTTGCGGTACTCGGACGTCCGATTGTGGATATGCTTTTTAACGGTGAAATTGACATGGCGGCAAGAATGCTTTATATCGGAACCCTTTCGATTATTTTCTTTGCCCTTTCCACGCTCGGAAACGGGGTTCTGCAGGGAATCGGAAGAATTTATACGCCGGTACTCAATGCGATTATTGCACTGATTATCAATATCGGATCCCTGATATTGTTCCTTTACGGATTTAAAATCGGAATCTATTCCGTGGTACTTGCGAATATGCTTTTCTCACTTGTGATGTGTGTCTTAAATCATGTAGCGATTCACAGGCATCTTCATTATAAGCAGGAGATTAAGCAGACGTTCCTCGCTCCGCTTCTGTGTTCGGCAATAATGGGCGTGGTAATTTTCTTAATCTTTATTTTGTTTAAATTATTCCTTCCGGATTTTGCGGCATGCCTGGTTGCTATCGGAGTCGGAATCATTATATATCTGATTACAATGACTTTGTTTAAAGGAATTACGAAAGAAATCTTCGGCATGATTCCTCTCGGAGACCAGATTCTTTCCGTCTTCCGTAAATTCGGACTTTTGAGAAAATAATGGGAAATAATTCAAAGGGAAAAAAGAATATTGCAATTACAGGAGCCGGCGCGGCAGGTCTCGTGGCGGCTTTTTTTGCGTTAAAAGCCGGGCATTCGGTTACGGTATACGAAAAAAATGAAATTGCGGGAAAGAAACTTCGGATTACAGGAAACGGAAGGTGCAATTTTACGAACGAGGATATGTCTGTTTCTCATTACGGACATTCCCGGTTATCCTGTGAATGTTCCGAAAATGACGCGGATGAGGCTTTTCGTGCCATATGCGAAAGAGATACGGATTTAAGTAAAATCGCGGCAATTCTTAAAAAGAACGGAAAAGAGGAGTATATCGAATTCTTAAACCGGTGCGGCATTCCCTGTTTTCAAAAAAACGGTTATTATTATCCGCTATCGGAACGCGCCGGAGAAATGACGGATGTTCTTGTAAAAATTCTTATCCGGAACGGGGTAAAATTTCGTTTCCGGGAGAATATCCGGTCAATTGAAAGAAGTGCGGACGGGAAATTCCTGATTTCCGGTGAAAAATACGATGCAGTCATTCTTGCATGCGGAGGAAAAGCATCTCCTTCTACCGGAAGTGACGGAGGAGGATTTAAAATTGCCAGAGAATTCGGACATACCGTCGGATATACATATCCGGTACTGGTCCCGTTAAAAGCGGATCCGGCAATTTTAAAAATGATTTCCGGAGTACGTATCAAAGCGGTCGCGTATGGTTTGATTGACGGGAAGACCGTCACTTCCGACAGAGGGGAAGTACAGTTTACGGATACAACGATATCCGGAATACCGGTCTTTCAGTTAAGCCGTCATCTTACAAAAGCGATTGAAGAAAAAAAGGATGTCAGAATCCGCCTCGATGTCTTGCCGGATGTGGAAGATGAGACGGCGGAAGAATTTGTTTTGTACAGAAAAGAATTGCTGTCCGGTGCGTCTTTTGAAGAACTGTTTGAGGGGATTTTTCCGAAGAAATACTATGAGATGCTCTTGAAACAGTATCATTTAAACCGAAACAATCCGAATCAGAACGAACCGGATCAAAATGAAACGGATTTTATAAGGTTTGCAAAAAATTTTGAATTCCGGATTACGGGACATACGGGATATGAAAATGCGCAGTGTACCAGAGGCGGAGTGCCTTTGTCCGAAGTAAAGGAAAATCTGGAATCCGCCAAGATACCGGATTTATATATTATCGGTGAAATGCTGGATGTGGACGGAGACTGCGGCGGATATAATCTGCAGTGGGCATTTTCCTCCGGAAAAACAGCGGGGGAGAATGTATGAAATATACCTTTGAATTAAGCATTTCTCCGGACAAAGAAAATGTCCTGAATGAAATTCTTTATAAGAAACTCGGAATCGGAACGAACGACTTAAAAGCTTCGGAAATTCTGAAAAAATCCATTGATGCAAGAAAAAAACCGGATATTTTTTATAAATATTCATTCCTGCTGGAATTTAACAATGCAGAAGCCGGGAAAAAGGCGGTAAAACGGGGCGCCAAGCCTGCCGCAGAGAGAGTATCTTACAGGTGGCCGGATTACGGAACATTCCCGTCGGAAATAAAGCGCAGTCGTCCGGTTATAGCAGGCTTCGGTCCGGCAGGAATTTTTGCGGCGCTTTACCTTGCCAGAGCAGGTCTTTGTCCTGTTGTAATCGAACGCGGTGCGGAAATGAGCGAGCGAATCCGGGAGGTGGAAGCTTTTCATAACGGAGGAACATTAAACAAAAATACCAATGTGCAGTTCGGTGAAGGCGGTGCAGGGACATTTTCCGACGGGAAACTGAATACGGGCGTTAAGGATAAATACGGTCGTAATCGTGCTGTATTGGAAGTGTTTCATGAATTCGGTGCTCCGGAAGAGATTCTGTATGACGGACGTGCCCATATCGGAACCGATGTTATTCGGAAAGTTGTCGTAAATATCCGGAAGGAAATCGAAAGACTCGGTGGTGAAGTAAAATTCAATACTCTGCTTGAAAAGCCGGATATAAAGGACGGAAAACTTTGCGGAATTTATATCCGTTCGGAGAAAGAAGCATATCTCCCCTGTACGGATCTGATTCTTGCAATCGGCCACAGTGCAAGAGATACGTATGAAATGCTTCATGACATGGATTTTCCGATGGAAGCGAAATCCTTTGCAGTCGGGTTCCGTGTGATTCATAAAGCGGATTTCATCAATGAATGCCAGTACGGAGAGGGTTACAGGTCGCGTTTCCCCAATCTCCCGGCGGCATATTATAAACTGGCATATACGACACAGTCCGGAAGAAACGTATATTCCTTCTGTATGTGTCCCGGAGGATATGTGGTCAATGCGTCTTCCGAAGAAGGCAGACTGGCTGTTAACGGAATGAGTAATGCGCCAAGGGACGGAGCATATTCCAATGCGGCAATGGTTATGAATGTCGGTCCGGCCGATTTCGGAGACGGAGATGTCCTTGCGGGAATGCGTTATCAGAGGGTTTTGGAAGAAAAGGCATTCAGACTCGGAGAAGGAAAGATTCCGGTGCAGTTTTATAAAGATTTTGAAAGAATTGTATCGGACGGAACCGAAGAAAACGTAAAAGATGAATCCGGGAAACGGATTGATGAATACGTGAAAAACGGAATATACGGCGATGTTATGGTATCGGATTTAACGGAACTGTTTACGGCTTCGATGAATCTGTCCTTTGTAGAAGGGATGCGGCACTATAATCAGTCCATGAAAGGATTCGCGGATTCCGATCCGCTTCTTTGCGGTGTGGAATCAAGAACCAGTGCTCCGATCAGGATTTTAAGAAACGAGCATCTTCAGTCGTTGTCCGTGAAAGGCATTTATCCGTGCGGAGAAGGGGCCGGATATGCGGGCGGAATTACATCCGCTGCAATGGACGGTCTGAAATGCGCCGAAAGCGTATTCGAAAGCGTAAAAGAAAATGTTTTGAAATAATCAGAAAAATTTGATAAAATATAATGATATTTTTGAAAAAAGGAGATTCCCGAAATGAGCGTCGAAGCGGCGAAAAACAGTATCGAAAACGCAGAAGAGCAGATTCGTGAAGAAATTCTTACAAAGAAAAGAGTTGTGGTAAAAATCGGATCGTCATCTTTACAGCATCCGATGACCGGAGCACTGGATTTAAACAAAATGGAAGTTCTGGTACGTGAACTCTGCAATATTCGTAACAGCGGAAAGGAAGTAATTCTGGTTACCTCCGGTGCCATCAGTGTCGGAAAACGTGCCGTAAACGTGGAGAATCCGAACGAACATATTGAATTAAAGCAGGCCTGTGCCGCAATCGGTCAGTCGAGACTGATGATGGTATATCAGAAAATCTTTGCGGAATACAATCAGGTTGCTGCCCAGGTTCTTTTGACCAAGGATATTGTGACCAATCCGGTCAGCAGGAAAAACGCACATAATACGCTGATGACACTGCTGGAACTCGGCGTAATACCGGTCGTTAACGAGAATGATACCATTTCCACGTTTGAAATTAAATTCGGTGATAACGATACCCTTTCGGCAATCGTTGCATCCCTTGTGGAAGCGGATCTTCTGATTCTGCTTTCGGATATTGACGGATTGTATACGGATAATCCGAGAAAGAATTCCAACGCGAAATTCATCGATACCGTAGATGTACTTGATGAAAATATCATGAAGATGGGAAGTTCCGAGACGGGCAGCTCCGTAGGAACCGGCGGAATGAATACCAAACTTTATGCCGCTAAAATTGCCACGACATCCGGCGCGGACATGATTATCGCAAACAGTTCGGATATCAGAATTCTGCATCGTATCATGGACGGCAGACATTTCGGAACACTGTTTAAACAGCATAAGGACGAGGATTTCGATCTGATTAAGATGATGGAAGAAATCGAAAACCGCGGATAAACGTAAAGGTTGAAATTATGCAGGAAGACCGTATTAAAAGAATCAATGAACTTTATCACCTGTCTAAACAGAGACAGCTTACCGAAGAGGAATTAAAAGAACAGGGAATCCTGAGAGCCGAATATTTAAGTGCAATCCGTTCCTCCGTGAAAGGACAGCTGGGACAGGTCCGTATCGTCGAAAAAGACGGATCCGTAAATCCGCTTCTTTCCATCCGGGAAAAGAAGGAAAACTACAGGAAGACCTGCCTCTCCATACGAAGCGGAATCGGAGAAGACCGAAAAAAAGATGCGGGATCTTTTTTAAAGGGCGAAGTATTAAAAATCGTAAAAATCCTGAAAGTAAACAAAGTTCTGTTATATGCATCCAAGGCAGACGAAGTGCCTACGGATGAAATTTTCGAAACGCTGAACCGTTCGGGAATTGAGATTTATTATCCTGTAACGAAAATGGATGAATTGATTTTTTATAAAACGGACAGTCTGTCGGAATTAATTCCGGGCACATTCGGTGTCAGGGAACCGGATAACCGGGAGGAAAGCAGAATTTTCAGATATCATCCGAAAGACGATTCGGTGCTGATTATAGTTCCGGGATTATCTTTTGACGATGCCGGAAACCGGATTGGATACGGAAAAGGATATTATGACAGATTTTTGTCGGAATATGTATCGGACAGTACCGTAAAAACGGCAGGAATCTGTTATGTCGAATGTAAAAGCAGGAAT